>Ga0105104_10002276_pt1 | contig 14132 bp, 8 predicted proteins | sample PPLLaktember2015_3_FD_87034 | JGI IMG/M metagenome (GOLD analysis project Ga0105104, IMG submission 87034) | Freshwater sediment microbial communities from Prairie Pothole Lake near Jamestown, North Dakota, USA - PPLs Lake P7 Core (6) Depth... | ecosystem: Environmental > Aquatic > Freshwater >... | reverse complement strand
GGCTTGAAAACCACCTTGAGCGCCTCTTTGACATGCGCCTCAATCTCCCAGTCGGCGCCTTTTTCCTCCGTAAGCTGCTGTATCTGCTGGCTGGCGATGTTGCTTGTCATAATAATAACCGTGTTCTTGAAATCAACGGTCCTGCCTTTGCCGTCGGTCAGGCGCGCATCGTCAAAAACCTGCAAAAGCACGTTAAAGACGTCCGGGTGCGCCTTTTCCACCTCATCGAGTAAAACCACCGAATAAGGTTTTCGCCTCACCGCTTCCGTCAGCCGGCCGCCTTCCTCATATCCGACATAGCCGGGGGGCGAGCCAATCAGCCGGGCAATCGAATGGGGTTCCATAAATTCGCTCATATCTACTCGAATCATCGCTGACGGGTCATTGAACAAAAACTCCGCAAGCGCCTTCGATAATTCCGTCTTACCCACCCCAGTAGGTCCGAGGAATAAAAACACGCCGATTGGCCGGTGCGGGTCGCCTAATCCGGCGCGGTTACGTCTCACCGCGTTGCAAATCGCCGCTACCGCTTCATCCTGACCCACGACGCGATGCCTGATATGTTCCTCCATTTTCATCAGCCGGTCGCGCTCGCCGCTGAGTAATCGCGACACAGGCACCCCGGTCCATTTTGAAACGACCTCCGCGACGTGCTCCTCGGTCACTTCGTTATGAAGCATTGTATCATTGGTTTTGGTAAGCTGGGCTTCCTTTTCCGCAAGCTCTTTTTTCAGGTTGGTAATCGTGTCATATTTGAGCCGGGCCGCCTGTTCGAGCTCGCCTTTACGCTGCGCCTCTTCAAATTGAAGCTGTGCCTGGTCAATTTTCTGCTTCAACTCCTTGATAACATTAATTTCACCCTTTTCCCGTTCCCATTGAGCCGTCAGTTTTTTATCCTGCTCCTGCAAATCTGCAAGCTGTTTTTCAGCTTTTTTCAGCCGGTCCTTGCTCGCCTCATCGGTTTCTTTTTTCAGCGCTTCGCGCTCGACCTGCAACTGGATAATCTTCCTGCGAATATCGTCCAGTTCCGCGGGCAGCGAATCGTTTTCAATGCGCAATTTCGACGCCGCCTCATCAATCAGGTCTATCGCCTTATCAGGAAGCCATCGGTCTGAAATATATCTGTTCGATAAAGTAGCCGCAGCCACAAGCGCCGAATCGGTAATCCGCACGCCGTGGTGAGTATCGTAGCGATTCTTTAATCCCCTCAGTATCGTAATCGTATCTTCGACGCTGGGCGGGTCTATAACTATCGGCTGGAAACGCCTCTCAAGAGCCGCGTCCTTTTCCACGTGCTTTCGATATTCATCAATCGTTGTCGCGCCGATACAACGCAATTCGCCCCTGGCAAGCGATGGCTTCAAGAGATTTCCCGCGTCCATCGACCCTTCCGCCCGGCCGGCGCCCACTACCGTATGCAATTCATCGATAAAGAGAATGATTTGCCCGTCCGCGGAAATCACATCTTTCAATACTGCCTTTAGACGTTCCTCGAATTCGCCCCGAAACTTGGTCCCCGCTATAAGCGAACCCATATCCATCGCGATAATCCTCTTATCTTTCAATCCCGTTGGCACGTCACCTGCTACTATGCGCTGGGCTAATCCTTCCACAATCGCCGTCTTTCCAACTCCCGGCTCTCCTATCAATACAGGATTGTTCTTCGTCCTGCGGTTCAAAACCTGCATACACCGGCGAATCTCTTCATCTCTGCCGATGACGGGGTCGAGTTTGCCTTTGCGAGCCATCTCCAATAAATCAATCCCATATCGCTCAAGCGCCTTGTATTTTCCTTCCGGGCTTTGGTCGGTTATCTTTTCGCCGCCTCGAACCTCTTTCACCGCCTTTTCAATCTGCTTTTCCGTTACAGAGTTGAGCCGCAATACTTCTCTGGCGTCGCATTCCACACCAGCAAGCGACAAAAGCAAATGTTCGACACTAAGATACTCATCCCCCATCGAATCGGCTATATTTTGCGCATCCAAAACAATCTGATTGAAAGCCGGGTCAGGCAGCATTTGGCCGCTGGTTTTACCCTGCGGCAACCGGCGAAGCTCAGTTTCAGTCATATCCTTGATGCGGCCGACGTTTGCGCCTATTTTTTTGAAAATCTCAGGCGCGATACCCTCGTCGTCATTGACAATCGCGCTTAGCAAATGCAATGGCGACAGCACCGTATTCGATTTTGCCATCGCAATCTGCTGGGCCGTCGCCAGCGCCTCCTGCGCCTTCAACGTAAATTTATCAAACTTCATATCTGCCTTCCTTTCAATAGTTACTTCTCTAAAGCAAGCAAACCCCGTGCCAGCAGGCCAAAATCGCAACCATTTGAAATATAAGGACTTACGGCTATCGCAATTAGCTCTTCTTGTGCCGTTTTGGCAGATAAATCAGTTTATTTTACGAGTGCCTCATGAGTGCTTCACGATTATAGATGAACCGCTTTCTGTGCTTCGAATAACTGCTTCACTGGTTCCTTCATTAAAAGCACAATCGTAAAAATCCCAAGCACGGTCCCGAACGGCATCATAATACACTCGATAGCGGCTATGACAATGCAGAAGGTATGAGATGTCCGCCGTCTCAGCTTTACGCCCGCCGCAATCATCAAGCCGGCGAGAATCCACGCCGCCAATATGAGCAATGAAGGAAAGATAACGAAAATCCATCCCAAGAACCTCGGCGGGGGATTGGGGCCGTCCATCGCGCCGCAAAGCATAGCGATGCCTATTGCGATATGTATCAGGAATATGCACGAAAATAAAGCTGTTAAACCCGCGACAACGTAATGAAAAACAGAAAGCAGATTCAGATATATTTCGTCCTGTGTCATAAGTCCTTTCCTTTCGTCAAATTCCCTAAAAGCTGTAACGGACTCCCGTGTAAATGTTCGAATCGTTTTTGAACTGGCCGAAGAACGTGCTGATATGGTCGCCGAAAAAGATATTTGCGCCTGCTTCGACCGCCAGGTTGTCGCTTACCTTGTAATTAACGTTGGGCCTCATATAGACGTCGTTGTCCGAAGGCGAGAAAAAGGTAAACAGCGAGGAACGCAGGTTCTGGTTCATCGATAATTTCGTCAAGCGGAGGGTCACCAAATGCCTGTCCCGGTCTCTATCCGGCCCGAAAGGGTTGCTTTCTTTATGCTGTTCAAAATCGAGTATATGCTCGATGTAATATTGCAGGCCGGCCGTAAAATCTTTTGCGATATCCTGCGAATAGCCGGCGAGAAATCTAAGCTCCGAATTATTGATATTGCCGTTTTGGCCGGACTGGTCATCTTCGGACTGGTAGTAACCGAACTCGAGATTGCCGATGCCTTTGGCGAAGTTGCCCTGGACGCTTGCGCCATAGACGCTCAGGTCGGGAAAAATCGCCTTGCCGATAGCGGGGTTCTGCCCGCCGGGGCTTTTCCAGAAGCCGTGATAAGCGTATAAGGCATACTCATAGTTGTTGATGTTTTTATACAGCCGCGCCGCAATCTCGTCATCCCTAAACCAGTCGTCGGGCTTGTCGGTATGCACAATCGCGTCCTGTCCCGCCAGCCGGCCAAGATTTGAGTTAAAGTAGCTGATGCGTCTGCCGTCAATAAACCGGTCGCTGTCGAACTGAGGCGTGTAAACAATATCAAGATTGGCCGATTCACCGAACAAACTCACCTTGACCGCGTCCGAAGGCGCCTTGAGATAATCGGTGTCTCTGCCGATAAAAAACGATTCGAAGTCCTTGGGAAATAAATCGTTGATGAAAATCAAATCGCCCGTCCCCCAGGTCAGAATCTGCCTGCCGAGCTTGACATCCATAAAGTCGTAGGGACTGCCCCGCACGAACGCCTCCCGCAAATCAAAATCGCCCCGCTCCTCGACCAAATCGCCGATTGTATCGCCTTTTATCTTCCAGTCCCCCCAGTCAGGTTTTGCGGATATATCGAGCTGAAGTCGCTGTTCCATCATCAACATATCTTTTTCAAACGGGTCGTTTCTCGTGCGATAGCCGGCACGCACCTCATAAAATCCGTGAACGCTCGTATCGTAAAACAGCGAATTCGAATCATTTGTGTCCCAATGCTGTGCCTCGGCAGGCAGGCAGACATAGGCCAATGCGACTATTATAAATCCTGCGCGACAAGTCATTTCCTTGCTTCCTCAGGCGGCTTGCGGAGGTATCTCTCGGTAAATATATCCCCAAGCCCGATATTGTATTTCACTTCGCCAAATTCCATCTCTGTTTTGCTGCCTGTGTTCAAATCCGAAACCAGGGATTTGACGACCGTCGGGAACCCCTCGATAGTTTCAATCTTCTGCGATTCGATGACGCGATACAGTCGATTGTTCTTGTCGAAAAATTCCATCTTCATCGGGATAAACGTCCCGCGGTCTATCGAAACGTTGAAATAGATGAATTCCACGGTATCCGGCTTTTGGGGCGTGTTCTTTACTATGTAGAATTTGTCCGTGGTGTCAGTCAGCTCATGTGTATCTTCGGCAAGGTTTCTCCCCGACACGTCCTCGTATAAAAAATCTGAGCCGACAAAGCTGGTGCGTTTGTCGCCTGCGGCTATTCTTTTCACTAAATCAAGGGCAGGCAGATAAAGCCACCTGTCGTCGTCCTTCGTAACGTCGGAGTATTTATGGACCATAAAAACCATTTCACGAACATCCGAGGGCTTGAGAAAATAAACGTAAAAATTCTGGTCGCCGCCTTCTTTGATGTCTTTTCTGAGAATCACGAACTCCCTAAGCCGGGTCTGGCCTTTTTTGTCGGTTATTGTCATCTTGACTTTCGCCTTGCCGTCGTCGCCCTGATAATACGCCATAATATTCGCCTTATTGACTATAGCGTTAACGTCGCTGATTTTCTCAGGAACATTGGCGTCCTGAGCGGCGAAAACGCACGCTGAAAACACAGCTACTACCGCTAATATCGATATGGACCTCATCTTATGCCTCGCTTTCTTTCTTTTCTCTGCTTTTGCACGCCTGCCTGCGTGACATTAAACCGCAAATAACCGCCATCACGACTATTGCTATCATACTTATCCATGACAGCTTACCCAGAGGCATATGCCAATTCTGGTACAGGTTTATCGCAATCAAACCGGCCGCGGCCGCCGAAATAATAATGCAAAAGCCGCAGTTGCAGCTCGGCGACAATATGGCCCCCTTTTCTTTGAATAACGCATTTTCGGCAAGCTTCATAATTGCAGGCAGCACAAACAGCGTTACCGCTCCCGACAGCGCCATTATCGCGCACATAAATATGCCCACGGTTTTATATGGCACCAATGGAGCAGCCAGCAGCGGCAAAAACCCTATCGCGATAACTAAAACATTCCTGCTTATCGCCCTTGCGGGGTCATCGAACATTATCCCCGAAATCTCCCGCCATGAGCCTTTCTGGGCGTATGTTACCCTGGCTCGTTCGAGGAAATGTATCGCGAAATCTACCGCCATTCCCAGCGTCAACGCGCTTAATACGGCAACCGGCATATCATAATCCTTGCCCGCCAGCCCGATTATCCCGTAAATCACAGCGATTGTAACCGTCAGCGGTATCATACAAATCAGGCCCCACAGAATGGAGCGGAATAAAACCGCCATCATAATAAACACAATCAGGAAGCTTCCCATAAACGATTGCAGCATCCCGAAGACCATCTTATCCTGCCAGACGGTGTTAATATATGTAAGGCCCGCCCAATTATGCACAAGCGGCGCCGGGGGCTTATTAGCAACGAAAAACTCATCCACGGCCTTGACGACCCTTTCCATATCCTGGTTGTCGCCGCTTCTCAACTGTATCCAGATATTCGCCTTGTTATAATCATAAGTCACGAGATGCCAAAGGTCGTTTGGCTTATGGCTGCTTTGAAATTGTATAAGGCACTGGGCGACCGCGGCGGAGGTTTTGGGGATAATATAGCTTTCGGGTTTCCCGTCAATCAGCTCCTGGTGCACTTTTTTTACCACGTCGGCCACTGAATTGCTCTTGCCCGCAAGCCCCGCCTCATTGAGATGCCCCTGTAGCTTCGATATATACTCGAGAACCTGCGGGTTTGTGAATATTCCTTCTGCTTCTTCATCCTTCGGCTTATTAACATCGCTTTGAGGCGGCTGCTCCAAAACCAGATACGCCATATAAGTCCCGCCGAAATGCTTGTTCAGCTCTATGTCCGCCTGGCGAATAGGATGACTCTTAGAAAACCATTTTACGGGATTATCGTTTATTTGGATTCGGGTGATTCCGTAAACAGCAACCGCAGTGACCAAAACCATTATTACCAGTATCGGTTTGGCCGTATTGTAAGTAAAATTCCCGGCCCTGAATAATAATCTCGTCAGCCAGCTCCGGCTGGTCGTATATACGGCCGCCCGACCGAAATTCTCAAGCGACTTTTCGCTTATCAGCATCACGTACGCAGGCACAAATGTCACCGTAAATAACCACGCGATCATCACGCCTATCGCAACAAAAATCCCGAAAACCTGGACAGGCGGTATCGGCGTCAGCGCCAGCGACCCGAATCCCGCGGCTGTTGTCAGCGACGTATAAAGCATCGGGGTAAAGAGATTCCCCATCACCTCTTTAATGGCGCCTGCCCTGCCCTTTTCCTTTGTGTACAGCTCGAAAAATTCCGAAAGTATGTGTACCGAATCCACTACCGCTATCGGCATCAGAAATATCGGTATCATCGAGCTCATAATATGAACCGGAAAGCCCAGGCCGATGAGCAGACCCATCGTCGAAATCACCGAGACCATCGCAATTATCATAGGCGATATAACCAGGACCAGCTTGCGGAAGAAAGCATACATAAGCAAAAATATCACCAGCATCGCCAGAGGCGCCGAAACGGCCATCTGGATAAACATCTCGACCCCGAAAGTGTCTTCAGCAACAGGTAAACCCGTGATGTAATATTGCTCGTCTCCGCTAAACGTGGCGATTTTTTCACGAAGTTTTTTATATACCCTATAGCTGAGGTCTTTGCTTGTAATGGGTAAATATAGACAAATTGCCTTGCCGTCCTCTGAAACCAGCGTTCCTTTGAGCAACGGATTATTCATCGCCTTATTTCTGATTTCAAGGGCTTCTTCATCCGTAGCCGGCGGCTTTCTCATCAGCCATTCAAACCTGACCTCACCGGGGCCTCCCTGCGAGATATTATCGACGGTCGAGGGCGCAAGCACGTCCGTTTCGACCACTCCGGCCCGCTCATTTGGGTCCTTCGGATTGGTCCAGGACATGGTCCCGGCAAATTCGGTAAGCTCGTAAATCCTCGAAAGCGACGCCTGATTAAAAACGCCGTTAGCGTTCTTGTTGTTGACGATACCCACAACCACGATATCGTATAAGGCAAATTGCTCCTTGGTCAAATTGTGGAACACCCTGACTGCCTCATCCTCTGAAAGCATATTCTCAGGGTCGGTATCGAACTTTATAAGCGGGATAAGCGATCCCAGCGACACCGTAAAAATCGCCATCACTATTGCGACCAGCTTGTAATGGCTGACCGAATATTCAACTATCCCGTGCTTTAAGCCCATTTGTATCGACCTCCAAGTCTCGCTCAATGGATACTTTATGGCCTTACATCTTTAAGCCGGCATTATACCCTCTAATTGTCTCTGGGCGCACCTAAAATTTCAAGCGTTTCTTTGATAACAGGCAGCGGCATTGTTGTAACCTGCGGGTCGGCGGCGTTCCCCTTGACCTCAACGCGTATCACCGCCCTGCTAAGCCCCTCAGTCAGCGACTGCAATATCGAAGGACTTGTAGGAATCAGCCGATGCCCCCTGGCCGTCAGGGTCAAATCAATTACGTTTGTCTTCAAATCCAGCCAGCCCGACCCGTAAAAAGCAAGTGACTTGCCCGATAAATCAATTTGCCGGAAATACATCCTGTTGTCCTGGATATACGCGTCAACCATCATCTGGTCAAACGCGTAGTCGCTTGGCTCGGTCAAATTCAGCACCTGAAGCAGTTTGGAAATCGGCGACAGCTTTCCAACCTGCATATCGATAATCTTCAGCCGGCACCGCCCAAGCCGGATATCGCCGTCAACTATCGATCCGACAACGCTCAGCGACCCGTTTATCGAACCGCTGGAGTACTGTTCGTCGGGATTGCCCTCCTTGTCGGTATCCGAAAGAAACTTCTTTAAGTCCGCCCCCGCTACGCTTGCTTCAAGCAGATAATCAAGCCCGCCGGCGCCGGACCTGTTCAACTGAAGCTTGCCTATCATTTTTCCTTCATAGAAATCCGCGACAAAATATCGCGAAAGCCACTGCCCCGATTGGGGGTCATAAACCAGAACGGTATCGACTTCGGCCAGAGATTTGCTCTTGAACCTGACATTTCGGCCGTAAAAATTCACATCGCCGGCCGTAATCTGCGACCCCTCGGCCGCCCCGGGCGCCTCGCCCAGAATTATCCTGCCCGTCATCCTCATTAACGACTCGACAGGCGTCCCGCGAATTATATGCGATGCCCGGGCCTCAACGTCCTCAAGCTCAATCTGCGATTGCGTTATCACAATCCTCCCGGAAATATCCTGCAGAGGATAGGGCATAAAATTACATTCTATTTTATTACCCATACATTCTATGACCAGGCGATTGTCGGGGCAGTCGGGTCCTCCGTTTTTGCTCATGTCCGCCGTCAGACTCACCTGGCCCGCAGGGCGCAAATACCCGACAAGCTGTGATAAAGGCCCAGGCAGCGCCGTGACAAGCTCCTGATTAAGCTCCACCTTCTCAGCCCGCATCGACAGGCAATATCTCATCTCGCCTTCTCCCTCCGCAGGCCAGACGCTTCCCGAAAGCCCCACTTTCCCCTCGCCATATCGCCCCCCAAGGTTCTCAATATCCACCACCTCCGGCTTAAAGACAATTTTGCCGGTCAGGTCATCGATGGATATGGGCAAAATCCTGGCCTTAACGGAGCCGCCCTTCGGAAACACATCGGCCAGAAACGTCCCGGCGCCGGGCTTGCCTGTGGGATTGGAAACCTTTATCGTCGCATCGACATGCCCGGACATCTCGAACTGATTGTAAAACTCCCTTTGAGGCGCCGGCAGCGCCTCGGCCAGCGTCGAGTCAAGCGGTATATTTTCCGCCTTTACCTCAAAATCATACCTTGGCCCGCCGCCCTCGCCCGGCCCGGCCTTGCCGTTGACTGTAATCCTGCGCCCGTCCCATTGCGAAACCGCGTCTGAAAATACAACTTCATCCCGCGATAAAAACAATTGCCCGCTCGCGTTTTTCAGCGGATAGCTGAATCCCGCGTATCTGCTGTCAACGCCGAGCAGCCGCACTATAATTGAGCTTTGGTGATGCTTAGGCGTCGTCCGTTTTTGCGCATAGTTAATCCCCACTGTCCCCGTAGGAGTAAACGCCGACCAGAGCTTCTGCTGGTCCGGTGTAAGCGCATTAAACAGGTCGCTATCCAGCAGCATATTGTCGCTGCTTATCTGCAAATCATATTTCCAGTCAGACCCGAAATCATTCACCTCCCCGTCAATCGCAAGCTCCACTTGTCCGTGCCGGCCCTTGAGCCCCTTCAAAGAGGCGCTTTTTTCAGTCAGCCCTATCTGCCCTTTTATATGCTCCATCGCGTATGGAAAATCCCGGGCGCTGATGGCCGCGTCGTCGCAGTAAACCCTGCCGGCTATCTTGCTTTCGCCGGCACGCTTCAGGTTCCCCGTTACCTGCAAATCAATATCAACCTTCCCTGAAGGGCCGTATTGATTAAAAAAGCTCTGCAGCACGTCAACAATAGGCAGCTTGTCGGCCAGCGCGTTTGTATCAAATGAAAACAAATTACGCATCTCGCTCGGCGGCCCCGTCAAATCCTTGATTTTGGCGGTAAGAACACATGACTGGTTCGGGTCATAAGTCAGCTCAGCGTCTATCGATTTGACGATCCAGGGCCGCTCGAAACCGGGAAGGTCTTTTGACGATAATCTCCCTCCCACAACAATTCGGCCTCGCTGCCAGTATCCGAATATCGCGCTTTTGTCTAATCTCTGCCTGCCTGCGCTGGAAATGTCAAAACTATAGCCGCCGACGATTCTCTGCGCTGGCCTGAAACCCGCGGAAACCGGCGTGCTCGATACCACCCTTACGAACCCGCGAGAAACCTTGCTGTATTCCACCGTCCCGTTCTCAAGCCAGATAAGCGGTAACCTCCCGGACATACCCTGCTGAATCGCGAACTTCATCGCCTCGAGGTTCCACTGCCGCTTGTCAGAATCATATTGCGCCCTGAGCACGAAATCATCGACGTATATCTCCCTGAGGCGAGGACTGAGCTTCAATAAGCTTCCAAGTCGAAAATGTACACTGACCGTGTCCGCGCGCAAAATCGAATTGTCGTATCCCGCCTGACCGTGAGGCCGAATGACAAGGTGCTTGATGAAAACCGACCCGTCAAACCTGAAATCGACCGACTCCGCGTTTATCTGTGTGTTGGTCAGCTCCGAAATCTGCTTAAGGGCAATCTTTGGCAGCGCCCTGCCGGCCATCGCGAAAACAACCCATATAAAAGCGGTTGTAACGACAAACTCAAGGAGCCAGCGGGCAACCCGCCTGCTTCGGGGCTGGTCGGTGTGTTTGCCGCTGCCCTTTTTGTCATTCTTATCTAAAACCGACGGCATAAGTTATCGTCGCCCGAATTCCCTTTTGGCCTTTATCGCCTTGTCCGCAATGTCGCGTCTACAATAGGCGCCTTCGAAACTTATCCTGTCAACCGCCTCATAAGCCCGAGTTTTGGCGTCGGCGATTGTCGCCCCCGCCGCCGTAACACCCAATACCCTGCCCCCTGCCGTAACCAGCGAACCATCCTTCATTTCAGTCCCGGCGTGGAACACAACAACGTCGTCGAGCTTGCCGGCCTCGTCCACTCCCGTTATTACCTTGCCGTTCTTATATTCCCCGGGATAACCCCCTGACGACATCACCACGCATACTGCCGGCCGGCTGTCCCATACTAAAGTTACCTGGTCAAGCTTCTGCTCGCAAACCGCCAGGCAAACCTCTAACAAATCGCTCTTAAGCCGCATCATAATCGGCTGCGTCTCAGGGTCTCCGAACCGCACGTTAAATTCCAGGACCCTCGGCCCACCCGCCGTTACCATAATCCCCGCGTAAATCACGCCTTTATATGGCGTGTCGTTTCGATTCATACAATCCACAACCGGCACTAAAATTTCTCGCTCAATCTGGCTCATCATCGCGTCGGTAACCACAGGCGCCGGGCTATACGCCCCCATCCCGCCCGTGTTAGGCCCGGTATCGCCGTCGCCTATGGGCTTATGGTCCTGCGACGACTCCATCACATATATGCTTCGGCCGTCCACAAACGCCAGAATCGACGCCTCCTCCCCTATCAGCTTGTCCTCTACCAGTATCTTATCCCCCGCCGAGCCGAAAATCTTATCCACCATAATCTTCTCAGCCGCCAAAATCCCGTCGGATGGCTCATCGCAAACCATAACCCCCTTGCCCTTGGCTAATCCCGTCGCTTTTATAACCACCGGCTCGTCTCTGCTTGCGATATACGCCTTTGCGTCCTCAAACCGTGTGAATACCCGCCCTTCCGCAGTAGATACCGAGCTTGAGCGCATTATCTGTTTTGAAAACGCCTTGTCCGCCTCTAATTGTGCCGCCGCCTGGCTTGGCCCGAATGCCTTTATCCCGGCTTTCTCCAGCGCATCCACAGCGCCTGCCGCAAGCGGGTCTTCAGGCCCCACTATCACAAGGTCAACTTTGTTCTCTTTGGCGAATTTGACTATCTCGCCGACATCATCGGCTTTTAACGCGACGTTCTGGCCCCACCTTGCCGTGCCGGGATTTCCCGGCGCGATGTATAACTTTTTCAGCTCTTTCGACTTCGACAATTTCCACGCAATCGCGTCTTCCCTGCCCCCGCCGCCTATCAGTAATACTTTCATATCTCGAATTCCCTTCTGCCTTCTGAGTTCTGAATTCTTTGTTCTGTCTTCTGCTTTACTCTACCAGCCATTCCGTCTTCTCTCAAGGCAAAACCAGCGCATAAAAAAAGCCGGCTGCTTCGCCGGCTGGAACTCAGACCCTTTCGTCGCCTACTGGCTTTTTTGTGCCGCTTTTTTCTCCCGCTGGATAGCTTCGTAAACCTCTTTGCGATGAACGGATATATGTTTTGGGGCCGTTATACCGAGACGAACCTTGTCCCCTCTCACGTCCACGATCGTGATTTCCACGTCATCGCCAATTATTATTGACTCATCCTTTTGTCTGCTTAACACAAGCATCTGTAACTCCTTTTGCAGATTGAACTGCCGTTAATTATACGCGGCCATCATCTCGCCTGTTCAGCCACTGCGGTTTCAACATGCCGATAGTGTGCAGGCAACCCGCAAATCCAAGTAATTCTTCGGCCAATTTTGGGAGCGAAAACAACGAATTTTTCCCTTGCCGCCCCATTGGTTGCCGATTATAGGACGATGGATATATAAGTCCTTTGCTACACAATACTTAGGGCGGAAAATTAGCGCAAAAAAAAGATATGACAAAGCCAGTCAGTATGTTGGTAAAATGGGGGTTTTAATCGCTTTCGGCCTCGTTTTTGTGCCAGTAATCGTATCGCATAGCTATCCAGTATCCCGTTATCGCGCCGATTGTCCCGAAAGTAACAACCTGAATGGGCAGAACCGCAAGGACCGAATTTGAAAAGAACACCGCAGGCCATCGGCCGGCAAATGACGCGACTACATCGTTGTTGCCATATGTGCTTACCACGATAAAATTGACTAAGCATGACCCGATAACGACCCAGACGTAATCTATATTGAGTATCCTCTGGGCCAAAAATCCGACAAGTCCGAACGCGGTTAATACCGCAAATAAAATCTGTCCTGTCGCCGGCTGAGCAATGGCAACTCCGGCATTCGCGTCCCATATCGTGTAATCACGGGCAAAGATTCCGATTAAAAACTGTGCGACTATGGCTGAACCAATTATTGCCACAGCACATGTGAAAACATCACCCAGGCCTCGCTTCTTTGGTTTGTTTGCCCCGCCTTCAGGAGTATGGCCGGCCCGAACAGGGTGAATGATTTGCGACGCGACGAACACTCCGATAAATCCGGCCGCAACCACGCCAAGCCAGAAAAGCGGCTCCCAGCAAAAAGCTGAGAAAAGCTCCTGCCGCCTGCCTATCGGGGCGTTAAGCTGCATCAGCGTTCCAACGTCTCCGCTCCGCAGCGCCCAGACCGAAAGGCCCGCCGGCACAGCTAATATGCCGATTTGGCTCCCGTATGGCCACGCCAGAAAATAGGACACGAAGCCTACGCCAAACGCAATCGCGATTATCACCATCCCATCATAGACGCTTATCGCGCCGTTGACGACAGAGACAACGTCCAACGGGTCGGCTGGCGCAATCATCGGCCACGCGTAAATGCCTATCGCCGCGATTCCGACTGCCGCCACTACGGCAATCCTGACCTTCATCAAAAAAGTTAGTTCCACTGTTTTTGCTCCATTAATTTTGAAGTCATAACAATATCACAGCCGGTTTTTATTATCAACGGATAAATACCCCTCCCGGACGCAGGAAAATACCAGAAAAAAATGTTAATATTTTGCGCTTGGATTAAAAAAAGTAATGTGTAGAATATACCACCTTGAAAAGTAAATCGTTATGTGTATAATCTGGGCCGAATGAAATATTAGCCGACGTTTCGATTATTTGATGACGCGGCCGGCTTACCGGCCGCGAACCTGTTTAACTTTTTTAAGCAAAGGAGAGTTATCGTGAACCTGTATGTTGGAAATCTGGCGCGTGAAGTGACGGAAGAGGACCTTCGCCAGGCCTTCGAGGCCCATGGCCAAGTTACTTCAGTCAATCTCATTAAGGACAAATTCAGCGGTGAGCCACGCGGATTTGGATTTGTTGAAATGCCCGGCAAGGCCGAGGCAACAGCAGCTATGGAAGCCCTCAACGGCCAGGACCTTAAGGGTCGTTCGATCGTCGTTAACGAAGCCAGACCTCGTGAAGAGCGTCGCGGCGGCGGTGGCGGCGGCTTTGGCGGTCGTGGCGGACGCGGCGGCGGCGGTGGCGGCTATGGTGGCGGCGGCGGCAGTCGTGGT
>Ga0105104_10002275_pt1 | contig 14134 bp, 8 predicted proteins | sample PPLLaktember2015_3_FD_87034 | JGI IMG/M metagenome (GOLD analysis project Ga0105104, IMG submission 87034) | Freshwater sediment microbial communities from Prairie Pothole Lake near Jamestown, North Dakota, USA - PPLs Lake P7 Core (6) Depth... | ecosystem: Environmental > Aquatic > Freshwater >... | reverse complement strand
GTCTGCCGGTAACCTGGCCATATATTCTCAGCTACTCTGTTGTAATCACGTTATTTTGCGAGGCGATTTATCATTCTACACTGCTGATTGATGAAAATGTCCCGATACAGATTGAGGTACTGCTGCCTGCGTTTGTTTTAGGGAGCATGCTTCATCGCCGGGGCCGGTCCGATGAAAATCTTCATTCTCAAAGAGAGCAAACCGCCGCCACGACTGTCTCGGCGTGTTTTATGGTTCTGGTGGGCCTTTCGCTTCCGCCGATTCAGACCAGCATCGCAGATGCTGATATTTCATGGGGAATTGTTGTTGTTCACGTTGTTCTGATTACGCTGTTATCGAATCTCGGCAAGATGTTCCCTGTTTTTTGTTATCGCAAAGAATCTACGCTTCGCGAACGGCTGGCGGTTTGCGTAAGTATGTTCCCGCGGGGAGAAGTAGGCGCTGGAATCCTTGTAATATCCATTGCTTATGGTATTAGCGGAATGGCTATTACAATCGCGGTGCTGTCTTTGGCTGTGAATCTTCTCGCGACAGGTCTTTTTATCATTGTAGTTACCCGCCTGTTACGGAATACTAATCATCAATAATTAAACAGTGGGATATTACGCGATTTTCAAAATTCTTGCCGGCTCTTCTGGCATACCGGTTTTGGCGGAAAGATAGGCCGCCTCGATGAGGGCCATATTCTTCAAATTCTCCTGGGCCGTGCTGATAAGCGGGTTATTATCGGGTGAAATCAGGTTTGAGCCGAAATTTTCGAGCATTTTTTTCATCCTGCCGAGGTTGTCGTCGTCGAAATCGTCGCGCCTGAGGGTTTGGCCCTGTGAATCTGTAATCTCGAAGCGTTTGTCTTCGAGCCGGACCAGCTTATCCTGAAGATGCGCGATTAATCCGTTGCTCAACGAGTTAGCGGCTTTTCCCGCGAGCAAATTCGCTGAAAGCGTGTCGTTGAATTTCATAGTTATAATCGCGGTATCTTCCGTAAGGTAAAGCCGCTGCTGCCTGTCGGGTGAGGTGTTGTTAGCCGCGCAGTAAACCTGCTGCGGGATTCCAAAGTTGGAGGTTATCTGGTCAATTATATCCCAGCAATCATAGAGAACCACGCCTCCGCCGGCAACAACCGGGTCGCTTCGCCATTTTTGGGAAAAGGGGTCAGGAGTCGTTTTTTTTCCTGAGACGGCGAAGACGAAAAAAACCTGCTCTGAGGAATTTTCCTGGATAAAGTTTCTCATCGCAATCGCGCTTTGGGAGAACCTGTTCGGATTAGCGACGACAAACGAGACGCCTTCGGCTTTTGCGAGTTTGGTTAATTCGGCGGCCTCACTGAAATTTCTGGCCAAAGGGGGAATCTTGAGAATATTGAATTTTTTCTTAATCGCCGTCCTGAGATATTCGACGCAGGTGTGTATCGGCGCAGCCACAAAAAGGCAATCAAGCTGATTTTGCATTATCAACTGGCGATAATCGTCATAAGGCGTGCAATTGTATTGTTTAGCTTCCTGCTGGGCAATTTTAGCGTCGGTATCGGCAACGGCGGTAATGGAGAAGTAATCCAGCCCCTGCACGGCCTCAAGCAGCATCTTGCCCGACTCATCCAGTCCTAAAATCGCTGTTTTGAGTGGCTTTTCCATAGAATATTGAATCAAAGTGATTTGATTTTGCTTCGTTGAGGACCAAAACTATCCTCCTTGAAGTTTCTTTATTTCCTTTTTGATTTCTTCAATTACTTCGGGATTATCTATCTTGGCTTTCTTCCCGCTTTTTCGAGAATAGATAAAAAACACGCGGCCTCCGTATTTTTTCTCAAACTTTGCGTGGTTTTGCTCGTGCATTAATTCCCATTGATAGTGGTCAATGGCTAATCCGGAAACAGATTTAATCTGAAGACCAATGTACTTATCTTTTATCTGTATAAAGAAATCTACGTTGAAGGTTCTGTCCCACTCATCGGGAGCAGGATGTATTTTGACTCCGAGAATCGATTCCATCTGTCCATAGACGGTGTTGATTTCGCGCTGGTACCCTTCATAAGTCCTGTTCAAGACGAGGTTGTAAGCATAATCTATACACTCTTCCTCTTGGATTGACTCCAATTCGTTATGGACGACCTCAGATATTTTTATATATAACTTGCGGCCGAGTTCGGTAATATATTCTCGTGTTACTTTAATGCCATTCCGCTTTTTTTGAACAGCATTGTTAAAATAGTATTCTTCCCATTCCTCGAATGACTTGGGCGTACAAGTCCTGATAAGCTCAGAAGTTGGGCCTATACTGTTTGCCTTGTTAAGCCCCCATCTGTTCATTCCGTAGTTTAAGAGCGTCTCACGTTTGAACTTCAGATTTTTTCCGTCGTTGCCCTTTAACCATTCCTTGTCCATTATTTCCCTCCAGCCGTAACAAGGAACTTTTGCTTATACTTGAAATTCAAAGAGGTGTCCACATTAGTCAAGCCCTGCTTTATCAGATGTGCGTTCAAAAATGTCTTGTTCTGAAGATATAAATAGCACATTAGGTTATTCTGACGGTCATACTTAACAGCGTCGAATTTCAGAAAAACCTTTTGACCGCTGGTCTTGTCTCTTAAAAACTGAATTGCCTGATTTCTTGTCCGGGGTTTTTCTTTCACCCCTAAAAGCTTAACTTTCAGTCCGTCTCCTATAACCAATTGCTCTGGAGAAACCACTTCTTTTACGCTGTAGTATTCTTCTCTGCTGTGGCTGCCATTGTTGATTTTTGAGCCGAACTGAAGTTTTCGCGGGTCAATTTTTTTGTCGAATTTTACGGGGTCTTTGAAAATATAAGGCAGTTTTTTAATTTCCTCTTTCCAGTCAATCTCATCTTCCCGATTTTGAGCGAGTTCAAAACTGTATTTATCATCGAAGAAGCCCTTGTTTTTTAATCCGAGTTTTTCTTTTATAACGGGAATATACTCAGCGTTTATCTCATAACCAAATGTGTTTCTTTCGAGATTCCTTGCGGCTAACGTAGTTGTTCCGCTGCCCAGAAAAGGGTCGAGGATTGTATCATTGACGAAGCTGAACATTTTGACAAGCCGTCGTGGGATTTCTTCCGGAAACATGGCGATATGGCCGTTTTGCTTTTCGCCGGGAATATTCCAGTGACCGGCAAAAAATTCGTTCCATTCACTGGTTGTCATTTTAGATTTTTCTTTTATCGCGTCGCCGACGGCGGGCGGGATGCCCTGTTTTTTGAAAATCAGTATGAATTCGTAGTCAATTTTTAATATGCCGTTGCGCGGATAAGGGAAAGAACCCATAATTGTCGCGCCGCCTGTAGTATTACAGGTCGTTACTTTTTGCCAGATTACGGCCCCCATATAGTCGAAGCCGATGGTCTCGCAGAATTTGATTATTTCCGTGCGTATAGGGATGACTTTATACCGGCCGTAGTAAACGGAGCGGGCGAACTGGTCTCCGATATTTATGCACAATCGGCAGCCCTTATGCAGAACACGATTACACTCGTTCCAGACCAGATTCAGATTATTAATATAATCCTCATAACTATGATCGAAGCCGATCTGGCCGCCATTGCCGTAGTCCTTTAGCTGCCAGTACGGGGGGGATGTAATAATCAAGTGAACGGACTGTTCGGGTAGTTCCGTCATCTTCCGTGAGTCGCCTGTGATTATTTTATGATGGGTCATCCTTTGACCAACCTCAAAATCTGTTAACCGGCTACGCGATTATTTTTGCCGGGGATAATGAAATGCTCCGGCACGGGGAACTGTGAGCATAGCAGCAGGACGTCTTTTGCGACCTGTTCGATGACTGATTCGTTATCGATATTTTCAGCGACCTTGGCAATATAACCGGCGATTGCCCTTGCCTGGTCTTCCTTCATACCGCGAGTGGTAATAGCCGGCGTGCCGATGCGCAGGCCGCTCGGGTTTGCCGGCGGCGCCGGGTCATTGGGGACGGTATTGTAGTTGGTCTCGATTCGGGCCCTGTCCAGCGCCTTGGCGAATTTTTTACCTGGGATGTTTTTATTTCTCAAATCCATGAGAATCAGGTGATTATCGGTTCCGCCCGATACGAGATTGAAGCCGTGTTCGAGCAGCGTTTCGGCCATTGCTTTTGCGTTTTTGACAATCTGTTTTGCGTAAGCGACAAACTCCGGCGTGTCGGCTTCAGCCAGCGCGACGGCGATAGCGGTAATCGTGTGCATATGCGGGCCTCCCTGGAGTCCGGGGAATACGGCCTTATCGACCTTTTCCGCGTGTTCGGCTTTGCAGAGAAGCATACCGCCTCGCGGCCCCCTCAGGGTTTTGTGCGTAGTGGTTGAGACAATGTCTGCGTAGGGGACGGGGCTTTTGTGGACGCCGGCGACGACTAATCCGGAGATATGGGCGATATCGCTGACGTGATAAGCGCCGACTTCTTTTGCGATTTGGCCGAATATCTCGAAGTCGATTTCTCTCGGATAGGCGGTGCAGCCGGAAATGATGATTTTGGGCTGGTTTTTCTTCGCCAGTTCTCGAATCTGGTCAAAATCGAATCTGCCCGTTGTCGGGCTTACGCCATACTGCTGCGAGTTGAAAATCTTGCCTGTCATGCTGACTTTCCAGCCGTGGGTGAGGTGTCCGCCGTGGGGCAAAGCAAGTCCCATAATCGTGTCGCCGGGTTTTGCCAGGGCGATGTAAGCGGCCAGGTTAGCTATCGAGCCGGAATAGGGCTGGACGTTGGCGTGGTCGGCCTTGAAAAGTTTCGTGGCCCGCTGCCGGGCGACGGTTTCAATAAGGTCTGTTATTTGCTGACCCTCGTAATACCGTTTGCCGGGGTATCCCTCGGCGTATTTATTGGTCAGGCAGCTTCCGCTTGCCAGCATTACCGCCTTGGAAACGTAGTTTTCGGACGGTATCAGCCGGACGCAGGCGCTTTGGCGGGCGCCTTCCTGCCGGATAAGCTCGTATATCTGCGGGTCGTACTGTTCAAGTGCCGTTAGCATATCATTTTCTCCATATAATCATTAAGAATAGCACGTTTTATAGCAAACTGAGCGTATCAATACAAGTAATTATTTATTGACAGGAAACGGTCGAAGATTACTATATCAAACTAATATACTTTTCCGGACGGGACCTGGTTTTAGGGAAACTTAATGTCAAATGGCGATTCAAAAGCGAAGTTGTTTTTTGATAAGGCCGCCGAAGCGGCTTCGGGCAGCAATTTTGACTACGCGATAGACCTTTATATCGAGGGGCTTCGCTGCAACCCTGATGCGCTTCGCGAGGGTCATTTACAGCTTCGCGAGCTTTCCCTTGTCCGGCAGGGCAAAGGCGGTAAAAAGCCATCGATGATGGACCGCATCAGGTTCGGACGGGGCAAAACCCCCCTCGAACAGATGCTCAATACCGAGTACCTTCTGGCCAAAGACCCGGATAACCTGTCATATATCGAGATGGTTTTAAAGGCCGCCGTCGAGGGCGGTTACCTCCAGACGGCCAAATGGATTGCGGATTTGCTTTTTGCCGCCAATAACGCGTCGGCGTCGCCTTCGGTTCATACGTATCTGCTTTTAAAAGATTCTTATGCTGCCATAGGCCAGTGGGAAAGGGCGGTCGCCGCCTGCCAGTATGCCGCGAGATTAAGGCCTGATGACGATGAAATCGCCGATGAAGCAAGGCGCCTGTCCGCCGAGATGACCGTATCGAGAGGTAAATACGACCAGGCGGGCGATTTCAGGGATTCCATTAAAGACCGCGCCGCCCAGGATAAGCTGCACGCCCAGCAGTCGGTTGTGAAGACCGAGGACTATCGGCATTCCGCGGTGGACCTGGCAAGAGAGGCGTATCGGGATGACTCCGATTCGGCGCATAATATCTTCGATTTGGCAGATGCACTGGCGGATTTGAGAACCGATGCCGGCGAGCAGGAGGCGATAAACCTGCTTGAGAATACTTACAGAAAAAGACAGGATTTCAGCTTCAAGGAGCGCGCGGGGCTTATCCGCATAGCCCAGTTGAAAAGACAGATAAGAGAGCTTGAAACGGCAATGGAGGCCAGTCCCGGCGACAGTTTGGCAAAATCGAAGCACGCGGGCCTGCTTGGCCAGTTGAATAAGGCCGAGCTTGACCATTACGGGCTTTGCGCAAAGAATTACCCGACCGACCTCAAGGCAAAATATGAATACGCGGTGCGATTGATTCGCAACAAGAGATTCGACGAGGCGATTCCGCTGCTCCAGGAGGCGCAGAAAGACCCGAGAAGCAGGATTACCGCGATGGATAAGATTGGCTTGTGCTTTTTTATGAAGGGCTGGTTTGCCGACGCGGTTGATATTTTCACCCAGGCAATTGACGCTTATGAAATAAAAGATGACGACACGGCGAAAGAATTAAGGTATAATCTTGCCCGCTCTTTCGAAGAGCAGGGCGAACCGGCCAGGGCGTTGGATATCTATCGTAAAATCGCCCAGTCGGATTTCGGCTACAAAGACGTTTCCGGCCGGGTTGACCGGCTGAGAAAAGAAGTGAAGTAAACAATATTTCGATGCGTGAGTATAAAGGTAAAAGTTAGTTTTTAGGAGATTGAAGTGGCACATTCGTTATCGGCAAAGAAAAGAGTAAGGCAAAACGAGACAAGACGTGTGATTAACCGTGCGCGTAAAAGCAGGGTAAAGACCCAGATTAAGCAATTCGAGACGGCCCTGGCAAGCGGCGACGCAAAGGCGGCGGCGGAACAGCTCCGGCTGGCGGCGAAACTTTTGGACAGGGTATCATCGACCAGCACAATGCATAAAAGGACCGCGGCCCGCAAGAAATCGCGTCTTGCCAAACGGCTAAACTCGCTGAAAGCCAAGGCGTCCTAATTCTCTGATTCGATACTCGTAAAGCCGAGTATTGAGTAACGAGTATCAATGCGAGAGCTTTACAAAAAAAAGATTATCAAGATGCTCAGGCACGCCGACTATGAGCCGGTCAAGGTCGGCCAGTTGGCTAAGGCGCTGGGCGTTGAGACGCAGGATTACGAGCAGTTCAAGCACGCCTTCGATGAGCTTCATCAAGCAGGCCACGTCGTTATAGGCGAGGGCAGTTCGGTTGGACTTCCGGGTTTGTCGGGTAAAATCACCGGTACTTTCAGGGCCAATCCGAGGGGCTTCGGTTTTGTCGTACCTTTGGAAAAGGCCTTCCACGTCGATTTATTCATCCCGCCCGGCGAATCAATGGAGGCGATGACAGGCGACGTTGTTGTTGCCAGGGTCGTCGAAAAAAAGCCCGGCAGGGGAGGCCAGGTCCGTTACAGCGGCCGGGTAATCGAAATCCTTCAGCGGGGCAAAAACAGGTTCGTAGGCACGCTTACTATAAAACCCGAGGGCTGGGTAGTTTTGCCCGACGGAAGCGGGGCGGTCGAACCTATTGCCGTCGATGACGTTACCGCAAAATCGGCCAGGGAAAAAGACAAGGGTGTTGTCGAGATATTGACGTATCCGACGGAACGGTTTCTTGCCCGCGGCGTGATAATAGAGGTTTTAGGCAAGGCAGGCAAATACGAAAGCGAAATCGCCTCTATAATTCATCAGTTCCAGCTTCCTGACGAGTTCAACGACTCCTGTATTTTCCAGGCGCATAAAGCCGCGACCGATTTTGCGCCCGATGATTTCGATGCGGTTCGCGACCGCGATGATATAACCGCTAAGACAATAGTTACAATAGACCCGCCCGACGCCAAGGATTTCGACGATGCTATCAGCTTGGAAAAGGACGCGAACGGTAACTGGATTTTGGGCGTTCATATCGCCGATGTTACGCATTTTGTGCCCCCCGATACCGCACTCGATAAAGAGGCAGGCCAGCGTGGTAACAGCATATACCTGCCGGGCAAGGTCATACCAATGCTGCCTGAGATGCTCAGTAACGGCGTTTGCAGCTTGCAGCCGGACCAGCCGAGGTTCGTGAAAAGCGCGTATATAACTTACGATAACCAGGGGCAGATTTTGGGTCGTCGCTATCGCAACAGTATTATGCGTTCGACGCAGCGGTTGACCTATCAGCAGGTCGATAGATTCTTGAAAGGCCATACCAAGGATATCAAGCCGCAGGTTGCGCCTTTATTGAAGGATATGGATACGCTCGCCCGCATAATCGAGAAACGCCGCGACAGGGCGGGAATGCTTCACCTCGATTTGCCGGAGATTGATATTATCCTCGATGATTCGGGCAGGGTTGTCGATGCTCAGCCGGCCGATAACAGCTATCCGCATACGATTATCGAGATGTTTATGGTCGAGGCCAACGAGGCGGTGGCCGTGCTTTTAGACAGGCATAATATTCCTTTTATGAGGCGTATTCATCCTGAGCCGGATGCTTTGACTATGAAGAATCTTTCAGACCTTGTGCGAGCGCTTGGGCTTAGCTTGCCCCGGCTTCCAGACAGGTTCTCGCTGCAAAATCTCCTCGGGGCGGTCAAAGGCCAAAGCAGCTCATTGGCTATCAATCTTGTCGTCTTGCGAAGCTTGGAGAAGGCCGTTTATTCGCCGCTTCAAATAGGCCATTACGCCCTTGCCTCGTCGTTGTATTGCCATTTCACAAGCCCGATTCGCAGATACGCCGATTTGCTCGTTCATCGTGCGCTTGATTGTTACCTGCGAGGCAAAGTCGAATCCGCCGGGGAGGGCTGGATTCTCGACAGCCAGGAATTATCTGAAATCGGCAAGCACATCACCTTTACCGAAGAGCGCGCCGACGACGCCGAGCACGAATTGAAGACGGTTTTGATTTTGCAGATGCTTTCAGACAAAATCGGCGATGAGCTTGACTGCGTCGTTACAGGCCTTACGAATTTCGGAATTTTTGTGCAGTCGCGAAAATTAGGAATCGAGGGCCTCGTCCAGCTTACGGATTTGGGACCTGACGTCTGGCAATATCACGCCAAGGCCGGCTGTGTCATCGGCAAACATTCAGGCCGCCTCGTTTCGCTCGGTCAGCCGATGAAAGTCCGCATCGTCTCTGTAAACGTCTCCGCCAGGCAATTAAGCGTTACGCCGGTCGTTCCTGTCCTGGGCGAACTCGAAACCGGCAAACGCCCCAAAAAAATGAAACACATCCACGCAGCCAGCATCCGCCTAAACCAGCCCCGACGCAAACAACGCGGCCAAAAACGCGGCAAGCGGCGTAGATAAAGAAATTCGTGACTCGTGACTCGAAATAGAGGACAGAGGACGGAAGACCGAGAACAGAATAGTAGGGCGGGGTTAACCCCGCCGAAAACGTGATTTTTAACAGTCACATTGTTAATTTCCCATGTGTGCTGGTAAAATCCTCATTTTTACGCTAAAAACCTAAGGGTGTAAGGCGGCAAGAGTTTTGTGTCAACAATCTGATTGCACTCTTAGGTTTTTACATTAAAAACGCGGTTTTGAAGGTATAAAGGCATGGCGTTCTCGTGCCTTATCTTCTCATCCCCTCATCCTTGACAATTGGGGCGGGTTTTACGATACTGCACAACAAAAGATTCACCGCCGAGTGCGCTGAGACCGCAGAGAAATAATAAAGTAATCTCTGCGTGCTTTGCGGTCTTTGCGGTAAAGGGTTTGAGATGTTTGAAAAATTCGGTAAATCGCTTGTAAAGATGTTCGGGTCGCGAAGTGAGCGGCTGGTCAAGGCGTATATGGTCGTCGCCCGTAAGGCCGGCGAATTCGAAGACCAGGTCAAGCGGCTTAGCGATGACCAGCTTAAGGCCAAAACCGCTGAATTCAAGGAAGCCCTTAAGCAGGGCGGTAATCCCCGGGAAATATTGCCTGAGGCGTTTGCCGTAGTCCGTGAGGCGGCTCGTCGAACGGTCAATATGCGGCATTTCGACGTTCAGCTTGTCGGCGGTAACGTCCTTTATGAAGGAAAGATTGCCGAAATGGCGACGGGCGAGGGAAAAACGCTTGTCGCGACTTTGGCCGCGTACCTTGTTCACCTTACGGGAAGGCACGTTCACGTTGTTACAGTCAACGATTACCTTGCCAAACGCGACTCCGAATGGATGGGACCGATTTATAAGGCGTTGGGGTTGACTGTTGGTGCGATTCAGGCCGATATGGATACCGCCGGCGACGAGAGACGGGCTCAATATGAAAGCGATATAACCTACGGCACCAACAACGAATTCGGCTTCGATTACCTGCGCGATAATATGAAGCTGGCGATTGAGCATATGGTGCAGGGCGAGCTTCAATACGGCATAGTCGATGAGGTTGACTCAATCCTGATTGATGAGGCGAGAACCCCCTTGATTATTTCGGGACCCGCCTTCGACGATACGAGCAGATACAAAAAAGCAGACGACGTTGCCCGCAAGCTCATCGCGCTGCAATCCGGCTACGACCGGATAAAAAAGCTTATCGACTCGACCGAAAGGGCGCATGCCAACGCTGAAGGCGAATTGTCGGAGGCCAAAAGAGCCAAAGACGACGAGAGAATAAAAAAGGCGCAAAGCACGATAGAAAAGCTCGAGACCGAATTTGCCGATGCGCAAAACCGGCTAAAAGGCGCGACGCAGTATTACGAGGTGGAATACGACCGAAAGGCCGTGCATCTGACGCACGAGGGGATCGGCGCCGCGCAGGATGCGGCGGGGGTGGGTTCGTTTTTCACCGGCTCGAATATGGAATGGCCTCACCTGCTCGAACAATCGCTGCGGGCGCATATCGTTTATGAAAAAGAGCGAGATTACGTCGTGATGGAAGGCAAGGTCATAATTGTCGATGAATTCACCGGCCGATTGATGCACGGAAGACAATGGTCGGACGGTTTGCACCAGGCGGTCGAGTCGAAAGAGGCTGTGCAGGTAAAGGAAGAGACGCAGACCCTTGCGACGATTACGCTTCAGAATTTCTTCAAGCTCTATGGCCAGATAGCCGGAATGACCGGCACAGCAGTTACCGAGGCCGAAGAATTTATGAAAATTTATCGGCTCGAGGTTATTACGATACCTACCAATCGGCCCTGTATCAGGGAAGACCTCGAGGACGAAATCTATAAGGCGATGCCCGAAAAGTTCAACGCGATTATCGAGGAAATCAAGGATATAAGCGAAGCGGGCAGGCCCATCCTCGTGGGTACGGTAAGCGTGGAAAAAAACGAGGCGCTATCGGCGGCTTTAAACAGGAAATACGGCCTCGAGCACGAGGTGCTTAACGCCAAGAACCACGAACGCGAGGCGCAAATCGTCGCCAAGGCGGGCCAGCAGCACCAGGGCCGCGACGGAAAAATGCACGGCAACGTTACGATAGCAACGAATATGGCAGGCCGAGGGACCGATATCAAGCTCGGCCCCGGCGTTCTCTGGGAGGTCGTAAAAGAGGAAACCGACCCGGCAAGCAGTCGCGTAACGATTTATACCCTCCGGCAGCGTGATACCGCCGCCGAGGTTTCGTTCAAATCCAATGAGCCGCTTTATCACGTTTTCCCGATAGCCGAGGGCCAGCAATGGGTCGGCGGGCTTCACGTTTTAGGCACCGAGCGCCACGAGGCCAGGCGTATTGACAATCAGCTTCGCGGTCGCTGCGGTCGGCAGGGCGACCCCGGCTCGAGCAGGTTTTTCCTCAGCTTCGAAGATGAGCTGATGCGGGTATTTGCGCCGGAATGGACGGTCAAGGCGCTGTCCTGGATCGGCTGGGAAGAGGGCCAGCCGATTTATCACCCGAGAATCAGCAAGGGCATCGCAAAGGCGCAGAAAAAAGTCGAGGAAAGAAACTTCGAGATACGTAAATCGCTTCTCGAATACGACGAGGTAATGGATTATCAGAGAAAGATTTTCTACTCCCGCAGGCGCAAAATCCTCGGAGGCGTCGGCTTAAAGGCGATTATCGAGGAAATGATAGAAGGCGCGATAAACAAGACCTGTCAGGCCATCCTCGACCCCGATTACCCGGTAAAATGCGTCGTAGAATGGGCATCGAGCAATTTCAGCATTGAGATTAAACCCGCTGAACTGGCGGGACTTTCCGCAGATGATATAGAGCGGGTAATCAAGGACCGCGCAAAAGAAAGCGCCGGTAACGATATATCGATGTCGCTGGGTGAATATCTCGAAGATTACCAGGACAATGAAACCTGGGACGTAACGGGCCTTAGCAAATGGGCGATGAGCACCTTTGACGTAAGTTTAAGCCCCAACAAGATTAAAAATCTGACGCCCGAGGAAATAGAAGAGCAGCTTATTACCGCGTCCGGTGAGCAGATAGAGAAAAAGGACTGCTCCATTATAGTGGAATTCCTGAAGCCCGATTTTGCGATTCGCCGGCTGGCTGAATGGGCCCGCGCCAAATTCGGGATACAGCTTAAAACAGATGAGATTGATTTGACAAAGCCCCAGCAGGTCCGCGAGCTTGTTCGTGAAAAAACAATGGCCGCGTATCGAAGACGCGAAGTCGAATACCCCGTAGAGTTCGCGATGAATATGGTCTATGGTCCTCAGGGGCCGAACGTTTACGGTTTTGAGGTTTTGGCTGACTGGGCAAACAGAAAATATAAGGCAAACTTTAAAGTCGAGGAGATTCAGCAGCTAAAGCCGCAGGCCCTGCATAAACAACTGCTCGAACTGAGCGAGGCCTACAACGACGGCCGGCTGATAGAGGAAATTGATGAAACGATTGGCCGGCTCGATACTGGCGCGACGGCTGAATGGGCGAGCAACCGATTCGGGACAACAATTACGACTGAGCAGCTCACAGACGGCGAAAATCGCAGAGAGGTAATTCTTAAGGCCGCAAAAGAATTTTTACGCAGGGAGCTTAGCGACCTCGAAAGGTACGTTCTCGTTCAGGTTTATGACGGCGCGTGGAAAGACCACCTTTATAATATGGACCGTCTCAAGGACAGTATCTGGATGCGCTCCTGGGCAGAAAAAGACCCGAAGACCGAATACAAGCGCGAGGGTTACCGGATGTTCAACGAGATGCTGGCCAATATCGAGCAGCGAGTTACCGATATCATTTTCAAGGTTCATCTCGAAGCCGGCGCCCGCGCAAGAAGCGTCTGGAACGTAAGCCAGGCCGCCCACGACCAGGTAGGACAATTCGCCCTGGCCGAACGTCAGCGTGCAGCCGCACAGGCCCCGCAAGGGGATGTTGAAATCAAGCAGGTTCGCCTCGATAAGCCCAAGGTCGGCAGAAACGACCCCTGTCCCTGCGGCTCAGGCAAAAAATACAAAAAATGCCACGGCCAAAACGCCTGACCATAGATTGGGGAAATAAAAAGAAAACATCGAGTAACGCCTCGCTACCCGATGTTTTCCGGAGGGGAGAAAAACTTTAGTTCTTCTAACCTATCGGCAAAATCCTTATCATTGCTTTAACTCAAAACTTACGTTCTTTTATGTCCTATAAAATATACGCCTGCCGGCAAAAAGTGTGCTTTTTGTTAAAATATTTTTAAATATTTTTTAGAATTGTCATCAGGGGGTACAGCCGGCGGGTGCTAACAAAGGGTCATCGGCTCGTCTTTCCTGCTCTTTCGCCGGTATATCGTAATTCCTTTGCAGTCAAGGAGATACGCGAGGCGATAGGCCTTATCGACGCTGGAAACCCTGGCCTTTTCGGTAAAGTTTATGGTCTTGCTGACCGCGGCATCGCAGTGCTTCTGGAAGGCCGCCTGCATACGTATATGCCACTCGGGACTGATGTCATAAGCGCATTTGAAAATGTCCCTGATTTTGGCGGGTATTTTATTTATTTTCCGGATACTGCCGGTTTTGAGAATCTTCTTTGTAAGGGTGTCACTGTAAAAGCCGCTCTTTTCGGCGACCCTTTTGAAAATCGTGTTTACCTGCATAAGCTTTTTGCCTGAAAGCACCTGTCTGAGGAAAACCAGTGAGTAAAGCGGCTCAATTCCCGAAGAGCAGTCCGTGATAATGCTTATTGTACCCGTAGGGGCGACGCAGGTCACGGTGGCGTTGCGAATCCTGAGATTCATTTTTGTTTTCCATGTGCTCGTTTGCCAGTTAGGGAATGGTCCTCGAATTTCGGCCAGCTCGCAGCTTGCCTTTCGGGCTGCTTCATTTATGAATTTCATAATCTCCTGCCCGAAGTCAACTCCCTGCTGACTATCATAAGGGATACCCATCAGAAAAAGACAATCCGCGAAACCCATCACGCCCAGACCGATTTTGCGGTTGGCGTG
>Ga0105104_10002274_pt1 | contig 14136 bp, 8 predicted proteins | sample PPLLaktember2015_3_FD_87034 | JGI IMG/M metagenome (GOLD analysis project Ga0105104, IMG submission 87034) | Freshwater sediment microbial communities from Prairie Pothole Lake near Jamestown, North Dakota, USA - PPLs Lake P7 Core (6) Depth... | ecosystem: Environmental > Aquatic > Freshwater >... | reverse complement strand
AAGGACTGTAGTCGGCACGAGCATGGCGACCTGTTTTTTGCCATCGAGGATAGCTTTAAAGGCAGCGCGGAGTGCCACTTCCGTTTTTCCATAGCCCACATCGCCACAAATGAGGCGGTCCATGGCAACGGCGGAGTTCATATCGTTTTTGACTTCTTGGATGGCGGCAAGCTGGTCGTCGGTTTCAATATAGGGAAATTCTTCTTCGAAGGCACATGTTTCAGGGCCATCCTGTGGGAAGGAAAAACCGCCTTGGATTTGTCGCTCGGCATAGAGTTTCAGTAAGTCATTGGCAAAACCAACAATCGCCTTTTCAGTAGCCTCACGCTGGCGTTTCCAGCGATTCGAGCCGATAGCATGGACATGAGGGGACTCTTCGCCAGAGCCAATATATTTGCTGATGAGGTGCGCTTGAGCGAGGGGAACGAAGAGGCGCGCCTTGTCCTGGTATTCGATGAGGAAGAATTCCTGTTCGATACCAAGATGGTTCGGCTTTTTTTCGATACCGAGGAATTTGCCGATCCCATGGTGATAGTGGACCACCATCTCACCAGGGACAATGTCAAAGGCGTCGGTCGGCGTAAAATGGTATGACACACGCTGGCATTCGCGTCGCACTTTGACCCGATGTGTGAGTTCGGTCATCGGGAAGGCAAGGAGGTCCAAGTCGGCGCAGGCAAGTCCTGAAGAGAGATATCCCGCACCAAAATGCATCTGCGAGGCAGCAAGACCCGCGTCTTCGAGCTTTTTTCGAAACGACGCTTCTTCCGACTCATTTTGAGCGATGAAGAGTGCTTTACATTGATTATGGTGTTCGACAAAGAGCGAAATGAGCTCTTCACCAACCGGTTCTTCATCAAGAGCGCATTCGCGCTCAAAATAGCGTGACAGGGGCTCGAGAGGGGATATCCAGCGCCAGGCTGAGAAGGCACGATCGAAGATTTCAAAATGGACTTCGTAAGGCGCTTCCTGTCGCGAGTAAAATTTCAGCGCGCGATCTTTTTTAACGGTGACGTCAGAGAGTTTTTCGATAGGCGACGCCGTGAGCGAAATTTTTTGGTAGGGTTCGATGAGGGAAAAGAATTCGTGGATGCTTAAGAAGCTGCGGCAAGAAGTAGCGCCGAGGGATGTAAGCGACGCATAGCGGTCTTCGAGCGCTTCGAGGTCGTCGAGAACGAGGAGTGTCTCTTCCCCGAGATAGGCGAAAATGGTGTCGAGCGGCACATCAGGATTTTGGACAAATTCGAGCTCTGAAGCAGGACAGAGGGCGATATTTTGAACGACATGGGTCGATTTTTGGCTTGCAGGATCATACGCACGGATGGAGTCGACTTCGTCGCCCCAGAATTCGATGCGGTAGGGTTCGCGTGAGGTGATGGGAAAGAGGTCGATAATACCGCCACGGACGGCATATTCGCCCTTGTCGCAGGCGATATTTTTTCGCTCGAAACCGAGGGAAGCGAGGCGTTTTTGAAATTCTTCGAAGGGTACCTTTTGACTCGTCGTAACCGTAAAATTTTGCTCGCCAAAACGGCTGCGGCTCAAAACCTTTTGAAGGCATCCCTGCAATGTTGTGAGGACGATTTTGGGCCCCGCGGTTCCTGCCAGTGCGCTCAGCGCTTCATACCGCTTGCCGACAATATCGGGCGAAGGCGGTACGTTTTCAAATGGCAGCGTCTCCCATGCCGGAAATTCGATAATGGGAAATTTGGTGAAGAATGCCAGGTCATTATAGAGTTTGAATTCCTCAGGGCCAGTTCCTGTGACAATAAGAATGGTTTTTCCGGTGCTTTCAGCGGCCGCATTGGCAAGATACGCTTTTGCCGGAGGCGAGAGGTTTTCGACGATAAGCGAGCGCCCCAGGCCAAGTGTAGAGTGGCAATTTTGGATGGAAGGACTCAGTTTGAGAGCGGCAAGAAAATCCATTAGAGTAGCTGCCCAAATTCGTCGATTGCCTGCCCGAGTTTTCCAGTTGCTCGTCCCGCGCCTTGGGCGCTCTCATCTTTGCCACCACCATTGCCATCGATGAGGGGAGTGAGTTTTTTCAGAAGGTCATTGGCTTTGATGCCTTTGGCAATGGCTCCCGGCGGCACTTTAATGAAGAGGTTGGCTTTTTCTTTGTCGATGCAGCCGAGAAGAATGACAGCCTCAGGGTAGCGTACGGCCACTTCATCGGCCAGAGTTCGGAGTTCGCTCGCGGTCACCGATACGGCTTTGGCAACACAGGCATGGCCATTTTTGGACGTGGTAGGCGCAAAAGTCGCAGCGAGATTTCGGAGAGCCGAGCCTTTGAGATTTTTCAGTTCTGTCTGCAGTTCTTTCAGCTCGCCATTGATGGTGTCGATACGTTCGAGGAGTTTGTGTTGAGGCGTTTTGAGCTTGTCGGCGACTTGGCCGAGAAGGTCTTCCGAGAAATAGGCAAAATCGACCGCCTCTTTTCCCGTCACCGCTTCGATACGACGCACGCCGGCGGCAATACTCATCTCGCGGGCAATGCGGAAGTAGCCGATATTGCCAGTTCGGGGAGTGTGAGTGCCACCACAGAGCTCTTTTGAAAAGCCGGCATCGACGACACGAACACGGGCGCCATATTTTTCGCCGAAGAATTGCTTGATGTCATGTCGTTTTGCGGCCTCTTCATAGGGGATTTCATAATTTTCGACAGGGACATTGGCACGGATTTTTTCGTTGATAAGATTTTCAACCTGGCGAATTTCTTCGGCAGTGAGTTGTTTGTGATGGGAAAAGTCGAATCGGAAACGGTCGGGGGCAACGAGCGAGCCGGCTTGTCTGGCCGCTTCGCCGAGAACGGTGTGAAGTGCCCAGTGGAGTAGGTGTGTGGCGGTATGGTTGTTTTCGATTGAACGGCGACGGGCACGGTCGATAGAGCTTCGTATGCTTTCTCCGACTTGCAATTTGCCTTTGGCAAGCTTGCCGCAGTGGGCGATGACGCCTTTATGAGGAGCTTTGCAGTCGGTTACTTCGAAATAGGCTTTTTCTGTAGCCAGAGAGCCTGTATCGCCAACTTGGCCACCCATTTCAGGATAGAAGAGCGTTTCATTCAGAACGATAACCCCTTCTTGGCCGGCTTCCAGGCTATCGGTAACGGCGCCCCCGGCAATGATGCCGACGATTTTACTTTCGAGAAATTCGACATCGTCGCGAATGAATGTTGTTTCTGGGAATTTGTCAAAGCAGCTGGCTTCAACACATTGGTGGACCGTTTTATGGGCTTGCCGTGATTTTTCTCGTGCCGCTTCTTCGAGCTTTTCGAATTCAGCGATATCGACTTCCAAGTCATTATCTTTGGCGATGAGGAGTACCTCCTCGAGGGGCAGGCCGTAGGTATCTTTCAAGCGGAAGGCATCGGTGCCAGAAATTTGGCAGGCAGCCGTTTTTGAGCTTTCGATAATTTGATTGAGGATATTGCCACCGCGAGCGAGCGTTTTGAAAAAGGCCTCTTCTTCGATCGTGAGGATTTCGGTGATGCGAGCTTGGGCGGTTTTGAGTTCTTTATAATCGTCGCCCATGAGGGTGACGAGAGACGGAACAATGCGGCCCAAAAAGGGCTCATTGAAACCAAGAATGCGGCCGTAGCGAACAGCACGGCGCAAAATTTTGCGCAACACATACCCGCGTTCGATATTGGAAGGAGTCGCGCCATCGGCGATGGCAAAGGAAAGGCTGCGAATGTGGTCGGCAAGGACGCGGAAGGCAGGGGCGCGCTTTTCATCGCGCACGTCATAGGTGATTTTGGCGATCTCTTCGGTCGCAGAGATGAGGCCGCGCAAGATATCGGTTTCAAAGACGGTGTCGGTACCCTCGATGAGTGACATCACGCGCTCGAGACCCGCACCGGTATCGATCGATGGTTTGGGCAGGGGAACCATCACGCCATCGGGAGAGCGGTTAAATTGCATGAAGACGAGATTCCAGAATTCGAGAAAACGCTCGCCAGAGGTGTCTTCGAGGGGATTTTGAGCATGCCCGAAAGTCGGACCGCGGTCGAAGAGAAGCTCCGAGCATGGGCCACAAGGGCCGACGTCGCCCATAGCCCAGAAATTTTCTTTTTCGCCAAACCGCGTGATACGCTCTTTCGGTACGTAGCGGGTCCAGAGATTGAATGCTTCATCATCATCGCGAAAAACGGTCGGCCAGATACGATCGGCAGGAAAGCCAAAGACTCGTGTCGAGACATCCCAAGCAAAAGTAATGGCTTCTTCTTTGAAATAGTCACCGAAGGAAAAATTGCCGAGCATTTCGAAAAATGTACAGTGGCGTTTGGTATGACCAACGTTTTCGAGGTCGTTGTGCTTGCCGCCAGCACGAATGCATTTTTGGCTTGTCGTGGCTCGGCTGTAAGGGCGGCTTGCTTTACCCAGAAAGACATCTTTAAATTGATTCATGCCGGCATTTGTGAAGAGGAGAGTCGGATCGTCGTGGGGGATGACGGGAGAGGAGGCGACGACGGCATGCCCTTTCGATCGGAAATATTCGAGAAAGTCACGACGAATTTGGGATGTTTTCATAATTGCCTCACACAGTGATTATTGGGCAGAAATCATAGCTGTAACCCAGGGAAGTTGTCTAGTTTGAATTTGATGCAAAATTGTGACGGTGTAGAGTCTGCACATTCATGACAATAAAAACGTTTAAATAAAACAATTATTTTGTTATCATTTCTTTTTAATAATTATAAAATTAAGGCGTAATTATCTATGAATCCTATCAACTTTCCTTCATTTAGTTCGCTCATGTTTCCTTCCCATGACGGCTGGGAGCTCAAGCCAGTAGAAGCGCTGCACGAATCTGATATCGAGGACTTTGTTACCCATTTTGATGCCGATTTTCACAAGCTTATAAAAGAGCGAGAGCAGATTACAAACCTCTACGGCCTTGAAACACAATTTCATACTGTTCAAAGCATGTACCATCTCGTCCGACACATCCTTGATACCAGTAACACCATCCACCACACTCCTTTCATGAAAGATGTACAGCAGATTACAAATCGCCTTCGGGATGAGAAAAGATTCCTCCTCGATGTCCTTGCAAAAAAAGTTGAAAAGGTATTCTCACGCGCTCAGCTAGAATGTTTAAAAAATGGAGAGTCTCTCCTCAATCTTGCCACCACACAAAAAGATCCGACCGCCCTCAAAGAGATGCTTGGAGTTGGTATTCCTATTGATGCGCTCGATGAACGTGGCGAGACAGCTTTGATGAAGGCATGTCGCGATCACAATGTTCAATCTGTTAACACTCTCATCGAAGCAGGAGCAAATCTTGCCGCTCAAAATTTAAAAGGGGAAACAGCGCTCCACATCGTGATTGAAAACTGGCGCTACGCCATCACTCCCGACGACGAGCGGCGACGCGATGAGATCATGCACCTTCTCCTCAAAGCGGGCGCCTCAATCTCCTGCTTGGACAAGAGTTACACATGTCCTCTTGAAGAAGCTTTTATCAAAGATTTGCCTCCTACTTGTATCTATGAACTCCTCGCACGGCAAAAAGCGCCGCTCCAATTTGAAAGGCGGCCATTGCTGCAGTTTATTCCTCTCATGCTTGCGCTCGAAAAACGAAAAAATGCTCTAGATCTCCAAAATCAATTGGAGTGGGATACTGTGATCTGTCGTCTCCTCGATTTAGGCGCAAATCCCAATCGAGGCCTCCGTGGGACGATGCCTCTTGATGCAGCAATGGGGTGCGGCGCTTCTCGCGTCATCGTCAAACTGATTGAAAAGGGAGCGGCTCTTTCGCAAGGCCATTTTTATGCGGGCTATCCGCATTTTATTGAACTCTGCCTACAAGGGTTACAAGCACGACCACAAGATCTTGTCAACATCGACGGTAAGCACAATTCTCTCCTCCACATTGCGGCCCACATCCACGACAACGAAGGTATTGCGACGATTCTGGCCTCGCCATTTGTCACACCCGACTTTGTCAACCTTCAAAATGACAAAGGACAGAGTGCATTGATGGTCGCCGAAGAGGATGCAACCACAAATGATACACCTAACATCCTGTTTATAACCCATGGAGCTCGCCTTGGCCTGATCGACAGGGAGGGAAATAGTTTGCTCCATTTGGCAGCAAAACATTTTGGTGTCGAAATCCTTGACAAGATGCTTACCGAACCATTTGCCACGCCTCGGTTTGTCAATATGCTGAATCAAAACGGCCGGAGTGCAATTTGCGAAGCTGCACGCTCACGCTTTTCTTACTTGGCAACGTTTGAAAAGCTGATCCAAAAAGGCGCCAGGCTTGATATCATCGACGAAGAGGGCAATACACTTCTTCATCATGCCGCCTTTGGTGGCAGCGACTGGCTCATAAAAAAGATCCTCGAGCAGCCATTTGCGAAAAAAGAATTCATCAACAGGAAAAATCGCCGCAATCAAACAGTGCTCCAACTTGTCCGCCAGAACGCTGGTGCGTGGATAACCTATGACAATGCGAACAAGTGCCAGGAGCTCGTCGCCCTTCTCAAAAACCTCGGAGCAGAAGAGACGGCTTCTATGGAAACTGAAGAGAAAAAAGAAAATCCTCCCAAAAAAAATGTGCGCAAAGTGAGTGAAATGGAGAAGGTGCCCGTCTCTCTTACCGTGCAGCTACAAAATCTTCAAATTGACAATACCAAAAAAATGAAATTTGACGACGAAAAGCAAGCGAAATAATACGTAAAATGGCCCGCGTATTATTCCCACAAGTGCTGCATTGACGAGATTGATATCAGTAAAAGCCCTCACTACAATTGAAAAAATTTCTTCACATTAATTATTATTATTGTTAAATTATAAGTTTAATATATATCGGAGAATTTTAATGCTGCCTATTAATTCAATAAATAATGTTTCATATGATTTAAGAAGTCGCGAGATATCGACGCTGGCGACTCTTATTCGTGAAAAAGCGATTACTCGTTTGCCGGCACACTATCAAACAGAAGCCGGCCGCAAACTCATTGACATACTTGCACCACTAGCAGAGGCATATCCAGAATTTTGCGTAAAACTTTTTATGCAAGGAGAGAAACAGCTCAACGATGTCGAGAAAACTGCAAGTCAGCTGCTCTTTCTCCACGATCACTATCCTGAACGACTCGTGGGTATAGATTTGAAGAAGAATGAAAAAGCAAGAGAGCAGATAGATCTGCTTGCTCACGAGGCGCTTTTGGACCTCGAGAGAGCAGAGCATCCAGAAAAGCGCACATGGGCTCATGAAATGATTCGCGACAATGACGATAAAAAAATGAGCTTCGACGAAGCAAGGGAATTATTCTTCCAAGAGACCGATTTTTCTTCCGTCTACGAAACACGCTGGGCTGTAAAAATAGCGCACCTTCTCATGGACCAGACTGGACGGATCAATCGCCCGCTCATACCGCTTGTGATTGAAACACTTTTTTCTCGTAAAGATAGTTCCGCTGCCGATATTCATCTCAAAGAAACGCTGCTCCACTTTTATGAAAACCCAAAACTTGCCGAAATTGTTGAAGCAGTAGGAGTGCCTGCCCGGGAGTATCAAGATGTTGTTCGCGCCTCTCTTTTGCTAGATCCAGAAAAACCGGTGACAAGTCGAGAAGCTCGTGAAGCTCTTTTTGCGGCATCACTCATTCGATGCCGACAAGTCATCGGTAACTGTTACGTGAATGCCGTTGCGCAATTCATTCAGGATCGTTCCACGGAAGAGGAACTCCGTGACATGAGCGAGTTGATGCAAACAGGGTACATTTCGAATACGATCGACTCGAAAAAAATGCTCTTTCCTGGCGCAGTCTCGCTTGCCGATCAAATTCTTGGGGAGTCTTTTGATTTCAAAAAAATCTGCCCTGGTTGTTGTATCGATGCATTATTTGCCATTCCTCAATTTGCCGCTGCATTTCAGTCACTCGGGGTCAGCCCAGCTATGCTCGATGGTATCATCAAGAAGGGGTCCTCAATGACCGTGCAGCAGCTGTTTCAAGTGATTCAAAAAAAGCTGCAGATTCCTGAAGAAAAGATTAAGCGAGCGCTCTTTTTTGTCCAAAGCACCACAAAAATGCCTCTCTTGCAATGTTGGGAAAATGGCCTTTTAGGGGCTTATTTTCCTCCAATGACCTCAAAACGAGTTGTTGGTAGCACACAGCAAGTATTTCTCTATTCCATGCTCCGCACCCTCGGTGATCTTGCAGAAGAGGCAGGACGAGAGATTCCAGCTTGCAAATCCATTTGCTCCCACCTTTCTCCTCTTCGGGAGCTCTCTCGAGAAGAAGAGCAAGACCGCCGGCGACTGGTTGGCATCCTCCAAAAGGCAGAACAAAAGGCAGGCCGAAATCGCGAAGCTCTTGTGTCAGCAGCGCTCGACGCGATGAATGATCAGCCAAATTTTGTTTTAGGAAAATCGGCGCAAAAATTAAGGGATGCGCAATTTGCAGCGATTGTGTTTTCAGCATGTGATGATTTGAGCCCTCGGACTACAAAAGAAAGGAGAAGCCCGTTTGATTGTGAGAGGGCAGCTACGCAATTTATAGAAAGAGTTCATATCTTCAAAAAAATATCGGAGCAACCATGCATCGATTTAGGTCTGCCTCAATATCAGCCTCTTAACAAATTTCGGCTCGTTCCAATTATACGGAACAATGATGTGTGGGTTGAGCTTCATGTTGAGGAGAAAGGCAGATTTCGCTCCATTTCGTCTCAAGACCAATTTTCGAAATATTGTAAATCAATATGCTTTGAGATCATGTCAGCGCACCTTTCAACAAGGGAAAAGCTGCAGCTGAAACGCTTTTTTGAAACAAAAAAAGATTCCTATTTTTTCCAGAGTATTTCTTCTTACTTTTCGACGTATTACGCAACAACAGAATTTGAAGTGAAAAAAACTGTTCAGCATGACCCCATACTTACTCCGATGCTCTATCCATTGAGCGAACGCTACGATTAATGGCAGAATATTTTATTCAATAAGTACGTTCACGGCAGACGAAGATTTTGCAACGTAACAATCGGAGCCAATAAGCCAACATTTCCCCTCAAAAAAATCTCTAGCTTACAGAAAAGATGTGCCGAGCAATTTGGCGTGTCGGATCGTGTCAGCCTTGTGTGTGGTCATGATACTCATATATTTCGATTTATTCCTGCTTCATTTCAAGCTCCTTCCGGTCCTGAGCTGAAAAAGAGCCAAGATATGTGTAAAAGAGTTCTTCTCGCGCAGTGCCCTGAGACGCAAAAAGCTGTTTTAACAGCTATAGCAACCACTATTATGGAGCAAGGGGAAAACAACCAAGAAAGACTAACAAATAAATTACAAGATATTGTGCGGGTAGGCGAACAGAATAAAAATTCCCCCATTACGCTTTCGAGTTGGCTCAAAAATCTAAAAGAAAAACTCAAAGATTTGGCAGGGGCTGCCTCGGAGAAGAAGGAGAAGACCCATGGTACTCGAGCAGCAGAGGATGAAGATCCCGAAGAAAAAGTGTGGCAGAGTTTTTACAAAAGCATCCATCAAGGTTTTATGAAAGATCAGCCTGACCTTGCAAAAGCGCTTCGGATTCCTTTTGGCGATGGCAATCAGGATAGTCAAAGCGAAAAGCGATCAATTCCAATGGGGATGTCTTTTTGTTTCAATCCTTGTACGCTCACCTGGCAGCTCGTTCAAGCTGATGATAAGCATGTGAAAGAGGAAGTCTATTATGATGAAGATGAAATACAGATCATCAATCCTAAGATTTTCCAATCTGACATGAGAAGGTAGCCGATTTTTTAACGGCGTAAGGCGGGCCTGCTATCGTGAGCGATGGAACTGGCCTGCCACCATGGCAGCAAGCCCCGCCTTTACCAAATCCCCTACGATAAAAGGCGCAGCGCCACACACAAAACACTTCTTTATTCCCACAAAAGGAATCAAACAGAGCGAGCCAGAAAGGAGAATCAAGGCTTCGCTTATGGCTATGACGGCAAAAAGATATCTCATTTTGTGAGATCTCGCGGCCATCACGCCACAAAAATAAGCTGCAGGAACAAATCCCAAAAGATAGCCCACACGCGGTGTCAAAAACCACACAGGATTGCTAATACCAAAAGCCAAAACAGGCAAACCACAACTCGCTTCTGCAAGATACGCAAGAACACTGCCTACAGCAACTCGTGGGCCAAAAAATGTGGCCAAGAGACATACCATAAAAGTTTGCATGGTAATGGGGACAGGCACCAAAGGCAGAGGAATTGCAATACGTGCTGAAGCGGCAATAAAAAGAGATCCGGCAAAAACGGCAATAGCAAAAGAGATGTTGGCTTTTGTCAGTGTATGCATCAGGCCTCCGGAAGTAGATATTCTATGAGAGTTGCCCGGCCGAACGAGATTTCATTTTCAAATTTCAAAATGAGTGCGCTACAGGTGGCCGGATTGTAATAGGGATGCGCTCCGCCGATAAGCTTTGCCGCAAACATCGCCAATGTGGGCCCATGGCCTACCATAAAGGTGGTTTTGCCTTTCGCGATAAGGGGAGGCAATTCTTCATCATTGCCCCAGAGCGACAAGTGAGGACATTCTTGAATAGGCAGTGTAAAAAAGGCTCCGAGTACTTCGGCAGTCTCGCGAGTGCGCCTGGAAGGGGAGTGAAGAATTGTGTGGGGAAGGTATCCGCGGCTTTTGAGGGTTTTGGCGAGCCTCTCTTCTAGAATGCGCCCTTCGGCACTGATCGGACAGAGTTCATCGTCCCCATTCACTCCACGAGCTCGTGGGGCATGACGTAATAAGATGAGTGTTGTGGTCATCGTTGTTCTCTTCTCGCTCTTTCAGAGTCGGCTGCCCGGTGATCGGCACAGAAAGTGGCGCTCTTGCCACCGTTTCTCCAGTGGCAAAATAGATGGCCGTCGCTGCGACGTCTTGCGAGACTACCGCGACATTTTGGACCACCTGTTTTGCTGCCGCAATTTTCGGCGCGGACTCTTCAATCAATTTGCAAATCGTCTTAGTTTTGTACGATGAGCCAATTAATTCAAGTAATCGATTGACCATCGCCTCATTTTGAGAAAGTTCATACGAGAGGTCACGGACAGAACCCATACATTTTTCGATAATTTCGCGTGCATTGATGACACTGCCAGTAATAGCCCGCAGTTGCGTGTAGCGATCGAAGATAAATGCCTCATAGAGTTCGAGGAGCGCACGACTCAAGAAAAAACACTCTCGTAAGAGTTCAAAAGTGGCACGAGCAATGATTTCAAGTCGTATGGCAAGATGAAAGAGGGGAGCGGGAAGGGCAGAAACGCGAGCGGCAAATGAGGTATGAAGTTTCGTACGGGAGACCTCATCTCTTGCCTCGCTCTGAAGGTAGCCCGAAGGGGAGGGATAGGTATTCAAAACGGCATCGCGAAGAGCGAATCCGCTTTTTATCAGTCTATTTTGGACTTCCACAACGCGCAAAAAGAGCCGGCTTACAAGAATGAGCTGGGCCCCTTTTCGCACCCAGGCTTGATCTCCGGCAGTAATATCCAAAAAGGTGCCAGCCGCAAAAGCAACAGGATAGCGCTCGGCCCTCCCGAGATGCTCAAGACAAAGGAGATAGAAATGGACTGAATGAAAAGCACGAAAGATTTTGCCCCCGATTCCAGAAAATGGCAGCGCTCTCGCACAAAAATGATCGACATGTGAGGTCATCTGATTGGCTGTTTTGATTGCCAGGAGCATAGGTTTTTCTCCTTGTCTCTTTTGGCTAAAGAGGCTAGATTTTCTGCATCTAAGGGCAGTTTATTTTTTAATTCAACACATTCTTTTAGGCATGGTATGGAAAAGTTCGGAAAGACACCTTTAAGCAGCGAAACAAAAGCCACACTTGCCGGGATTGCCGCGACAATTCGAGGGCTTTCCATGGATGCCGTTCAGAAGGCGCTCTCAGGGCATCCAGGCTTGCCACTTGGTTGCGCTGAAATAGGCGCCTACCTGTATGGTTCATACCTTCACCATAATCCGAAGAACCCCTCCTGGCCAGCCCGCGACCGTTTTGTTTTATCCGCCGGCCACGGTTCCATGATGCTCTATTCATGCTTGCACCTTTCTGGTTTTGATCTTTCACTCGATGACATTCGCTCGTTTCGTCAGTTTGGCTCGAAAACTCCCGGGCATCCAGAATCGTTTATGACTCCTGGCGTCGAAAGCACCACCGGTCCGCTTGGACAGGGCGTAGGGCATGCTGTGGGCATGGCGCTCGGTTTGAAAATTTTGGCTGACACATTCAATACACCACGCCAGGAGCTGTTTGATAATAAGGTCCTCTTTCTTGCCGGCGATGGTTGCATGATGGAGGGAGTATCGGCAGAAGCGTCATCCTTTGCAGGCCATCTCAAGCTCTCAAACCTGATCGGCATATACGATGCCAATAGCATTAGCCTCGATGGACCATTGTCTGAAAGCTGCTCTGAGAATACACGTGAGCGCTACGAGGCCTATGGGTGGAGAGTTCTTGAAATCGATGGGCACAACTTCGATGCAATTCATGAAGCGCTCGGGGCCGCACGCGAAGAACAAGAAAAACCCGTTCTCATCATAGCAAAAACCATTATCGGCAAAGGCTCGCCGCATAAAGCGGGCACCCATCATGTTCATGGCTCACCACTCGGCCCGGACGAAGTGCGAGCGACAAAAGAGGCGCTCGGCATACCACAAGAAGAATTTTATGTGCCCCACGAAGTGCGGGCCTATTTTAAAGAAAAGCTCGAAGCTGATGCTGCACATGAAAAAGAGTGGAACGAGCAATTCCACACATGGAGAGAAGAAAATCCGGCCCTAGCCGAGACCTATGACCGTATGCAAGCGCGTCCATTTGATCTCCACGATTATGTCACCTCGTTTAGCCTCAAGACTCCCATAGCAGGACGCGCAGCCTCTCAGGAGATTGTTGCCGCCCTTGCCGACAAGCTCCCAGATCTCTATGGAGGCTCTGCCGATCTTTCCTGTTCAGATCTCACCATGATGAAAAAGTTTCCGGTTATCTCTCCTGGTTCGTTCGGCGGGCGTAATATCAAATTTGGTGTTCGGGAATTTGGCATGGCCTCGATTGCGATAGGCCTCTCCAAAACAGGCATGATCCGTCCTTTTATCGGCACCTTTTTGGTCTTTTCCGATTACATGAAAAATTCAATTCGCCTTGCAGCCATGATGAAAGACCGAATTGTCTATCAATTTACTCACGATTCGATTTTTCTTGGCGAAGATGGTCCCACACACCAACCCATAGAACAACTTGCCGCGCTGCGTGCGATTCCAAATCTGCAAGTTATCAGGCCAGGCAGCGCGTATGAAGTAAAGATGGCCTGGATTGCAGCTCTCTCCTATGTCGGGCCGACTGCGATTGCGCTATCACGGCAAAATATTCGAGAAGTAGAAGAGACACATGTTCCCTATCATGCCGGTATGCGAAGAGGCGCTTATATCATCAAGCGCGAATCCGCAAAGGCGCACGTTACACTCGTCGCTACAGGCTCAGAGGTGCCTCTGGCAATGGATGTAGCAGAAGCTCTCGAACAGCAGGGGCGGCCGACTCGTGTGATTTCAATGCCCTGTAGCCAGCTTTTCGATGCTCAAGATGCGGCTTACAGAGAATCGGTTTTAGGCGGTGATATCGGCAAGCGGGTGAGTATCGAGGCGGCTGTAGCGCTCGGTTGGCACAAGTATATTGGGCTCGATGGCATTCCCATTTCGGTTGAAACATTTGGCGCATCGGCGCCGGCTTCTGCCCTTGCGCGAGAATTTGGTTTTACTGTCGACGCTATCCTCAAACGGATTATGTAGCATGAAGCACGATCTCTTCCTCCAAGCTTTGCGAGGTGAGAATCAAACGGGTAAAGTCCCTCTCTGGCTTATGCGCCAGGCCGGCCGCTACATGGCGTCATACCAAAAATTACGTCGGCAATATAGCTTTTTGGATCTCTGCCATACCCCTCGGCTCATTCAACAAGTCACTACACTGCCGATCGATGAGTTTGGTTTTGATGGTGCGATTCTTTTTTCCGATATTTTGATTCTTCTAGAGGCTTTGGGATTTTCCCTGTCTTACGAAAACGGCCCGAAAGTAACACCACAACTCGTAACGCTCGAGGGAATCGATCGTGTCGATGGCGCATTTCTCCGCGCTCGTCTTTCTTACGTTTT
>Ga0105104_10002273_pt1 | contig 14137 bp, 7 predicted proteins | sample PPLLaktember2015_3_FD_87034 | JGI IMG/M metagenome (GOLD analysis project Ga0105104, IMG submission 87034) | Freshwater sediment microbial communities from Prairie Pothole Lake near Jamestown, North Dakota, USA - PPLs Lake P7 Core (6) Depth... | ecosystem: Environmental > Aquatic > Freshwater >... | reverse complement strand
CCTTCTTATAATTCTGACCATTTATTTTCCATTGGTGTGTTCACTTTCACAGGTAATAAAACCTGTAAAATGGAGCTTTTCCGTACGGAACGTGGATAAAAGCCAGGCTGATCTTGTATTCAAAGGGACCATAACTCCTCCCTGGCATATGTATGGTTTGAACATACCTGAAAACGGACCCATACCTGCTTCTGTTCATTTCAGCGATCCCAAAGGGTTTACCCCCGTAGGCAAGCCTTCTCAGTCTCCAAAACCGGAGATTGTGGATGATAAGATCTTCAATATGAAACTGGAGCTGCACCATAAGGAAGTTACCATTATACAGCGAATCCGGAAAACACAATCAGACAGCATTTTCATTTCGGGAACCTTGGAATACATGACATGCAGCGACATGCAGTGCATTCCGGGAGATAATGATTTTTCTTTCCGGTTAGCAGGAATGGGAACTGGCTCACAGGCTTCCTCCCCTGACCCTGATTCGGTCGAAACCCATGTTGCCGTATCCCTCCCCGTATCTGCAGCTGAAACAGACACCGCCGTAATAAAGGGACAATCACAGGGAACAGCCTCCGGCGGAAGCGGATCGCTCTGGGGGGTATTGTTCTTAGCGATGCTGGCCGGACTGGGCGGATTGCTGACACCATGCGTTTACCCGATGATCCCCATGACTGTTTCATATTTTCTGCGTGGCAGCAAATCCCGGGCAAGGGCAGTTTCTGAGGCAATGGTATTCGGACTGTCCATCGTATTCCTGTATACCCTGATCGGCGTTCTTGTTGCCATATTTAAAAATCCGAATGCGGTAAATAACTTTACCACACACTGGGCAACAAACCTTATTTTCTTCCTGATTTTTATAACCTTGTCGGCTTCATTTTTTGGCATGTTTGAAATCATCCTTCCGTCAGGGTTGGCGAATAAAGTGGACCAACAGGCTGATAAAGGCGGATATGCCGGCTCCTTTTTTATGGCGCTGGCCATGGCTATCCTTTCTTTTTCCTGCACCGGTCCGATTGTTGCATCATTGCTGATCAAAGCTTCTCAGGGTGAGGTATATGAACCTGTAATCGGGATGGCAGGCTTCTCAATGGTTTTTGCCCTTCCCTTTACCCTGTTTGCGATATTCCCATCATGGCTGAAAGGTTTGCCAAAATCAGGCGGATGGCTTAACAGCGTTAAGGTTTTCTTTGCATTTATTATGCTGGCCTTTTCCCTTTATTTCCTGAGCAAAATAGACCTTTCTTATCACCTTAACATTCTGAACAGGAATATTTTTCTCATAATCTGGTTCATAATTTTCACTTTTCTGGGCTTTTATTTCCTGGGCAAGATCAGGTTTGTACACGACAGCGAGTCCACACCCCTGGGATTTCCCAGGCTGTTGTTTTCGCTGGCCAGCTTCACCTTTGCTTTGTATTTATTTACGGGATTGCTGGGCGCTGAATTATCAAGCCTTTCCACTATCGTTCCTCCACCTCCGCCCGGCAAATCATATTATAATCCGGCCGGAAGTGAATTAAATTCCACCCCTTCCACAGGGCTTTGCAACGTCCCGAAATACGCGGATTTCCTGGAACTGCCGCATGGCCTCAAAGGATACTTTGACTATGACGAAGCACTTGAATGTGCACGGCAACAAGGCAAACCCGTACTGATTGACTTTGTCGGTCATACCTGCTCCAACTGCAAAAAAATGTACAGCCAGGTATGGTCAGATCCGAGGGTAAGGGACCTTCTCGCCAAAGAATTTGTTATCGCAGCACTATATACCGACGACAGGACAACTTTACCGGAAAACGAATGGATAAAATCCGCCCTGGATGGAAAAGTTAAAAGTACTATCGGTAAGAAAAATCAGGACCTGCAGATCGGTCATTTTAACTCCAATGCCCTACCCTTGTACCTTATCGTCGATGGACAAGGTAAAGAACTGACTGCCTCCCGGTATACCTATGATCCGGACATCGATAAATTCATTGCATGGCTGAATGAGGCCATCCGGTAATCATGGCATGTCATTTTGTCCTATATTTTAACATTTCATGTCATATTGTCTTATTATAGTCCTCCGGCATATAAATTGACGATTGTTCATTGTTGTCAAAAACAATTATGTCTAACCAAAAATATTAGGAGGATTTAGCCATGTTACCTACATTAAGAGCCACCAGGAATAGCTGGCCAAGCCTTGTTGAGGAATTCTTCAACGGAGATATTTTTCCGAAGTTTTTTAACGCTGAAACACAGTACAGCCTTCCGGCAGTCAACATTGTTGAAAATAAGGACGATTACAGAATTGAAGTGGCTGCACCGGGTTTGAACAAGGATGATATTAAGGTAAACCTTGAAAATAACGTGCTGACCGTTTCATCGGAAAAGGAAGAAAACTCGGAAGAAAAAAACGGGGAGAAAGTAATGCGTAAGGAATTCAGTTATTATTCTTTCAATCGTTCCTTTACATTGCCTCTCACTGTGGATGCAGAAAAGATAAGAGCCACTCATAAGGATGGTATTCTGCAGATCATGATTCCCAAAAAGGAAGAAGCCAGAGAAAAACCTTCAAGGCAAATTAAGATTATGTAATAAGTACAAAAGCAGAGACGCGTTTGAAACGCGTCTCTTTTTTTATCCGCTTTTTTTATCCGCACCAGGGCCTTGCCCGTGAAGTGTTATTAATTGTATCGATAGCAATGTTAACATCTTCAACGATCTGAAAATCAAACATGCCCACGCAAATAAAATCCGCTCCATTATCAAAAGCCCACTTGAATCCATCTTTTGGTTCAAGTGCGCCTGCAGCAAGTACTTTGTAACCCATCACCGGGATCTTTATCCTGTTTACGAATTCAACGGTTTTTTCCGGAAAAAGACAGAACATATTATTATGGAACCGGTTGTGTTCAAGATATTCCTTCCCGTCGACCTCAAAAGGAAAACGGTATTCACGCGGATGGGCTGACCAGTACTGGTCGTGGTGCATGGTTTTCATATAATAATCCGGTATTATCCCGTTTTCTTCGCAGATCAGCAGTGATTCTATGGAATGGGCTGCAAGACCTGCAGTGTAATGTTGGCTTCGGATCCTGTCCATCATTTTCCCCACAACATCAATTTTATTATCCCTGATAAGCCAGTCGCACCAGTTTCCCTGGATCTGAATGATATCAACCCCATAGTCGATGGCCTGGTTAATGAAATCATAATAATCGTTTTTCTCCATATTCGGCCCTACCTGCGAAATGACTTTTATCTTGCTTCCAGTGATTTTTTTGTATTTCGCGATCACAGGATTTGTCGGAAACCCGATATTGATTGTATTTATGCCGGCATTCTCAGCCAGCATCAGGGTTTCATATATCTTCTTTTCCGTATTATAAGCCTTAAAGAGGGTTGATACATAGATCAGGTCGCGCGAATGCGACCAGCCTCCGATCAGGTTTCCCCCGATCACAAGCCGGCTTATTTCATGCTTGTCAATTTTTCCTGTTTGTAATGGACCTTTGAGCTCGCTGAGATCAGTTTCCTTCAACTTGATTGTGGCACCTGACATAACATCTGCACCATATGTGTTCAGATTGCGGATTGCACCCCATCCCATAAAACCCAATACAGGCAAAGTGGCCAGATTTTTAAGCACTTCACGCCGGGAGGATGGATTTTCACCCGGGGATCCGGGAATATGGTCTTTCCGATGATTACCAAATAATCCCGATATGCTGTCGATCCCAAATCCTTTTTCTTTTGAGATTAATAATATAAATAATGCTATGGCCTCAATAAAGATCTTATCCACAATAAACAGGTGTCCCTCTGCTGTATTTACAAGCGGATTTCCGAACGGGGGATAAGCAAAATAGTAAAGAGAGAGCAGTACGATACCCGAAACTGCAGCAAAACGTATGAATAATCCGATGAAAAGCGCAAGGCCGATCATCAGCAATCCATACATATTCATCAGATCAGTGACTTTTAAAATTGCAGGATTATGAGCCAGCCCATGATAGAATCCCGATAGGAAACCGGATGTGTTTAATAAATAACCGGAGGAAGTCCAATTGCCTGAAAGAATTTTAGACAGGCCTTCGTACAAAAAGTGCCAGCCGATTGCCACTCTTAATACAGTGAGGAAAAGCCGGCGGAAAAGATTTTGGTTTTCAGTGGTCATAATGTCCTGTTTTATTTGTGGTTGTAAGTAAATGATTTTTTTGCTAATATTTTTCAAATCCCTTAACAAAAAAATCATATCTGCCAAAAATGACAGCAAAACGGGATCATGAAGCTGATAAGGGTAGCAGCGGTCATTGGTTATTTGCCGGTTTAACATAACGGACTTCCTACCTGATTACAATTTTATATATTTGTTGGAGCTTCCGATCTCATAACCGTAATACCCGATCTCATGAAAATGCACAAACACGATCACAAAAACGGACAGTACAGTTATTTGAATCTGCATCTGATTTTGTTTTTTCTCATCGTACCTGGTTTATCATTTTCTCAGCTAAAGCCTGCAATCCTTGTTATGCAACCTACACGTGATTTAAAACCCATGGATACTGTGCAGGTGTATTCCGGCACACCGGGCAGGCTTGAAATGAAAGATTCAAAGGGCAGAATTTACCAGAATATCAGGATCAGCAGCCTGGCTGCTATCCGGGTTGCTGGTGCCACAGGAATGCACACCGCAACCATTCTCGATAAAAAAGGTAAAGTGCTTGATTCAACACGCTTTATGGTTCATGCTGAGACCAATATCGAAGATGGTGGCAAATTCGGAGAACTATTCAGGCTTATGTACAAGGGAATGCTGGTTTATGATCCCGATGGGGTTGAAGAAATCACTTGGAATGGCAAAACCTATAAATATTTCGTGAATTGGGTACTCGATAATAACAATACCGCCCGGGGTATGCAATATTTCAGCCCTTACAGCAGGGGTCTTACAGATCTTCTCCGGGAAAACCAAAAACCCGATGGGATGATCTGGAGCTTCGTCCAGCCTGACAGGGACGATTATCACTACTATCAAACCGCCTATTCCTATCTCGGATACTTTGACAAAGGTCCCGGAGCCTGGTTTGTGAGACAACCCGCTGAAAATCACGTAGAGTACAATTTTTTGAATATGATGTATCAGCATTGGAAGGCCAGTGGGGATAGTGACTGGATGAAATCCAACCTTCAATGCGCTATGCGCGCTCTTGATTACTGCGTCACAGATTCCCTTAAATGGTCAAAACGCTTCGGGCTTCTCAAAAGACCTTACTGTATTGATTCCTGGGACTTCCAGATAGATGACGAATATACTCCGGAGGCACCATTGAGTCCTACCATGGTGGTTGTACCTGGCAAAACAAAATTCGGTATTTTCTTTGGTGATAACACCGGATATTTTGACGCCTGCAATCAATTGTCCGAGATGCTGGATTTTGCCGGACAAAAGGAAAAGGCCTACCAGTACAGGAAGAGAGGCAGGGAAATCCTGGACAGGATAATCAGTCTTTCATGGAATGGCAGGTATTTCACCCATTTTATAGATGAGGATCCTGATGTGAAAAGGGATCTCGGCGTGGATGAAAAATCCCAGATTGCGCAGGGAAACATGTATTCCATAAACCGCGGACTCCCCCACGAAATGAATGCTGCCATCATCAATACCTACCTCGATCTGAAAAAAAAATTGCCCGAAGGCTCGCCTGGTGAATGGTATGCTATTTATCCTCCTTTTGAAAAGGGATTTACTTCGCACGATGCAAAATGGCAGTATATGAACGGTGGCGTGGCAGGTCATGCGATCGGAGAACTGGCCCGGGGAGCCTATGAAAACGGTTATGAACAGTATGCGTCTGATATCCTGAGCCGTACCTTCGACCTGATAAAAAAAGGAAAAGACCGCCTTTGGTTTGCATACACGGGTTCAATACCCCCGCCCCCGCCCCCGCCTGTTTTCAAAACGGTTGATATTTCGCGACAGGCAAACATGGATCTCTGGGACATCGGGGGCAAAAATGTTTTCAAATGGATGAATGCCGATCGTCAGGGCAATGACATGAGGGGACTTCCAACGGGTGATCAGGTATTTAATAACATTCCGTTCAGGGTGATCGATCCGGAAACCAACCAGCGTAAATCTGTCCTTGCCGTTTCCTGCAATCCCGGATTTCAGAGATTGGCAGAGGTTCCCATAAACAGGACTGCTCCTTCGGTTTACCTGCTGCATTCATCTTCTGACAATATTCCCAGTGAGTTCGCCGGTGCCGTGACCTTCCGCTATGCGGACGGGACTGAGCGGTCTCGCAATATAGTGAAGTCCAGGGACGTCACCAACTGGTGGTTCTCCAGCCTCAATAATGAAAGAGCAGGTGTGGCATGGTCGGGCCCTAATCCTGTAAGTTCCAGGGTAGGTGTATGCTGGGCCGTAATCGATAATCCGGTGCCTGACAAAATGATTGAAAAACTCATATTTCATGCACCTGTCGAGGGAGGCATCTATGTTATCTTAGGAATCACCCTTGCAGACAGGTCATTTTATATCAAGCCCGGTATTGAATCCTTTGGCGGCCCGGATAACTGGGCCGCAGCAAACGGCATGGCTGCACTTGTGGAAGGACTTGCCGGTGTGAAAAATGAAGGCCTGGCCTTTGAAAAAGTCGTCCTGGCGCCCCGGTGGATCTCGGCGGGTGTTGATTCAGCGCAGGTGACCGTACGGCTGGCGGCATCCGAAGGCTATGTATCCTATCGGTACCACCATGATCCCGGTGCAAAACAGATCCATATGATCCTTACCGGCAGCGGTCAATCAGTCCGCAATCATGTTCTACTTCCGGCCGGTTCGATGGTTACAGCAGTAATGGCCAATGGTAAACCGGTCGGATTCAAGGTTTCGGGCATTGAAAATTCAAAGTATGCAGATTTTACACTGCCATTGCCAGAAATTCAGGAAGTGACCATACAATACGACTGACCCGTAAAATATTAGCACGTCCATGACAAACAAACCAAAGCACCTGATATCGGCCCTGGCGATCATGTCAGTGCTGATAACCACAACCCCCGTTATTGCAAAAGACAATATCAACCGGGAATTATTAAGCCACCATTGGGATGCACAATGGATCACCCATCCTACTGAATCTGTTTTGGATTACGGAGTGTTTCATTTCCGTAAAACTTTTCAAATGAATGAGAAGACCGGTGAATTTATCATTCATGTATCGGCGGATAACCGTTACCGGTTGTTTGTAAACGGAACCGAAGTTTGTTTTGGCCCCAGCCGCGGTGATCCTTCTCACTGGTTTTATGAGAGCATTGATATCTCTCCCTGGTTAAAACCCGGGAAGAACCTGATCGCTGCAATTGTATGGAATTTTGGCGAATATAAACCCTGGGCCCAGTTTTCCCTGAAAACAGCTTTTATCATGCAGGGGAATTCAACCCGTGAAAGCATCATAAATACCGATACAACCTGGAAGGTGGTCCGAAACAGGAGTTATACCGCGGCTTCAGCAGGTTCCAAAGAAACTTACGGACAGTTCGTCGTTGTGGGTTCCTGTGACCGTGTGGATGCAGCAAGTTATCCCTGGGGTTGGGAAATGCCGGATTTTAATGACGCGGAATGGCAGGAGGCCCGGACACTGGATATCGGCCATCCGTACGGTATAGGTACGGATATTAACTGGGTGCTCACTCCCAGGCGTATTCCCTTTATGGAACAACATCCCATGCAGTTCAGCGAAGTAAGGCAATCGACCGAAAAGCTGATCCCGGCCGGATTTCTGGCCAGCCGCGAAAAATGGAATATTCCCCGCGGAAAGACCGCGACAATCCTGTTTGACCAGGGAACGCTCACAACCGGTTACCCTGAACTTACAGTCTCCGGCGGGAGAGGCAGCACAATTAAAATTACCTACGCCGAATCGCTTTTTGATGCAAAAGGCCAAAAGGGAAACAGGAATGAAATTGAAGGTAAACTAATCCAGGGATATTCTGATTTTTTCCTTCCGGATGGTACCCCGAAAAGAATGTTCAGACCTTTATGGTTTCGAACATGGCGCTATGTGCAGCTTACAATTACCACCCTGGACGATCCGCTTGATATTGAAAGTTTTACGGCAGAGTTTACAGCCTATCCTCTTCAGGAAATTGCCAGATTTGAAACGGACCGGAGGATACTCGGCCGGATATGGGAAACAGGGTGGCGAACTGCGCGGCTTTGCGCGAATGAAACCTATTTCGACTGCCCTTATTATGAACAGCTTCAGTACGTAGGGGATACACGCATTCAGGCCCTGATATCACTGTATGTTTCAGGAGATGACAGGCTGGTCCGGAATGCCATCCTGAATTTTGATGAATCCAGGAATCATGAAGGAATTACACATAGCCGGTATCCGTCGGCCAACCCCCAATTCATACCTCCCTATTCCCTTTTTTGGGTGGACATGATACACGATTACTGGATGCTGCGGGATGATCCGGAATTTATCAGAGGATTTCTGCCGGGCATTGAAAATGTGCTGGAATGGTACGGCCGGTTCATCGACAGGCAAACCGGGCTTCTGAGTAAGGTACCATACTGGAATTTCGTTGACTGGGCGGTTGAATGGCCCTGGAATGCCGGGGATCGTACAGGCGGTGTTCCGGCTGGCGGGCAGGAAGGCAGCTCTTCTGTACTCAGCCTGCAACTTGCTTATGCTGCTGAACTGGCAGGAGAATTATTCAGGCATTTCAATGATCCGGTCAGGGCTGAAACCTGCGAAAACATGGCCGGACAACTGACACGAGCCGTTTATGAACATTGCTGGGACGAATCGCGTCAATATCTTGCCGACACGCCGGAAAAAAAGGAATTTAGTATGCATGCACAGATTTTCGGGGTGTTGACCAATGCCATCCCGGCAGTTAAACAAAAATCATTTGCAGCCCGGTTCATGAATGACACCAGCCTGATACAACCCACGATGTATTTCAGGTTCTATCTTACCCAGGCTCTTAAAAAAGCCGGACTGGCGGATCTGTATACTGAAACACTGGGGCTTTGGATAGAAATGCTGGAAAAAGGACTTACGACATTTGCTGAAAACCCTGATCCAACCCGTTCGGATTGTCACGCATGGAGTGCCAGTCCCAACTATGATTTCCTGGCCACAATAGCCGGCATCCGTTCCGGCTCGCCGGGCTTCAAAACGGTTAAGATGGAACCTGCCCCCGGTTCACTCATCTATTTAAAAGGTCAAATGCCCCATCCCGCGGGAAATATTGTTTTTGATCTGAAAACCAGGGAAAAAACCGGTATTTCCGGAACAGTGGAATTACCGCCCGGGTTGACCGGGGTTTTCCTCTGGAAGGGGAAATCGGTTCCCCTCAGGGAATTAACTTACATTGATCTATGATTAAACGGTTTTTTTCACAGTCCGATACATTTTTCCGGTCCAATAAAAATATCCAGATATGAATAAAAGACAGTTTCTAAAAAGTTCTGCTGCAATGGCAGTGGGGGCCATGATCCCGGGGACCCGCGAGGTAAAATCCGCTTCGGCTCCAAGTGATAAGGTTAATGTTGCGCTCATCGGATGCAACAGCATGGGATTTGGAATCCTGCAACATCATCTTGATACGGGATCTGTTAATTGCCTTGCTATTTGCGATGTGGATGAGAATGTCCTGAATAAGAGGATCGCGGAGGTGACACAAAAATACAGCCAATATCCCAGGCCGTATAAGGACTTCCGGAAAATGCTCGAAATTAAGGAACTGGATGCCGTTATCATCGGCACACCCGATCATTGGCATTGTCTTACTATGGTATACTCCGTGCAGGCCGGCAAGGATGTTTATGTAGAAAAACCCATGGCGAATTCCATCACCGAATGCAATATCATGGTGAAGGCAGCCAGTCGTTATAACAGGATAGTCCAGGTAGGCCAGCAGCAACGGTCCGGCTTCATTTTTCAAAAAATCATGGATCTTATAAAATCCGGCAAAATAGGAAACCTGCGAAAGGTAAATATATGGGCTAATTTTGAATATGGCGTTGGTACTGCAATTGTCCCGGACGAACCGGTTCCCCCCGGGGTGGATTATGATATGTGGCTCGGGCCGGCTCCGAAAAAGCCTTTCAATTCAAACCGTTTTCATGGCAGTTGGCGCCATTTCTGGGATTATGGCGGAGGACTGATGAGTGACTGGGGCGTCCATTTGCTTGACATGGGACTGTGGGCAAAAGACCTTGTGAAAGGACCTGAAAAAGTGCTTGCTTATGCCGAAAATACCTTTCAGGAAAAAAGGGCAAGGGAAACCTTTGATTCCATGACGGTTAGCTTTCCAAAAGAGGGTTTTGTCATTAATTGGGATATGACGGCAGGCCTGCAACGGGGCCCTTATGATATGTCCTATGGATTGGCTTTCATCGGTGATCACGCCACGATTGTTGCAAACAGGTCGAAAATCCAGGTTTTCCCCGAATGGGATGACACACGGAAAAAATTCCTGGCTGAAGAATACTCCTACACGGAGGGTACTGAATCCCATAACCTCCATGTGCGCAATTTTATTGACTGTATTAAGAGCCGCCGGCAGACTGTGTGTCCGCCGGAGATTGCCAGGGCAGCTGCCCTGCACGCGCATATTCCCAATATTGCTGCACGTGTGGGTGAACCGCTGCTTCTCTGGGACGATGAGAATAACCGGTTCACCAACAGCAAGGCGGCAAATGAACTGATAACGCCAGTATACCGAAGTCCGTGGGAATTACCAAGGATTTAGCGGGAAAAATGCAAAATTGAATTCCTAATATTCCAAGGACAGTGTATCCGGTTAGATCAGAAATATTACCTTTAGAAACATTTCAGTGGATATTTATATTGTACCCATTTCGATTTTAACTTAAAAGCATTTCAAAATGAACAAAGTTAAAGAACTGGCAAAAATGATCGATCATTCGATCCTTCAACCCACCCATACGGATGAAGATCTGAAGATCCAATGCGAAGTTGCCCGGAAATATGATGTGGCTTCCGTGTGTGTAAAACCCTATGCGGTGACAGCAGCTGTTGGGCTTTTAAAGGACAGCTCAGTAAAGGTAGGCTGTGTCATAGGTTTTCCCCATGGGAACAGTTCCACGGCGGTCAAGATCTTTGAAGCAGAACAGGCATGCAGGGATGGTGCCACGGAAATAGACATGGTGATCAATATTGGAAAGGCCCTGGGGGGTGACTGGAAATATGTGGAAAATGAAATAAAAGCAGTTACCGATACCTGCCACAGAAACCAGGCAATTGTGAAGGTAATCTTCGAAACTGACTATGTTGTCAAAACCGAAGACAAGATCCGTCTTTGTGAAATTTGTACACGTGCCGGTGCAGACTTTGTAAAAACGTCAACGGGGTATGGTTTTGTGAAACAACCCAACAACTATTTCAGTTACAGGGGAGCCACCATTGAAGATGTCGGGCTGATGAGAAAACACTCCGGACCCGGTGTCCAGGTTAAATGTGCAGGAGGCGTCCGGACTCTCGATGACCTGCTCAAAATGAAGGCGGCAGGGGCCACACGTTCCGGTGCAACGGCAACCGAAGCCATACTGGAAGAAGCCGGTAAGCGTTTTGGCAATGAATAGAATACTGAAAAATTAATAAAAAAGAAATGGGTAAAAGGATTCTGGTAATCGGAAGCACAAACGTTGATTTCCTGATAAAGAACGAAAAGCTGCCGGCCCAGGGAGAAACGGTAACAGGAGGCATTTTTATGCAGAATTTCGGGGGTAAAGGTGCCAACCAGGCTGTAGGAGCTGTCAGGGCCGGCGGTTTGGTTACTTTTGTGACCTGCCTGGGTGATGATCTGTATGCCGATGAACTCATGCACAGCTTCAGAAAGGATGGGATTGACATACAGTATGTGTTCAGGGATCCCTCATCGGCTACGGGATCAGCACTGATTATGCTGGATAAGGAAGGAAACAATTACCTGTCGGTTGCCCCGGGATCCAACTTTAAACTCGCACCCGCACATATTGACAAGGCGCTGGATGTTTTTCTTCAGGCTGAGATCATACTCCTGCAGATGGAAATTCCCTTTGAAACCACGGCTTACGTTTTCGATCTTGCCAAAAAACATAACAAAAAAGTACTCTTTAACCTGGCCCCTGCACGCCCATTTGATAAATCGGTGCTAAAACATACATATGCCTTTATAGTAAATGAAGTGGAAGCCGCTATGGTAACCGGCCTGAAGGTTGAAACCGACGATGAGATCAAGTCTGCTGCACAAGCATTGCTTGGCTTGGGCTGTAAAATAGCAGTCATAACCCTGGGTGCCAGGGGATCTTTTATTTCTTCCGGGGAAGGACAACAATTTGTGCCGGCCTTTAAGGTGAAAGCTATTGATACCACGGCCGCCGGGGATATTTATTGCGGAAGTCTTGCCGTTGCCCTTACAGAAGGTAAATCGCTTGTTGATGCTGTCCGCTTCGCCGGGGCTTCTTCAGCCATTTCCGTTACACGGCTTGGAGCTCAACCTTCAGCACCCTTCCGTTCCGAAATAGATGAGTATATTGCCACGCATTCAATAACTAAATAAAACATAAAATGAAGTCAGATTCAACGCAGCACCTTTCGGGAATTAAACTTTATACCCTGGTTATATTGCGCATAGCCATAGGCTGGCATTTCCTGTTCGAGGGTCTATCAAAAATATTTACGCCGGCATGGACCTCTGCTGATTACCTGCTGTTATCAAACTGGATTTTTGCCCCTTTTTTTCACTGGATTGCCAACAATTCCGGTGTTTTGGGGATCGTGGATTTCACGGTGAGCTGGGGCATGATCCTTATCGGACTGGCACTGTTCCTGGGCATATTCGACCGCATTGCCTCTGTTGCCGGCATGGTGCTGATCGCTTTGTTCTGGATTGCAAATCCTCCGCTTACGGCATTGGATTTCGCCATCCCGCATGAAGGGAACTATCTGATCGTCGACAAAAACCTGGTTGAATTTATTGCTTTGCTGGTGTTGTACCTTTTTTCAACAGGGAAATACCTTGGTCTGGCTTATTTTTTGAAAACCAACCAGGACTCCCTCGAACCGGAAAGTAAAACTGAAAAACCGGTTACTGATGAAAACCGTCACAATCCTGATTTAAGTGCAATGGTCAACCGGCGTGCCTTATTGCGCGGATTATCCTCAATTCCCATACTGGGTTTATTTGGCATTGCCTTGTATAAGAAAAAGAAGTGGGAAAGCTATGAAGAAAAGAACCTCCTCGATGCTGTGACAGGTGCCAGTGCCAAAACCCTGAACATAGCCAGCCTGAAGGAATTAAAAGGAACGGTCCCTATGGCAAAGATCGGGAACAAGGAATTCAGCAGGCTGATCCTGGGCGGTAACCTGCTTTCAGGATGGGCCCATTCACGCGACCTTATATATGTTTCACAATTGGTAAAAGCCTACCATCAGAAGGAAAAGATATTTGCCACCCTGCTGCTTGCAGAAAAATGCGGTATCAATACCCTGCTTACAAATCCAATATTGTGTTCACTTATTGATGAATACTGGAAAAGAGGAATCGGCAAAATTCAGTTTATCTCAGACTGTGCCGGCCTGGTTTATGATGATAAGGGATCGTCTCCCATGCCTTTTAATGAGTATCTCGACAAAGTGAAAAAGGCCATTGATACCGGGGCTGTTGCCTGTTATATCCAGGGGGAAACGGCTGATTATTATATGAGTAACGGAAAGCCCGATGCTATTGCCAAAGTCCTGGATTTCATCAGGCAAAATGGATTGCTTACGGGAATTGGAGCACATCGGATAGAAACCATCAAAGCATGCGTGGATACAGGTTTTAAACCTGATTTCTGGATGAAGACCCTTCATCATCACAATTACTGGAGCGCAAAAAATCCGGAATGGCACGACAATATGTTCTGCTTCAGTCCGGAAGAAACCATTTCATACATGAAGTCACTTCCCGAGCCCTTTATTGCCTTCAAAGTGATGGCTGCCGGCTCAATTTTACCTGCCGAGGGGATCAGGTACGCTTTTGAGCATGGAGCTGATTTCGTATGTGCCGGAATGTATGATTTTCAAATGGTGGAAGATGTCAATATCGCCTGTGATATTTTAAAAGGCGAAATTAT
>Ga0105104_10002271_pt1 | contig 14139 bp, 12 predicted proteins | sample PPLLaktember2015_3_FD_87034 | JGI IMG/M metagenome (GOLD analysis project Ga0105104, IMG submission 87034) | Freshwater sediment microbial communities from Prairie Pothole Lake near Jamestown, North Dakota, USA - PPLs Lake P7 Core (6) Depth... | ecosystem: Environmental > Aquatic > Freshwater >... | reverse complement strand
GAAGCTGGCGGGGTTGTTGCATTTGGGCTGTGGTGGCAGAACGGTGGGGGAGTCGGGGGGGGGGGGATATTTTCTTTCATGAGAAACAACAGGATGGGACGTGGGGTCAGCCAATGCACATGGGATCCGAAATTAACACTTGGTTTGGCGAGGAGCACGCAAGCCTCTCACCGGATAATTGTCGTTTGTTCTTTTATCGCGTTGGCCCCAATTCCGGTGATATTTGGGAGAGTCGGAGAGTAAACGGCGTTTGGCAGCAAGCCGTAGATCTGCCTGCGCCCCTAAACGGACCAAACCCAATGAGGAAGGAGCACGACCCTTGCATGGCGATGGACGGCAGGACGTTGTGGTATGTTAAGGAAACAGGTGAGCATATCTATGAATTCGTTACTTCGGTAGACACGACGGTTATTTCCACTGTGTCGGAACCGACGGCTCGTCCGCATGTTTCGGATGCCGTCCTGCAAATAGCGAGCGATGGTTCCGGTGTTTTACATCTGCAATTGGACAATGTGATTGTGGATAGTCCGCAAACGGTCGTGATTTATGATTTACTGGGAAGAGAGGCGAAACGAGCCGCAATTTCTTTTTCCCGTTCAGGCAGTGGGAGCAGAGGGGAGATTGGAGTGGACAAACTTCCCTCCGGATCGTATATAATAACCGTTCAGTTGAAGCATCGCGCCGTCAGCGCGAAATACATCAAGGTGGATTAACTCAAAAAGGGGAGTGGGATCACTGCTTAATGATGGCATACTTGAATGTTTGACAAAAGAATGGTATTATCAGAATGGAAATCAATGTCGGGGAATTTCGATATGGGACGGGATTTCGAGATGTGCAACTATCGGATATCGAAAGATCAGTCTCTCTGTTCGGAACTAATCTGCCTTACTGAAATATTCAGTAAGGTTTTGTTTTTAAATAGGATGAAACCATGTATAAACTTTGGCTCCACGCCTTCTTAATGTTGATTGCGACAGTAACCGTTTTTGCTCAGTGGACGGAGCCGGTTTTAGTGCCTCCGCCAATAAACGTAAATCCGATGGGGGACTACTACTACTGCTCAATTTCTGTTGATGGACACGTACTATGCCTTACTATTAATCCAGGTACGTTCGGCGATGATGACATTTATTTCTCAGAGTTTACGGACAGCGGTTGGACAGTGCCAATGAATGCCGGACCTAATGTGAATACGGCACAGCGGAATCTCAGTCCCTCTATAACGAACGACCGCCAGCGATTGTATTGGGTTAACTATGATGGTGACTACCGCTTCTATACATCCACTCGAACCGGCCCCGATTGGGATGACTGGTCGCCGGGCACGCCACTACCTGACCCAATCAACCGCGGTTGGCAATTCAGCGGACAGATCAGTTACGACGACAGCACCCTGGTTTTCACCAGCCGTGGGCAACCGGGTATTCTGCACGGACAGGATGCCATGTACACGAGTCATCTACAAGTGGATGGCAACTGGTCCGAGCCAGTTCTGTGCGGTTTTCACCTGAATCAGCTTAATGGATCTATCCACCCATGCTTAACGGATGGCGGTCAGACACTGGTCTATGGCATGTTCGGTGGTCTAGGACGTCACTTTGACATATTTTACACATTTCGCAACGATACTGGCTTTGGCCCTTCCATTCGGTGTGATTCCACGATTGTTAGCAATGAATGGGATAGTAGTCCAAGTTGTCCGGGCGACGGCAGCCTATTATATTTTGAAAGTCGCCGCCCGATGGGTAGCGACACTTTTAGACGTGCTCTATTGTATGTAGCTAGGCGTGTGCAATCGGCGGTTTTGGAACCGACGGCTCGCTCGCATGTTTCGGAGGCCGTTCTGCAAATAGCGAGTGACGGTTCCGGTGTTTTGCACCTGCAGTTGGATAATGTGATTGCGGACAGCCCGCAGACGGTCGTGGTTTATGATATACTCGGACGGGAGGCGAAACGAGCAGCTGTCTCTTTTTCTCGTTTCGGAAATGGATTCAGAGGGGAGATCGGAGTGGACAATCTTCCCGCCGGTTCGTACGTGATAACGGTTCAACTCAAGCATCAGACGGTCAATGCGAAATACATCAAGGTGAACTAACCTCTCGCCGTTGTCGGTCTCCCGACCGGTCCGCGAAGCGAGATCGCGCCAGAGGCGGACAATGGCGCCATTGCGATTCAGGAGAATCACAACGGCGAACACGATGTTTCGCCGAGCGCGGGTCGCTGACCCCGCCCGGAATCTGAATTTATTTCTCATGAGGTATTCCATGCTTAGAGCTATTATTGTACTTTCACTTTTCTATTGCGCGACGGCCTTTGCTCAGTGGACGGAGCCGACGCTGGTGGATTCGTTTCAGGACAACACGGGGATCAACACGTGGGGGCGGGATTGGTGCCCGTTCGTGACGGCGGACGGGCAATACCTCTACTACGCGACGGACCACGTGAACAACGACATCTACGTTTCGCGTTGGGCGGGAGACCATTGGGCCGATCCGCTGATGATGCCGTTTTGTCCGCGCGACACGGACGAACGGAATCCGACGGTGAATGCCACCAACGACACGCTGTATTTTGTCGCGTGGCGGGGCAACTGGGACATTTTCTGGTGTTTCCGGACGGGACCGGAGGATACCTCATGGTCGGAGCCGCAGCGAATGCCGGATCCGATCAACAGCACGGGAATCGAGTTCGCCGTATGGTGCACGCCGGACAATCAGCGGCTGTTGATTTCCAGTTGGCGGGTATCGGCCAACGGCTTCGATATCTACGAGTGCCGCCGCGATCCCACCACGGAAACTGGGTGGTCGAATCCTGTGGCTCTGGCGGGGCAATTGAATACGTGGGATCTTGAATCATATCCGTCCATGGGATTTGACACGACGGAATTATTTTTTATAGGACGAAATGATCAAATCTGTATATCCACGTTATCGGAAAGCGGTTGGACTTTCGGAAATCCCGTTCCCGAGATCATCAACCGCCACGCGGCGGAGACGACGCCGGGGATCACGGCAGACGGGAGGCGATTGTATTTTTCATCCCGCTGGGGTGATCCGCCTACCGGAGGGGAAATATGGTATTCGGATAGAACGCTGGATGCGGGGGAGGGATATTTCTCGCCTCCGAGCAGGCAGGGATTGCGGATGGAAATATATCCGAATCCCGTGCGGGATGGATTTATGATTCGGGTGAACGGAAACGTAGAAGATGTGCGGTTATTCAATTTACTCGGGCAGTCGGTAGACGTGTATAACAGGAAAGGAGGTTATGAGGATCGGACATGGACGTATACCGGAAGAAATCTGCCGAGCGGGATGTATTTTTTGGTGGGTCAAGGGGAAGAACAGAGTATCGTGAAACCGATTCAAATCATCAAGTAGAATTGCTCTCCCGTGCCTTTCGAATTTTGTAGTCGTGATTTTATACGAACGAATCATCGGCCATTGACAATGCGGGATTGTTTTGATACTATGATTGTGGTTAACGAACGAGGGAAGACCATGCGAAAACTTCTTTTACTAATTTGTCTGAGTATTTACGGAACCGTCTATGCCGGCATCAACGAATGGACCTATCTTGGGCTTTACCCGCAATATGTGGAGGCATTGGCCAAAGATCCGCAGAACCCGGACGTTTTTTATGCTGCTGCACTGGACATTTTTATGGACACGACACGAGAAGGCGGACTGTTCCGGACGACCGACCACGGAGTTACATGGGACACGTTGGGTTTTACTCATTCGTATGTAAACGGTGTTGCCGTTGATCCGGTACGTCCAAACATTGTTTGGATAGCAAACGGTAGCAATGGAGTCTGGCGATCTACGGATTTCGGGATAAGCTGGGAAAACCGTAGCAACGGCATTTATACGAGCCCGATAGATCATGACGGGCCGGTGTCTATTGCCGTCTGTCCGCACAATTCAGAGTTCCTGTTGTGCGGAGGAGGAAGTGATGTCGGAATCGGTTCGCTCTATCGTTCGACGAATTCCGGAATACAATGGACGGAAGTTGCGACTGTACTCGAAGATTATCCTAAGTGCATATCATATGATATTTCAGCGCCGGGGCTTGTCTATGCAATGACCAGTAATGTGGACATAGTATGGATGAGTGCGGACACGGGGCGAACCTTCTCCCCGATGACCCCAGGGGAATTCTTATCACACTCCGATCTTAGAACCGCTTTAAACAGGCCGGGTGCAGTGTGGTTTCTTAGTTATGAGAACGGACTACAATTGTCGGAAGACTCAGGCCACACATGGCACTCGTGTATGAACAACTGGAGGATGGGAAACGATACTATTATCTGGGCTATGGATATAGCAGGACGTGGCGATACAATGGTCGTCGAAACAAACTTTGGGCCTTTTCTTTCCTTCAATGGCGGAGATTCGCTAATCGCAATCGAACGAGGGTTGTCGAGAATTGTTGATCATATTTGGTTTGTTAAAAGCTCGCCTCTTGAAATATGGGGCTGCGTTCGCGTTCATGGAATGTGGTCCTATACGTATGACGCATCGAATTCGATTGGCGACAAACCGTTTGCGGCAACTCCGGCACGCATTATTACATATCCGAATCCGTTCAATACCGTAACCAACATTTCATTTACTATTCCACAGACAGGGCAGGTATCATTGCACGTATATAATCTATTAGGCCAGGAAGTGACAACGCTTGTTCGGAGCAACTTGCAAGCGGGGACGCATACGATTCCGTTCGACGGAAGCGCGCTCTCTTCGGGAGTGTATATTTATTCCCTCGAAGCGAACGGCTTCACAGCCAATCGCAAGATGGCGCTGGTGAAATAGAAGGGAGGAAGCGGAAAGGATGAAGGATAAAGGATGAAGGATGAAAGGAAAAAGAAAAGCTGTGTAGAGCCGCACGGCAGTGCGCTATAAAGATTCCGGGAGGGTCAGCGACCCCTCCTCGGCGAAATAGTGAGGCCATTGCCGCTCGGGAGAGCGACAACGGCGAGCGAACACAGATTGCGGCAGGGTTTGGAAACCCTGCTCGGCGGAATTGTGAAGGCCCGGCGAGAAATTCTCGCCGGGCTTTTAGTTGTTAACACACAAATCAACGGACTTGCTATAACATTTCGCTCGGCAACCTCAAGTCACCCGGCAAGAAAATCTTACCCGAAATCGTGGGAAATTTATACCAGCTTGGCAAGTTTGGGAGGCTCCGGCTTTGTCTTAATTACTTGTTTTGTATGAATAATTGGTCGCGCGGGAGAGCAAAATTAAAGTTCTTGGGGACAAGGCACGATAATTGTGCTTTTGGCTTGTGCCGAAAACCTGATCAGGACCATTTTATGGAAATCAATCCCCTTTTCACGGCCATGGATGTGAGCGCGAGCGGTCTGGCCGCCCAACGGAAGCGCATGAACACCATCGCCGAAAATCTGGCTAATGCGGAAACCACGCATACGGCCGAGGGCGGTCCTTATCGCCGTCAAGCCACCGTTATCGCAAATGATCCGCAATTCTCCCTCGAACTCGATGCGACTACCAAAGAGAACGATAAACTGCGCCAAGAACACGAAAACCATTTACCGGGACGCGATTCCGATCCGGACGGTTTTCGCTTCGGCGGAGTGAAAGCAACCATCGCATCTGATCCGTCTCCATTCCATGAAATCTACGATCCGGATCATCCGGATGCCGACGAAAACGGAATGGTCAAAATGCCCAACGTAGATATCGTGCAGGAAATGACAGATCTCATCAGCGCGGCGCGCGCGTATGAAGCGAACGTCTCCGCCTTCAACGCGTCCAAGGGAATGATGAAGAAAGCGCTGGAGCTATAAAATGAGAATTGAAGGTTATGGACTGCCGCTCCCGACCAGACTGCCGAGCGGAAACAAGACTCCGTTTCCGGCACCGGCTGCCGTGGAAAACACAGTTCCCAACCCTGAACCTTCCGTGGAGCTTACTCCGCAGGAAAAATTGCGGCAACTCCTCGAAGATAAACGCTGGATGGCCGAAGCCGCTTTCAACGGACCGGCTTCTCCCGGCGAATTGGGCAAACACATAGACCTGAGGGTTTGATCCATGCCATCTATCGAACGACTGAATCCCGCACACTCTCTGACCTTGCGCAGTCCGCAGGAATCGCCGGTGACCGGCCTTCCGGAAGAGGGCGGCAGCTTTGCGAATACGCTCAAAACGTTCGTTTCCGGCGTCAACGACATGCAGCTCACTTCCGTAGACAAATCGCAGAAGTTCGCGACGGGCGAAATCAAGGATCTGCACGAGGTGATGGCGGCCGCCGAAGAAGCGGGAATCTCGCTGCAGCTTTTAATTGAGCTGCGCAATAAAACCGTTGAAGCGTATCGCGAACTGGTCCGGATTCCGGTTTAATTTTTCACTCTAACGACGCTCCGTAATTTTATCTACCGATTATGGCAACACTCTTTCGACCTTTTGTGGATCTCTGGCAGCGGCTGACGCTGGGGCAGCGCGCCGGACTGGTGCTGGTCACCGGTTTGGTGATTGCGATTGCCGCGGGCGCGGTCACGTATTCGACGCGTCCGGTTTATTCCACACTCTATGCGGGAATGAACAGCAAGGATGCTTCGCAGATCGTGGACAAGCTGCGCGACCAGAAAATCCCCTATGAAGTCAGCGCCGACGGTACTACGATTAAAGTGCCGCAGGATCGCGTGAACGAACTGCGTCTCGATTTCGCCGGACTCGGCTTGCCGCGTTCGGGTGAGATCGGCTACGAATTGTTCGATAAGCCGATGCTCGGCATGACCGATTTTGTCCAGCAGATGAACTATCATCGCGCTTTGGAAGGCGAATTGGCGCGGACGATTACGGAGCTGGAAGCCGTGGAAGGCGCGCGCGTGCATTTGGTGGTGCCCAGCCAGCGGCTGTTTAAAGAAGATCAAAAGCAGCCGACGGCCTCGATTGCTTTGAAACTCAAGCCCGGCGCGACGCTGGCTCCGCAGCAGGTTCAGGGCATCGCCTATATGACCGCATATTCGGTGGAAGGTTTGACGGTAGACAACATCACGATCGTAGATGCCCGCGGCAATCTCATTTCCGGAAGGCCCGCGCGCAACGATCTGGTGGGTTTGTCTTCCACGCAGCTTGAAGTACAGAACGCGGTGGAGAAAGACCTCGAACAAAAGGCCGCTACGCTTCTGGAAAACACACTCGGTCCCGGACGCGTTCAGGTGAAAGTGACGGCCAAATTGAATTGGAACCGTCTGGAGAGAACGACTGAAAACTACGATCCCGACCGCATTGCCACGCTGAGTGAAGAGCGGCAGGAAAGCTCGGGACAGACGGCGGACGCTTCGGGGAACAGCACGAGCGAACGCAGCGTAACGAATTACCAAGTTCCGCGCACGGTGGAAAAATACGTTCCCGAAGTGGGAAACATCGAACGGATTTCCGCGTCGGTGTTGGTGGATGGAGATTATAAAGTCACTAAAAATGCGGACGGCACTGAGGCGCGAACATACGTCGAGCGCACGCCGCAAGAATTAGATAAGTTCCGCACGCTGGTTGCCGCCGCCATCGGTTTTGACCGGAAGCGCAACGATGAATTAAACGTCATCTCCTTCCCGTTTGCGCAGGATGAGATGGTGATGCAGCAGAAGCCGACGGGTTTCCCCTTAATGAAAATTCTCGAAAAAGTGATTCTCGGATTAATACTGATCGGCTTGTTCCTGCTCTTGCGTTCGCTGATCAACCGCATGGGACGCAGTGTGCCGGCTTTGCCCGTAGGAGTGCAGGCGCAAGTACTTGCTGCCGGTTCTCCGGCGTTGGCGTTGGGCCAAGGTGGAGCCGCAGTGCCCGGGACGCCCGCCGCGCTGGCAGCCGAAGCGCAAAACGCAGCCGCAATGGCGCGGGCATCCGCCGGAAACGAAAGCCCGCGCGTCGTTTTTACGCAAAGGGCTCCGCAAACTATTGAGGTTGAGGATACCTCGCCCAGCGTGGAAGCCTTAAAGCATCAAGAGCTGCTCAAACGCACGACGGAATACATTGTACAGAAACCCGATAACGCTACACAGATATTAAGAAGTTGGATCTTGGATGAGTCCACCGAAAAGCTCAACCGGTAGACGGCTTACCGCCATTCAGAAGGCGGCCGTACTCCTCATTTCCGTCGGTCCCGACGCTTCGGCGGCGATCTACAAAAACCTCCAGGAAGACGAGGTCGAAGAGATCACGCGCGAAGTCGTCACTCTGCGCAACGTGGATTCCGAAACCGTCCACGACGTCATTGATGAATTCTATCAGATGATGAAGGCGCAGGAATTCATTGCGGTCGGCGGCATGACGTACGCGGAAGACGTTCTCAACCGCTCGCTGGGTCCTGACAAAGCCGTGGAAATTCTACGCCGCATCGAACGCATGATGAAGGTCAAGGGATTCAATATTCTGAAGAACGTGGACGCCAACCAGCTTTTGGCGTTTATTCAGAAGGAACACCCGCAAACCATCGCGTTTGTACTGACGCAGCTCAGTCCGCAGCAGGGAGCCACGATTCTTGCCGATTTGCCCGCGGAATTGCAGGCGGACGTCATGTTCCGGTTTGCCAATATGGAGCGGGTGGCGCCCGAAACCATCACATCAGTGGAAGCCGTACTCGAATCACGCATTGACTTTTCGCAGTCAGCCAGCAAGTTGGGCGGCGTAAGGTCAGCGGCTGAGATTTTGAATATGATCGGACAGTCGGCGGAGCGTTCGATTCTGGCGAAGATTAACGAACAAGCTCCGGAGCTGGCTACGTCAATTAAGAATTTGATGTTCGTGTTCGAAGACATCGTCAATCTGGACGACCGTTCCATTCAGCGCGTGTTGAAGGAAGTGGATAACAAGGAACTGGCGCTGGCACTCAAGCACGTCAGTCCGGACGTCAAGAAACGTGTCACCGCCAACCTTTCGCAGCGCGCCGCGCAGATGATTCAGGAAGAGATTGACTACATGGGACCGGTGCGGCTTAAGGACGTGGAGCTGTCGCAGCAAAAGGTCGTGGATATCATCCGCGTGCTCGAGGAACAAGGTCAGGTCGTGATTGTCGGCGGAACCAAGGGTGAGGAGATGGTGGATTAACATGGGCATGAAAACTCTCATACCCGCAGAAAAAGCGCGCGATTTACCCCTTGCATCGTTTCAACCGTTTGAACGGCGTCCGGTCAATTATTACGTGGACGTGTTTTCGGAAGAAGACCGGGAGAACGGAACGAAACTCAATGAACAGGAGATGAACGCGCGCCTTGAAAGCCTTCTCGCAGCCGAACGGCAAAAGCTGCAGCAGAAGCATGAACAGGAACTCCTCCGGCAGTTTGAGGCGGGATTAGAGAAGGGACGTACAGAAGCCGGTTCGGAAGTCAAGCGCGGAATCGAGTTACTATCCACGTACGCAAAGATGCTGCAGGCGGAGAAGAAGGAACTTGCGGATCGTTCGGAGAAGAGCACTGTCGAACTGGCTTTTCTATTAGCTCAGCGGATTCTGGGCGCGGAATTACAGTCCCGTCCCGAAGCGGTGGCGGACGTCGTGCGCAACGCACTCCGGCAGGTTCTCGACTGCGATCAGGTGCGCCTGCGGGTGAATGATGCGGACATTGATTATCTGAGATCCGTTCAAGGCGATTTGGAAAATGTACTCAGTCAGGGTGTGAAATTGGAAATACGCACCGACAGCTCGATTGAGCGGGGCGGATGCATGATTGACACCGAACGCGGCACACTCGATGCGCGCATCTTCAGTCAGCTCGACACGCTGCGGGCCGGGATGAATGATGCACAGACTGCGAGCGGTGCTTAATGGCTGTATCCGTTATGAGCGATCCGGCGCATACGCTGGCAACCCTTTCGCCGTATCGTACTTTGGGTCGGGTGCAGCGTGTGCGTGGGTTAGTCATCGAGTCTTTAGGACCGCGCGCGACTTTGGGCGAGCTCTGCCGGTTGTACTGCGGCGGACAACAGAGGTTGGCGGAAGTGGTGGGATTCAACGGCCATACCACACTCTTAATGGCATTAGAGGAAATGGACGGACTTGCGCCCGGCGCCGAAGTGGAGGCGATGGGGCACCCTTTATCCATCGGATTGACTCCGGCCTTGCTGGGAAGAGTGATCAACGGATTGGGAGAGCCGCTGGACGGAGGAGCGCCGATAGTTGCGAAACAACGCCGCAAGCTTTACAATGCCGCGCCGCACCCCTTGCGCCGACGCCGCATCACCCGGCCGCTTTCCGTTGGCGTGCGGGCCGTGGACGGCTTGCTGACGCTGGGGGAAGGACAGCGGGTGGGCATATTTTCCGGCAGCGGAGTGGGGAAGAGCGTCTTGCTCGGCATGATGTCCAAATATACCGAAGCGGACGTGGTGGTCATCGGATTAATCGGAGAGCGCGGACGCGAAGTCCGTGATTTCATCGAAAAATATCTGGGTCCCGGAGGTCTGAAGAAGACGGTCGTGGTTGTGGAAACGTCGGATCGTTGGCCGCTGCTGCGGATTAAAGGAACGATGACGGCAACGACGATTGCCGAGTATTTCCGCGATCAGGGATTAAAAGTCCTGTTGCTGATGGACAGCATAACGCGGGTTTGTCACGCTCTGCGTGAGGTGGGTCTGTCACTGGGCGAGCCGCCGGCGACGCGCGGTTATCCGCCGTCCGTATTCGCCACGTTGCCCAAATTGCTGGAGCGAGCGGGCAACGCCGCGGAAGGAAGCGTGACCGGTTTATACACGGTGCTGGTTGAGGGCGATGACCAGACCGAACCGATCGCCGACACGGTGCGGAGTATTTTGGACGGACACATCGTGCTGTCTCGAAAAATTGCCGCACGCAATCACTTTCCGGCCGTGGACGTATTGGCCAGTATCAGCCGCGTCATGCCGGACGTGACCGAGAAAGCGCATTACAGCGAAGCCGCCGGAATAAAAGAGTTGATGGCGGCCTATGCGGAAGCGGAGGATTTGATTTCCATCGGCGCTTATGCCAAGGGAACGAGGCCGACCGTGGACGCCGCCATGGAAAAGATGCCGGCGATCAACGCGTTTTTAAAACAGCATCTGGATGAAGCGTCCACGTTCGACGAGACCCGCCGCCGTCTTAAGGAACTTACGGGTAAGGCATGAAACGGTTTACATTCCGGCTGCAGCGCATTCTCGAACTTCGGGAAGCGAAGGAAAAAGCGGCTTTGGCGGATTTGGGCCGCGAGCAGCAGAAATTGAATCAAGAACACGTCAAGCTGAATTTATTTCGCGGTGAAGAGACGTCGCAGATCGTGGAAATGCGATCCAGCCGCGAACAGCCGTTTCAGGTGTGGATGCAGTCGGTGAACAGTCAGTATTTGCATCGTCTGGGCCGAGTGATTGAATTCCAAACGCAACGGGTTTTCGCGCAATCGCAGAACGTCGAACACACGCGCGTGACCTATTTCGATAAGCGGAAAGACACGCGCGTTCTTGAACAGCTTCGCGAAAAGAAGCATGAAGAATGGACAGCCGACACGCTCCGCGAAGAAGGCAACATTCTCGATGAAGTGGGCTCCCGCCCGAAATGTGAGATGTAATCATGTTCAACAAAAAAATGCTGCTGTGGGCCGGGTTGTTCGTGGCAAGTTTTGTCGTCATCAATGCCGGCATGTATTTCTTCCTGAAATCCACACAGCCGAAGATGGGTGCGCGGGGAGATACCGCGGCGACTCACGCGGGCGCGGATTCCGCGGCAACCCAACATGATTTGACGGCAAAGCACGACTCCACGGCTCACGACACGCTCAAGACGGATCATACCGCCGCGACGAAAGCCACACATGATACAACCGTGATCCACGCGCAATTGAATTTAGCGGCGGCGGAAGCCGCTCCGAAAGAACCGGAGCACGTGGCTGAAGCCGTTAAGGACACTTCGAAACCGTTGGTCTCGGAGGGGAAGGCGGATACGGCTGCCGAAAGCGCCGCCGCAGCCCTAAAGGCCGCGCAAGCGGGCTCGGATAAGGAAATGGCCAAACTGGCCAAGCTTCTTGAATCCATGAAACCCGATGATGCGGCGGCGATTGCCTCCGAATTGAAGACCGACCAAATCGTAGCTTTAGTGATGAGAATGAAGGATCGCAGCGCAGGCAAAATGCTGGCTGCGCTACCGGTAGATCAAGCGGCACGCGTAGCGGAACGAATGAGTCAAACGGCGACCCGGACGAGGTAATCTATGCGAGTTCACTCTCCCCAGCAGCTTTTTACATTGCCCGCAAAGCAGGGCAAAGCTGCCGCACAGCGTTTCACGGCTGCCGACCGCGGCAGTTTTTTTTCTACGCTGCAGCAGTCACTAAAAAATGTCGTAAAAAAGGCGGCGGACAGCGTCGCGTCGTTTATAAAATTCTCGGCGGAGCCTGCTTCGTCCGCCGCAAGTACTCCAGCACAGTTGAAGTCCATTCCGGCAGTTGCGCGGCAATCACAGATTGCCACAACAAGCGCAGCAACCCCGAGCGAGACGAAATCGGAAAAAGCCGCAACAGTACTGCCTTCCTCCGAGCGGAAGAAGAGCGACAGTCCTGCCGCGACTGTGCAGCAAACACATGCCGCCGCGACAGGTTTGCCGACCTCAAATTATGTGCGCGCCACGATTCCGACGGTACCAAATCAATCCACAAAAACCGTAAAAACCGAGTCGGCCGCTATTCCCATTACTACCGCGAGCGGGGGAACCGCCGTCCCGCGAAATCCGCGCGTCATTGCCGGCGATGCCTCGCAATCCAAAACCACATTGCCGTTGAATGCAAAGACTCCGCAATCGGCGTCTTCTCCATCAATACCTGCGCGCGCTTCCGTTCTACATGGACAGGAGAGCGTACCCGATACCGCGACACAATCCATAAAACCCGCGCAAACTTCTGTTCTCGGCAGCCGGGAAACCATCCCGAGTGACACGAAGCAAGTCGCTATCGCAGTAAAGGCAGAAGCAATCGGCGTGGTTCAAAAGGACATAAAGCAAGGCGCATCGGCTTTCCGGAAATACGAATCGGCTCAGGTCATTTCGGAGATCAAGCCAAGCACACAGCAAAACAAGCCTCTATACAAAGCTGCGAATACCGCAGCGGCGATTGCGAGTGAAACGCGCACAACCGCCGAAGCGCCGCAAATTAAGCAGACTCCGGTTTCGCAAGCTCCGACTGTTGGAAGCAATCGAATATCTGTCGCAAAACCGAATACCAATGAGGCGGCAAAACCGGCGGAACCATCCACAGTAAGAACTGCGATAAATCCGCAGGTCTCCGCGAATACGCAGAAGGCCGCCGCATCCGTACCGTATGCAAGCTCATCTGTCGGGGATATTCCCGCAAATATTCAAAAAACACAGAAGACGGCTGCCAGGCAAACGGCTGTAGAACAAAATGCAGCATTATCCACGAAAGAAACAGCCGCCGAAAATCCGCAGCCAAACGTATTCCGTCAGATCAGCAATTTCTGGCAAAGGTTTACGGGCACCACGACTGCACAGCGAATGGCAGACGTGACGCAAGCACCCGTAACCGCGCCAAAAGATGTTCCGGCCTCCAAAGTGAAAGAAGCGATACCCGAAGGACGCATCGCTCAGGTGCGCGAATCTTTCCGTAAGTGGGAAAAGGGAACAGAGACTGTTCCTGTCGCACGAACGAACTCAACAACACAGAAAGCTCCGGTTTCCACGACGATTCCGAGCGCCCCTTCAGTCCAGACACTCGCAAATGCTCCGGCCGGACAGACCAATGCGGCGCTGAATACAAATACGCAAAAAACGGTTGAAGGGAATCGGCTGCCGGAAAGTCCGACCGTTGTTCAACCGTCAAAGACACCCAATACGGCTGCAGTTCCGGCGTCTGTAAAACGTTCTGAAGTATCCGTCGCGGCGCCTTCGGCAGTGAATAACGAACGGAAAACCCTTCCTTCGGAAAGCGCGATACCGAAAGCGCAAGCGGTAAAGACGGAAGACAGAGCGCAGCCGAAGACTGCAGATTCGGCAAAATCCACGGAACCGATAAAGAAGGAAACAACGCCGGTTCAGCAGACCGTCAGCGAAGTTCCAAAGGCGGCAGATAAAAATCCAAGCGTTCAGCCGCAGAAATCTTTCTGGGGAATGCGGGTATCAGCCGAGCCTTCGGACACGCGTGTGCCTTCCAAACCGATCAAT
>Ga0105104_10002270_pt1 | contig 14142 bp, 17 predicted proteins | sample PPLLaktember2015_3_FD_87034 | JGI IMG/M metagenome (GOLD analysis project Ga0105104, IMG submission 87034) | Freshwater sediment microbial communities from Prairie Pothole Lake near Jamestown, North Dakota, USA - PPLs Lake P7 Core (6) Depth... | ecosystem: Environmental > Aquatic > Freshwater >... | reverse complement strand
CAGGTGCTCTAAGAAATATTTCAACTTTGTATTGATTTGGAGCAAGTTCTTCTATTGAAGATATGTAAAAGTCTAACGCATTTTTACCGTAAGAGTACTTATGCTCTTCTATGAAAGCTTCTAATTCTGAATTTATTTCATCTATTTTAGATAGTCCGGCGTTATCTAATAGCTTTATAACCTTTTCATCAACTTCCATTTTCTTTATAGCAGATATTTCTGTCCATTTGGCCTTAAGATTACCCTTTCCTTTTTCTGACAACTCTACGTTAAGTATGAAACCTGGAGCATCTATTCTTTTATCTATAGCATTAGAATAGTTATCTAATATTTTATCTATAGCGCCATTTATTTTTTTCATCTCAGATTCTTTCAGAGTAGCAACTTCTTTCTTGTAAGTGGTTGCCATCTGAACTGCTTGATCTATTTTATCGTGTGCCATTAATACATCTAACGTATCTTTTTTAAACTTTTTGTAACTAGCATCGGCAGTTTCTGATACTTTTTTAATGTTCTTTTCAAAATGACTTATAAGATTTAATGATTTTTTTTCAAACCCCTTTAGATAAGATTTCATCACACGTTTAGCTCTAGCAAATCTAACTACCCTAGGCACGAAAGATGCGCTTTTATCTATAAGAGAACCTAACACTCCCTTTTCATCTGCTTCGTTTAATTTGAAACAATAATCATCGAAACTTTCAAAACTTTTATTATTCATGTTTAAAAATTACTTTTTTGTTTGTACTTTTTTGTTAGATCTAGCTGCTTTTCTTTGAGCTTTAGCTTGTTCTATTCCACGTTTTTTATCTGTAGATACAGTTGTCTGCGTCATTGGCCTTGCCACTTGTGATGATGTATCTTCTTGACCACTTAATTTGATAGGTTTTTTCCTTCCTTTATCTGTAGCTTCACCTAGCGTAAGTTTTTGTTTGTTTGCAAGTTCTTTAGATACGGTATAAACTTTATCGCCACCATCTTTTGTAAATTTCATTTCACTATCACTTATATCTTTTACTGTAACACTATGAGTATTACCATCTTTATCTAAATACGTGTAAGTTTCTCCTACTTTTATAGGTTGTGCGTTTTTATCCACGTAGCCTTCTGATCCTTCTACTTCTTCTGCTGGTGCTTCTTCTGCTGGTGTTTCTTCTGCTGGTGCTTCTTCTGTTGGTGTTTCTTCTGCTGGTGCTTCTTCTGCTGGTTTCATTTCTTCGGATTCACCTTCAGGTTTTTCGCTTGTATCCTGAGTTTTTTGTGTATCTTCTTCGGATTCTGTGGCTATATCCTTTTTAACTTCTTCTTTTTTATTTGCTACTTCATTTGCAGCTGCAGTAACTTTAGTGTCAAACAAAGGATTTTCCAATATTGATTCCATTTCAGTTGAAAATTCCGCATCACTAGTTCCTAACGATTTTTTTATGAAGTTTAATTCTTTTTTCTGAACATACTTGTATAGATTAAGCTTTAATTGTGACGTTAACATTACCCAATAGTTAGAAAGTTTGAGTTTGTTGTTGTCTGTCATTTTGCTCTGCTGTATTAAGTTATCTATTTTTTTAGTATAATTTAAAAGAATTTTGTCAGCTGCTTTATCTAATACATTGAGTTGGGCGGCTTGAGCTTTAAAAGCGGCGTTAATGTTATTTTGTAATGAAGACTTTATTTCTTCTACAGTGCTACCATTTTCTTTTAGTTTTATGCTCTGCTGTATTATTTTTGATTCGTTATTTAGAACTTGAGAATAATACTTGTTATAAAGATCATCCATTATCTGTGTCTGTATCTTTTTAGCATTATCGTTCAGCTTCATTCTAGCTCTTCCTGCTCTGGTAAGTATATTACCTGATTGAGTGCTTAACTGATTATTTTCGTCTGCCTCAAAAACTTTACCGCTCTTAACAGTATCTACTAATTTATCTATATTGCTACCTTCTTTCTCCAGAATAAGATTGAGATGTTCAAAATCGCTGTATTTCATAATGTTTACATTTTTATTTATATATCCTCCTCTTAAAAATGAGTTTTTAAATATACACAAAACTTTTTTGAATATATAAATAAAAATGTAAACATTATGAAATACGTATCAGAAAATTTGTTACAATTTAAAGATGATAATTTCTTTAACCTATTATACGAAACAGCTATAGGAGCTGATGAAGTTAAGGATGAAATGACTCCAGAAGAAAAAGAGAAAATGGCCAAAGAACTGGAAAAACAAGGATTGGGTATAGTAAAAAAACTACATGCTAATTTTTCCATATTTAAATCTATAGCTCTTGATGATTGGAAACAATACAGAGATTTCTGGAATGAACAAAAAACCAGCAAAGAAGCACAGGCGTCTCCAGAAGGAATATTCTATAAAATGTACGATAGCAAATACGTTGTCGGTGTAACCGAAACCGAAGACGGTTCAGCCGAACTTACTGTATGGAATACTGAGATAGAAGATGAATTTGATGACCATATCGTGTTTCAGACTAAATCTGCAGAAGTAATAAAGAGTTTCATGAGTTTTTACAAAGAAGTATTTGAAGGTGAAATGAGATCAATCATATCAAAAGAAAAAGAAAAACTTGAAAAGAATAAAGCAGAAGCTGTAAAAAAAGAAAAAGAAGAAGAGATGTTAAAGGCAAAGGAAAAAGTAAACGCCTTTATGACAGAATCTGCCGAAGATGTTCCAGCTGATGATGAAAAGAAACGTAAATGGCTTGTTGACTATTTCAAGAAAATATGGTCAAAATCAAAACCAGTAACAGATCTTATATTTAATAACGATGAACTTTGGGAAAAATACAAACATTTGTTTGGTATTAACTTTGATTGGAATGCAATGACACTAGATGAGTTGGTCAATTTGTGGGACGAATGGAACGTTGATAGTGAAAAATTTGATTCTTCTAATAAATATAATGCTGAAATGAACGAATCTAAAAAGACTCAATCTAAAAAGGGTCCTAAACCTCTATCAGTTCCAAACAAGCCGAATCCAGCTAATAAAACTACACCAAGCAAACCACCAAAAAACAAAAAGAAAAAATAAAAAAATAAAAGAGGATTCAGTTCCTCTTTTTTGTTTAAAACCTATTTGTAATTTATTCATATAATTAAAATACAAAACATTAACGTATGATAAAAATAGGAATAACAGGTGGTATATGTTCAGGAAAATCTTCTGTCTGTAAACATATTCAAGATTTAGGATATGACGTGTATTATTCTGATATAGCTGCTATCAGGTTAGCAGAAAAAAACGATTCTCTAAAAGAGAAGATAATAAAAGAATTTGGAGAGATAGCTTATTTATCAGACAAATCATACAATAGAAAATACATCGCAAGTATTGTTTTTAACAATAAAGAAAAATTAGATGATATAAACCGTATTTTTTCTTCTTATTTAAAGCAAGATTTTATTAATTATTGTAAAGGAAAGAATACAGTGTTTTATGAATCTGCTCTTATATTTGAACATGATATTGCTGATATGTTTGATTACATCATATGTATATATGCGGATACTGATGTAATAAAAGAAAGACTAAAAACACGAAACAATTTTAACGACAAAGATATTCGTGATAGGTTAAACAGCCAGATGGACTATAGAATCAAACTGGCTAGGTCAAACTACTCCATAAATACCACTGACAACCAGTATAAACAAGAAATAGAATTAATAATAACCGATATTTTAGATAAAAACCTTTAATGCTTTCCATCGTATAATAATAAAAATCAATGAAAAGAAATCCTTACTTACAAGACTATCATAGAACCATAGTGTGCGACGTGGATGATACTATATCTTCTAGCACGGACCACGTATGGGAAAATGCTGATCCTATATCAAACACTATTGATAAAATAAATAAACTTTATGAAGCTGGATGGATAATAATACTTTCAACAGCAAGAGGCCAACTTTCGTGCGATGGCGATTGCGAGGCTGCTGAAGATAAGTACAGAGTTAAAATGGAAAAGTGGCTTGCTGATCATGGAGTAAAATATCACTTTTTATCATTCGAAAAATACTTGGCAGCTTTTTACATAGATGACAAAGCTATGACTCCTGATGAATTCTATGAGTTAGATATAAGAGAGATTAAATCTGGGTGGAGTGGAGCTAAAGTAGAAAAACGTGGAAACAAAATTTATAAGACTCATCCTGATTCCATAGATGCAGCCAAGTGGTACGCCAAAGCTGCTCCAATCATAAACACCCCTATAGTTCACAGTGTGATAGGTAACACTATATGTCTAGAATACTTACATGACTCTGGAAGAAGATTTAAGATTGATGAACTTAATGAAGTGATAAACAAGTTTTCAATGTGTAAGACTTACACACCATTTGAAACTTACATCGAACGCATAAAAAATCACTGTGATGTAAACGATATGTTTCACGAAATAGTACCTATATTAGAACGTCACAAAGATTATTTTAATAGGTACTGCACCTTTATGCATGGAGATCTATCACTGGAAAATATCATAGATACAGATAATGGATTATTTTTAATAGATCCCATATACAACGAAAACAGTTGGTCATCTTTCTTATTAGACATATCAAAGATGATGCATTCTTACAGAAAATACAATAGAATGTTCGAATACGAAGTATTTTTGAACACGTGGGTAAGAAATAAAGATCTAAATTTAGATATAAGAATGCTAAAACTATTGGAAATAACACAGTTTATAAGAGTAATAAAGTATTGCAAAATTCCTACAGTTAAAGAACAAATAATAGAAATCACTCAAACACTTATAAACAAATTCCCATCATGACAGAAAAAGAAAATTTAGATGCTTTACTTATTATTTTTAATAACATATTTGAAGATGAAATAATATGTAGTCTATCTACTGCAACCAATATACAAGATTTGCCAGATTTCGAACCTTTAATAAGTGATAAATCTCACACTATTGTCGGTCATTTTCATTACGTTATAGGGTACTATCATAATATTACGATAAAAGTTAATCCGTTGTTAACGTGGGATAATGGCAAGCTATTTAATAAATATGGAAAACTTGTGATCGATCTTAATCAAGAAGGGTTAGAACTGAATTCAATCGATTAAGATCAATATATTTTGCTGAAAATTAATTAATGTAAAAACATAATGGTTGAATCTTTAATAACAAACGAATACAGAAGATTAATGTGGAATAAATCAAAGGATATAATTTCTAAGATATCTTCTGTTATTGAAGTGAAAAAAGTTATAATTTTAGGCAGCTTTACCACGTTGAAACCTAGACCAGCAGATGTAGATTTTATAATGATGATACAAACTAAAGATACAGAAGATGATTGGTCGACAGATGTACAGTTTGTGCCATCATCAAAATTCGGGGAGGCCAGCATAAATGATGCTAAACTGTGGATGGAAGAAAAATATGGTAAAGGTAATTACACAGTGTTTGAATATGACATAAATGAAATAAACAGTACAAATGATTGAAAAAATACACAAACTAAAAAAATCAGGTAAACGAATAGGATTTACCGCCAGCACAGCAGAATTAGCTCATCCAGGATTTATAGATATGCTTTTACAAGCAAGACAAGAGTGCGATTTTCTAATATTTGGATTACTTACTGATCCAACCATATCTAGACCAGCCACAAAAAACAAACCGGTCGAAACCACATTCGAAAGATGGGTAAGACTATCTGCTATCAAGTACATAGATATGATCATACCTTTCGATACAGAAGAAGATTTAGAGAATATGATAAATCTCATTCAGCCCAGCGTTAGATTTGTAGGTGAGGAATACAAAGGAACCGAACATACTGGTTGGAATTTGTGTCCGATTTCTTATAACACAAGAAAACACAATTGGAGCTCGAGCGGTTTAAGAAAGAAAATCTATAAGATAGAGAAAGATAATAAACCAAAAAAATTAAAAGATTCAGTTAAGGATTTTGACAAGGATTGGGCGAAAGATGAACACGATAGTTCAGCCGAACTCATTAAAGTTCCTTCAAACTTAAAAGAAGCATTTGATATTTTAGATAAAATAGAAGGTTTAAACCTGTGGGTGTTAGATGAAGAAAACGCTGCTGTTGCTTCAGCACATCATGGTATAGGTAGAGTTATAAGAAACGATTGGGGTCTATGGTCTAATGGAAACATGAAAACTTTTTTTAATAAAATTGGTATAACACATCCTGATGATATGAGCTCTATAATACTTACTAGTTATCACAGATATAGAAATAATAAACCCATTAATATTTCTAAACAAGTTAACTATTATAGGAAATTGTGGGAAAACACCCAAAGAGGAGATAATAATGGACTGCCAAATAAAATTTAATAATGATAGAAAATAAATATAAGGGGCTTAAGATTGCCCTTATTTACGGAAAAAATCTAGATGGTTGTGGAGTGACCCGTGGCGGGCACGAGTTAGCAATATGGGCAAAAAAAGTAGGAGCAATAGTAGATTTATACGCTTATGATAAAAAAGCTACCAGATCTGCTGGTCATACTGATGTAGAAAGCATTTTTTATAAAGAAAACGAAGTATCATCTATCGCGAAGCGTATAAATGAAAATTACGATATTGCAATGTTTATGAGTTATGCGACAAATAAACATCCTGAATCGTATGGTCGTGATTTCTATTATAAAATGTTCTTAGGCATCACTAGACCTATAAAAGCGTTCTACGTTCACGATATCAATGCAATGCAAGTAGATAGGACTCAGTATCTTGTACCTATGGTAGTAAACACAGATGTATTGTTTCACTTCGATACTGATACTTGGTTTTCAAAGACGGTAGATAAGTTGGGATTTCAGAAGATAGGTGATAGACTACATAAATACACTCTTTGGCTAAATTTCGATGATTTAAACAGTTATAGACAGAAATACACGTTAGAATCCAAATTAAGAGGAATGACCAGCGTTACCAGATGGTCAAGTCTTAAAAACGTAGGTAGATCTATTGACATCATGAGAAATCTTAAAGAAATAGATCCGGATCAAGATTGTCAAGTGTATGGAATCGAACGTTCAATCGGAGCAAAATTCGATATCATTGATAGACCAGATATCACCTACGTTAATAATGGATCTGGAAAGAGAGATAAAGATGGACCCGTAGAAGTATATGGTCCCGTTGCAAGAGCCGAAGGTTTAGAAAAAGTTGCATCTCATTTGTTTGCATCCTCGTTCTTTAGCTTGCCAAAAGCACACCAAAATTACGGAAATAGAATGGAATATAGTCAGATAGAAATTGCAGGTTCGGGCACTATACCAGTGTTTGACAAGGATTGGGCAGAAAACAACCATGTCCGTGATGGTAGACGATACATTGATATTCCATACTCAGCAATCTATACAGATGGAACAAACACAAGAGAGGTTGCTGAGCAACTAATTGCTTTGTCTAACAACAGTGAAGAACTAAAGAAATACAGAGACGTATCGTATCAAACCGTTATAGATGAATTCGATGCTGACAGAGTAATTCCAGAGGCTATTGATTTAATACTAAGAACTGGAAAGAATCCTGTAACGTTAAGCGTTAGAGAAATCTGTGAAAAGTTTGTAAACAAAGATTTTGCTGATGAAATAATGAAGATTGAAGAAAGCGGAAAACTACCAGTTCTTGGCATTGGTGAGTTTGAAAAACAAGAAGTTCATTACTTACAGGGAGCAAAACAAGTGCTTGTAAAAAAATGCATGACTAGAGCTACAAAAGCAGTGAAGAACTTAGAAGATAAAATAGAAAAAGAATCAAAAGATAAGAAAAAGCTTTTAGCTGGAACAAAAGTAAAATCATTATTTTAAATGCATCTAATTAATAATATATTTGATCGAGTAGTGTGCATAAATCTCGTCAATCGTAAAGATAAAAAAAAGATTACACAGGAAAAATTTGATAATTTAGGAATCGATGTTGAATGGTATAAGGCCATTCAATACGGTTTCCTTCCTAACATAATCAGCTCACTAGCAGAAACAAAAACTTCAAGTTTTAATATACATCAACCTTACGAAATTGGGTGTGCTCTGTCACACTATTCCGTTATAAAACAGGCGCTTGAAGAAAACGTTGAACATCTTTTTGTGTTTGAAGACGATGTGTGTTTTCATAAAAACTTTAATGAGAGATTCGAAAAATCGTATAACGTATTACCAGAAAAATGGGATATGATCATGCTATATTCTTTTATGTATGAAATCTTTAAACAAAATGTTAGAATAAATTCTCGGTGGATGAAAGCTGCTGGATCTTGGAGTTTAATGGCATACGGTATGAATAGAAAAACTATGGAGGGGTATATCAAACATCAAGATAAGTTTTTTACTATATCTGATAAGGTTACGTGGAATATGCAGTATGAAGATTATAACATTTATGTTTCTACTCCATCTCTAGTAGTGCCAAATCCATCTTTAGAATCTAATATAAGATCTGTAAAAAACTATCAGAATACTACAACAATTACTAATTTGGGTGTAAGCGCCTCAGAATACATTTAAAATGAAAGATAAATTAATAAGTGATATAAACAAAGCTGAACAGATTATATCAAAATTAGACAAAAACGTAATGGCAGTGTCAGGCTTTTCATCGCCTAGAGTAAAATCGTTATTAAACAATATAGTAAACGCACCCGATGTAAATTACTTAGAAGTGGGAACTTTTAAAGGTTCAACATTTGTTGCTGCTTTATATAAAAATGAAGTAAATTCTGCATATGCTATAGATAATTGGTCAGAATTTAATGAATATGGTAATATAAAAAACGAATTCTTAGAAAATACTCAAAAATTTGATTTACCAAAGTTTTCCTTTATAGAAGAAAACTGTTTTAACGTAGATCTATCTTTGATAAAACATAAGATAAATGTTTTTTTCTTTGACGGTGAACATACATATGAATCTCATTATAACGCACTTAAATATTATCTTCCTGTATTGGACGATGAATTTATATTTATAGTTGATGATTTTGATCCATATAACGAATCATGGGCCGCTGTAGAAAAAGGAACTAGAGATTCTATACGAGATCTTAAATTAGAAACGATTTTTGAAAAACACATTCAATCTAATGGAAGAAACGCTGATCAATCATGGTGGAACGGTATTTATGTTGCAATATTAAAAAAACAGTAACATGACAGATTTGAAAATTTGGTTTGCTGATTTTTGGCCAGAAATAAAATACGAAGATATTTTTTCGCCAGTTCTATCTAAAAAATACAACATTAGTTTAGATGGGAAAAATCCAGATGTTGTATTTCATTCGGTTTTTGGTGGTATGAAACAGATATCAAATTTTAGTAAAGCAAAGAAAATAATGTGGATAGCTGAAAATTACAGAGCATCGCAGTTTAAAACAGATTACACCATATCTTTTGATCCAGAAACAGATACTAATTTTAGATTACCTCTTTGGCAAGCGTACATCTTAAAAAACCCATCTCTTTTATCTAAGCTTTATGAGAGAGAAAAATTAGATAGTGTGGGAAAAATTGATCGTTTTTGCTCATTCGTTGTATCAAACGGTGGAAACTTTAATAGAAACGGAGTGTACAATAAATTAAATTCATACAAACGTGTTCATTCGTATGGAAGATATATGACTAATGATTTTGGTTTGCAACAATCTACTAATTCGAATGAATACTGGCGAGATACAAAGTATAAATTTTTTAATGATCATTCCCATAAGTTTTCTATATGTTATGAAAATTCATCGCATAAATATTACTGTACTGAAAAATTAATGGATGGATTTTTATCTAATACAGTGCCAATCTATTTTGGAGATAAATATGCTGTTTTAGATTTTAACGAAGAAAGCTTCATAAATGGTCATAGGTATTTAGATAATCCAGATATGAACGTTATAGATGCGGTGAAAATCATAGATAGAAACGATGAATTTTATTTAAAGTTACGCAATGCACCAGTATTTACTGGTGAGCAGAAACGTAACTTAGAGCTAAACTTGAAAAATTTTGAAACTTTTTTATTTAATTGTATAGAAAAATAAAAATATGTTATTAAATTCTGCGTTTTATGAAGATTTAGCAGATTACGTTATATTGAACCAATCTGATTTAAAGTTTTATTTGAATAACATGTTGCTATTTAAATCAGATTGTATCATATACTGCAAAACAGATTTTGTTAAATACCTATTCAATCACTTGTCACTTTCTAACAGAAATTATGTTTTGATTACACATCATTCAGACTATAGTATAGATGAAATGATTGATTATAAACCAGCCTGTATAAAAAAATGGTTTGGAATAAATTTACAAAATTACGATGAATATAATATATCTATTCCGTTAGGCACAAAAACTCCAAAAGGAAGAGCTTATCACGAAAACCAATACGACATAGAATGGTTAGATGCAAACTTAGAAAAATTGAATCAGATAAAAAAATGTGAAGATATAGTGTATTGCAATTGGACTATAACTAATCATAACAGAATGAATATCATTAATAGTCTTAATGTGAAATATCACAGATCTTCTAATCTTTCATTCATCGAATACTGTAATGATATGGCTCAATACAAATTTGTCATATCACCACCAGGAAATGGCTTAGACAATCATAGAACTTGGGAAGCACTTTATTTAGGGTGTTATCCTATAGTTATAAAAAATAGAATGTACGATGCGTGGAAAGGATTACCCATACTTCAAGTAAATGATTACAATGAAATAACATATGAATTGCTTAATGATTTTTTATCAAAATCTTATAGCTTAGAAAAAATAACTCCTATTTACTGGGAAAATATAATACGACTATAACATGAAACAGATACCTATAATAATAATAAGTTTAGAACGTGCGCAGAAACGTAAACAATCTATGATTGATCAGATGAGTGAGCTTAAACTAGAGTGCGCGTTTTTTCCTGCATTCGATGGAAACGACATTATAAATTCAGCATTTACCCTACCTATAATAAAAGGTGCTGGGATAGGAAGAAAACTACAAAAAGGAGAAATATGCTGTACATTATCTCATTTAGCCGCGTTAAAACATGCTCAAATGATGGATTATGATAACGTTATAGTAATTGAAGATGATGTTATTTTATGTGAAGATTGGAATGAAAGAATAGAAAAATTGTTAGAGATTATTCCCGATGGATGGGAGTACGTATATTTGTCTGGTCATTCAGATTATGAAAAACTACAGAAATACGAAACTCCTACAGTATTTCCTGCACCGAAGATGGTTTCATCTTTTTCATATATGACTAATAAAGCTGGAATAGAAAAACTCATTAAATACTGTTCTGAATTGACCACAACGTACGATGATATGATAATGCATAAGATTTTAGCTAAAAAACTTAATGGATACGTTTATATGCCGTTTGTAACTTATCATTCTGCTGCAGAATCATATATATGGGGAGAAACAGCAAAGGTACATTCTTCTAAGTTTTATTTTAAAAACAAAATCGATGAGTAATTTTAAGATATTTCTAGTATCATTCGATAGATTAGATAAACGTGTAATAGATCAATTAACACCAGAAGAAAAAGATCATTTAATTTGTTATTCGGTAAATAGATCTGTATTAAAAATGTTTCAGACAAAACTTCCTGTTATAAACGAATGGGAGTTTCCATGGTATACATCTCATTTTCAATTACGACAATATTTTGAATACAGTTCAATAGTTCATCTATATAAAAATCCTGAATTATTAGAAGGTTTAACAAATGTTGGGCTTATGCACTATGATATGTTATTTCCGAAAAATTCTATTAACTTAATACGAGAACAATTAGAAAACAATTCTCAACAGATCATATACGTCATTAAAAGAAACGATTCTTTATACTTCACTGATAATCAACTAGATAAAATTTGTGAATATCTAAATAAACGGTTGGATATTAACTCTTCTCCTTCAAAAATAAATGAAAGCGGTTGGATAAGTGAAGCTCTTAGTGTTGTACCGGTTGAAATTTTTAAAAGATTTGGTAAATTTTTATTAGATCACTATTTGGATATAGAAAACATTCTTATAACAAATAGATGGGGTATAATGGACACTTGCAATCATAGAGTCTGCGGTATCATAGAAAGATTCTGGGGTATATATTTAGTATCTTGTGGTCTTCCACTAGTTCAAAGCGATATAGTACATGATTGGGATTATTACAAACACGCACACTTAGAACAAAAAAATTGGATAATAAGATGAAAAAAATCATGTGTTCATACGGTAATCAACCGTACTACAAAAGTTTAGATTTGTTGGAAAAAACATCATATGATATTGGTAAAATAGATGAATTTCACAGGTATACTAGAGAATGGTTAGAAACAACTCAGTTTTATCAAAAGAATCGATATATTTTAGATAAGACTAGGGGAAACGGCTATTGGCTGTGGAAACCATTCATAATACTTGAAAGTTTTAATAAAATTGAAGATGGAGATATAGTTATATATTCCGATGCTGCAATAAATGTAATAGATGATCTTACTCAACTTTATTCTATTGCAGAAAAAGAAAAAAGAATCGTATTTAGATTGCCAGGCGGACATTTGAATAAAACATGGACAAAGAAAGATTGTTTTGTTTTAATGCACGCAGATTCACCAGTATATCACAATGCTAGACAAACTCAAGGAGCTTTATCACTATGGGAAAAAAACACAGAAAATATTACAGTCTTAAACACGTGGCTTAACTATATGAAAGACCCAAGAATAGTAACAGATGATCCTAACTTCTGCGGCATGAACTATCCAGGATTCAAAGATCACAGACACGATCAATCGGTTCTTTCTATATTACGTCTTAAATATGAATTAGACCAATTTAGAGATCCAACACAATGGGGAAATGACGAGATAGATCAATTTCATAATTCTCCTTATCCTCAATTATTTAATCATCACAGACAAAAACTATAAAAATGAAAGAAATTTTAGAAAAAGTATTAAACGTTAAGAACGAAACTTTAAATCTGTTAGATACAAAATATGCTAACATGTATAACTTACATCACGATATAAGATATTTTCATCTGCCATCTGGAACGGAACATTATCGTCTTTTAATGTACATATCATCGTTATTAGATCATAAACTTATTTACGATATAGGAACATATAGATGTTTATCTAGTATAGCATTATCATATACGTATAAAAACAAGATAAAATCGTTTGATGTAGCTAGAGCGTTACCAATGAATCCCATTATTCCAAACGTAAGTTACTATATACAGGATGTAACAACTGATCCGGAGTTAATCAATAGTAACTTAGCGTTTTTAGACGTTTACCATGATGGAATATTTGAAGATAAATTCTATGCTCACCTACACGAGATAGGTTGGAAAGGTTTACTAATTTTAGATGATATACACTTAAATGATCCTATGAAAAGATTTTGGAGTGAAATATCCGAAGATAAGTATGACATAACTAGCATAGGTCACTGGAGTGGTACAGGATTAGTACATTTTAAGTAAAAATTACTTATCAATAATAAAAAAATATTCGGCCATTTCATCATCATCATCAGCATGTGTTATAGCAGATCCAATTTTTAAATCTTTATTATAAAAGATAACATAATCTTCTGTACTATCTGGAGATATTTTTTCAACTCCATTCCACCATATGTTCTTAAACTCATCTATATTTTCATTTACGACACTATGAATTAACCATCCAACATAAGCCCAAACCGCGTCGTTTGGGCTTATGTTTATTTTTTTTAGATATTTTCTTATTTTAAAATCAGTATATGTATCTTCTGATATAACGTTATTGTATTCATCAAATACTTTAAATATTTCAGGATATTTATTTTTAGCCATCATTAAACCTGGGAATAACGATGACTTTCCTATACCTATAGGTTCTAATCCTGACCCACTTACGTTTTGTTTTATCTCATTTACAAATCTTGCTTTCATATCATATTATATAAATGTTAATTATTAACAATAAAGAGATAATCAACACTATCTATACCAACCGGTAAATCTTCATTGTATATATTTCCTATTTTTAAATCATCGTTATAGTAGCATACCCAACTACCAAGTCTAATTATATTGTTAGTATTTGTGAAAAT
>Ga0105104_10002269_pt1 | contig 14144 bp, 12 predicted proteins | sample PPLLaktember2015_3_FD_87034 | JGI IMG/M metagenome (GOLD analysis project Ga0105104, IMG submission 87034) | Freshwater sediment microbial communities from Prairie Pothole Lake near Jamestown, North Dakota, USA - PPLs Lake P7 Core (6) Depth... | ecosystem: Environmental > Aquatic > Freshwater >... | reverse complement strand
TCCGGTCAAATAAGACGCGGCCTCGCGCATCCGCACCAAATCAAGAGGAAAACGGACAAACCAGAAATACTGCCGGCCCAGCACAGGCCGAAGGCGCTGATTCCGAATGCGGTACACATAGACTTTTCCCTTCGCGTTTTTGAGCGCGTTAAAATCCGGCGGCGCTTCCTGCAGGTCTTTGACAACGATATCTTCCGGTAAAACGCTGTTGACCCCCAGAAATATTTTGTTTACCGGCAGCGGGTTTTGGGCTTTGAAACTGGCCACTTGATGGATAGCATGCACGCCGGCATCCGTACGTCCGGAGGCGATGATAGATACTTTCTCGCCGGTGATTTGCGCCACGGCTTCTTCCAGAATCCGCTGAATGGAGATGCCGTTTTTCTGCCTTTGCCAGCCGCAATAGGCCGTGCCGTCATATTCGAGAATCATTTTGAAGTTACGCATAATGTATAAATCAGGCTTGCCAGTTTTTTCTAAAAAGGTTAAGCACAGCAGCAACAGTTTATGATTTGTGAAAGGGCCACATGCCCGAACCGGTCGCGATAGTAGCTTACACCGGATACAGGGTCAAGATAAAAACTCGGCATATAGAGTAAAGGAGAATCTTTATGAGTGATGATTTAAATCCGGCAACAACCCAGGGGAAAATCAAGATATTTGAAGAAAAAGTTCAGGCGCTGATGCGCATGGGAGGCGAAAAGGCTGTTCAAAAACAGCATGACGGCGGCAAGATGACGGCCCGGGAGCGACTGAATTATTTATTTGATGAAGGGACCTTTCAGGAAGTTCAGCTTTTTGTGAAGCACCACTCAACCCTTTTCGGCATGGATAAAAAAGAAATCACGGCTGATGGCGTCATTACGGGTTTCGGAAAAGTCAATGGCCGTATGGTTTTTGCCGCATCCCAGGATTTCACCAGCGCCGGCGGTACGCTGGGTGAAATGCATGCGAAAAAAATCTGGAAGGTCATGGACATGGCCATTGCCGCGCAAAAGCCGTTTATCGCGATCAATGATTCAGGCGGCGCGAGAATTCAGGAAGGTGTTCCCTCCCTGGAAGGTTATGGCGGCATCTTTTACCGTAACAGCATTGCCTCCGGCTATATTCCCCAGATCACGGCCATCATGGGGCCGACGGCGGGCGGGGCGGTTTATTCTCCGGCGCTCACGGATTGGATCTTTATGGTGAAAAACACGTCCTACATGTACATTACCGGTCCGGAAGTCATCAAGGCAGTAATCGGCGAGGAAGTCACCCAGGAAGACCTTGGCGGAGCGATGGCACACGCCTCCAAAAGCGGTGTCTGCCACGTTGTTACGGAAAATGACACGGACTGCATCGACAAGATCAAAAAGCTCCTGTCATATCTTCCCGACAGCTGCAATTCACCGCTGCCGGTCGCGACGGCAACTGACAGTGCCGACCGCGTTTGTCCTGAACTGGACAAAGCCATTCCGGACAAGGCGGCGCGCGCGTACAACATGAAAAGCATTATCAAAGCCGTGGCAGACAGCGGTGAGATGTTTGAACTGCATGAGCATTGGGCGCAAAACATCATTGTTGCCCTCATCCGTATTATGGACAGGCCTGTCGGAGTCATTGCCAACAATCCCATGTTTTACGCGGGTGTGCTGAATGTCAACGCGTCGGACAAAGCGTCCCGGTTCATACGTTTTTGTGACGCCTTCAACATACCGCTTCTGACCTTTGCCGATGTTCCCGGCTACATGCCCGGTACGGATCAGGAGTGGGCGGGCATCATCCGTCACGGCGCGAAACTGCTGCACGCTTATTCAGAAGCGACCGTGCCGAAAATTACAGTTGTGACCCGCAAAGATTACGGGGGATCGTATATCGGCATGTGCTGCAAGCAGCTGGGAGCGGATTATGTCATGGCGTGGCCGACGGCGGAAATCGCCGTAATGGGCGCGGAAGGGGCATGCAACATTATTTACCGGAACGAAATTAAAGCGGCAGAGGATCCGGCGGCCAGACGGGCCGAACTGATTGCAGGCTATGAAGAAAAATTCAACAACCCGTATTTCGCAGCGTCGCTGGGGGCTATCGAAGAAATCATCCTCCCGCGGGAAACCCGAAAACGTATCATTGCCGTACTGGATGCCATGAAGGATAAAAAAGAAACGCGACCGGATAAAAAACATAATAACATACCGCTGTAGAATCGTGTAACGTTTTAAGATTAAGAGAAAAGAGCAGAAAACGGGATTGCTGTAAACACCATCTGACCGGATCATGCCCTGAAGAGCACTTGAGGCGGTGCGGGATGTCACGTCGGTGTTTTACAACTGTTTCTTTGTTTTTTATATGTAATCTGATACATTAAAGCCATCGTCAACAGCAACGAGGTTGAAATAATCATTGGCTTTGAGTTCTGATATTGGCATACTGATTCTTCTGTTTTTGTTGTCCGGCTTTTTCTCATCGGCGGAGGCGGCGCTGCTTTCGCTTACCGATCTCCATCTGCATAAGATGAAGTCAGACAACTATCCTTTTTTGGGTTCCGTGGTGAAACTCCTGGAGAATCCGCGCCGCCTGCTCATTACAATTGTGAGCGGCAATGAAGCCGTGAATATCAGCATTTCCATCCTTGCGGCAGCTTTATTCATCAGCTTGTTCGGCGCAAAAGGGCAGTGGATTTCTATTGTGGTTACCTCTGTAGTTCTTTTTCTTGCCGGTGAGGCTATTCCCAAAACATTTGGCGTTACTTATCCCATGAGGATTTCTTCAGTGGTTGCACCGCTTTTGCTGGTCTTTTCCCGCTTGGAATATCCGGTTGTTGCCGCTTTGGAAAAAACGCCCGCTTTGATATTGAACCGCCTGGACAAGAGCAGAACACAAGATTCGGATGTCCTGATGGAAGATGAATTCAAAAACCTCATTGATGCCGGAATACGGGAAGGGGTGGTGGATGAGTCGCAGAAAGAACTCATTAAAACCATTTTTGAATCGGGTGACAGGCCGGTAACGGATATCATGATTCCCCGTGTGGATATGTTCTGCCTGCCCTTTGACATGAAGACTTCGGATATCGTCCGGCAGGTGGTTCACGGCCGCTATGAGCGGGTTCCCGTTTACAGGGAAGACCGTGATGATATCATCGGTATCCTCTTTGCCCGTGATCTGCTTAATGATGCTATGCGATCAGGCGAATCAACATCTATTGAAAAGCTGCTTGCCCGACCTTATTTTGTGCCTGAGGAAAAAACCATCAACGGACTGCTGCATGATTTCCGGGAAAAATCAACACAGATTGCCATCGTGGTGGATGAATATGGGGGTGTGTCCGGTCTGGTGACCCTGGAAGATATCCTTGAACATTTGTTTGAGGAGGCCTATGGCGATGATGTGCCAGCTAACTGCGGGTGTGACGTTATTGATGATGCTACGATGATTGTTCCCGGCATCATGCCAATGGAACAGGTCAATGATTTACTTCAGGCGTCCCTGCCGCTGGAGGAATTTGATACCATTGGAGGGTTTGTCCTGCATTTATTCGGCAGGATGCCGGAACGCGGCGAGATCATCCATTTTGAAAATTATCATTTCCGCATCGAGAGTGTAGGAAGAACACGGATCCTCAAAATCCGGATTGAAAAAGAAAATCAAACAGAAACGGAAGGTGAAGCATGAGCCTGTATCTGATCCTTACCGTTATTTTTCTCTGTCTGATCCTGGAGGCCCTTTATTCAGGAGGAGAGGTTGCGCTTTTTTCATCCGATATCAACAAAATAAAATACTACGCGCGCAAAGGATCATCCTCGGCCGCACAGGCCGTCAAGTTAAAGGAACATCCCGAGTGGTTTATCTCCACCTCACTCATCGGAACAAATCTGGCGATTATTATCGCCTCCACCCTGGCTACAGGACTTTTGATCAAATATTTTGGCGCAAAGACGGGCGAACAAGTCGCTTTTCTGGTCCTGCTGCCGACGTTGTTTGTTATGCTTGTCGTCCGCAGTATTTTCCAGCATTATGCCGAGCAGATGGCAATCCGGGTGGCCCATTTTATCCGCCTGTCATCCTTTGTGTTTTATCCGCTGGCTTATTTTATCGCGGCTGTATCCAGAGGCGCCGTCAACATTTCTTTCGACCCGAACGAGAAGACACCCTCCTACATTACGACAGAAGGTCTAAAATATATTTTAGGAGAAAAGACCCAGGGCAGCGATATTTTGACAACAGAAAAAGAAATGGTGAGCCGTGTTTTTGATTTTTCCGGGCTTACGGCGGAAAAGATCATGGTTCCTGTTTCAGCGTTGACTGCCCTGCCTCAAACAATGATCCTCGACGAAGCGGTTCGTGTTGTCGCGGAAAAGAAATACATGCGGATTCCCGTTTATTCCGATACCGTTTACAATATCGTTGGAATTCTAAATTATTTTGATCTTTTAGATATGCTGCTTAAACGGCGGGAAAAACCGGCGGAAGGTTTGGATGAGGCCACTGTGGCAGACTGCATGCGGACAGATGTTTTTTATGTTCCGGAAACGAAAAAGGTGGGGCCGCTGTTAATGGATATGCAAAGAAAACGGGAACACATGGCGGTTGTTGTTGACGAGTACGGCGGTGCAGTCGGTATTGTCACCGTGGAAGATATCGGAGAGGAAATTATCGGAAGCATCGACGAAGAATACAACAAGGGTGAAAAACTATACAAGATGATGTCGCCGGGCCGGTATTTGATCAATGGACGGATGAAAATTGACGATCTGAATCAAATTTTGTTGACAGGACTGCCGGAAGGTAATTATGAAACCCTTGGCGGTTTTCTGATACACCAGGTCGGTAGAATCCCACTGAGACGTGAAAGGATTGAGTTCAATGGCATCATTTTCGTTGTTGAAAACGCTGATCAGAAATCCATTCGGGAGGTTCTGGCCGTTTTTCCGCCGAAACTGGAGAGACCCCGAATACAGAATGCATGAGGTGAAAAAAATTGATAAATGATACGAAATTCTGCGCACTTATTTTAGCGGCGGGGAAGGGAACCCGCATGAAATCGGATATGGCCAAAGTGTTGCATATTCTGGAAGGCAAACCGTTGTTGCATTATTCCCTGGAGGCGGCGCGCAACGCGAAAGCCGAAAAAATAGTGGTCATTGTCGGCCATCAGTCGGACAAAGTCAGGGAATCTTTTCCGGACCCGGATCTAGTTTTTGTCCAGCAGATGCCACAGCTTGGTACTGGCCACGCCGTCATGCAGGCCGCCGATGCCCTTAAAGATTATCAGGGACTAACCGTTATTCTCTGTGGTGATGTGCCTCTTTTAAAGCCGCAAACAATAAGGCACCTGATCAGCAGTCACCAGGAATCGCAATCCTGCGTAACTGTGCTGACGACAAAACCGCCCGGTCCCCACGCATACGGACGCATCGTCAAGGATGATCAGGGTGATATCCTGAAAATTGTTGAGCATCGTGATGCAAACGATGCCGAAAAAGAAATACTGGAAATCAATACGGGTATTTATTGTGTTGAAACGCCGTTTTTATTTTCAGCCCTTCGACAGATCAAAAATAATAATCAGCAGAAAGAGTATTACCTGACCGACATCGTGGAAATCGGCCGAAGAGAGGGCCGAAAGGTTCATGCCTGTTTGACGACAGACTATGTTGAAGTGATGGGCATCAACACGCTCGAAGAGCTGAATAAAGCAGCCCGGTATCTTCGTGAATCAGCATCCTTTCAGGATTGATTTGTGTCCGGAGTAAGTCATCTATTTCAGAATAAAACGGTTCTCGCGCCGCTGGCGGGTATTACGAATTTACCCTTTCGGTTAATTGCCCGACGGTTTGGCTGTGAAATGTGCTTCACCGAGATGATCAGTGCCAATGGCCTGATTCGCAAATCAGCAAAAACAATCGAATACCTGAAAACCTGTCCGGAAGATCAACCGCTTGGCGTTCAGTTGTTTGGCGCCGATCCCGGTATCCTTGCTCAAGCGGCTGTTATCGTTTCCGATTATCATCCGGCTGTGATTGACATCAATATGGGATGTCCGGTAAAAAAAGTTATCAAAGCCGGTGCAGGTGCCGTGTTGATGAGAGATCCTGTCCTTGCCGGCCGGATTATTAAAGCCGTGGTTGATGCTGTGTCTCTCCCTGTGACCGTCAAAATTCGTTCGGGGTGGAGCCAGAGATCCATCAATGCCATAGAGATATCTAAAATAGCTGAAGATTCAGGAGCATCGGCAATAATTGTTCATGGCCGTACTGCCGATCAGGGATTTTCGGGTCATGCCGACTGGAGCGTTATTGCCAGAGTCAAAAATACCGTTAAAATTCCAGTCATTGGAAACGGTGATATCCGGCAGCCGGAAGACGCCCGTAAAATGCGTTCGGAGACCGGATGTGATGCGGTGATGATTGGTCGGGGCGCTTTAGGTAATCCATGGGTATTTCAAGGCATTTATCAACAATCGGCGGACGGTATTGACGATTATCGTCCTTCGCTGTTCCAGCGAATGGAAATTATTAAAAAACATTGGGAAATGGAAGAGTATTATTTTGGAAGGCGAATAGCAAACAAGTCTTTTCGTAAACATTTACTCTGGTACACCAGGGGATTGACCGGGTCGGGGCGGTTTCGTGAAACCGTTGGCAAAATGACGGACAGCGTTGCGATGATTGCGGAATTGGACCGGTATTTCCAGGGGCTTGCAGAGACGCAAGCCAAAATAATGACTTGACATTTCAGGAACGAATTGGCATAAATATAATCAAAAAAATAGCATGATTGCGGATGATGTATCTTTAAAAAGGACTGAAATGAACGTGGAGATCAGTAAATTTACAGAGCTGGAAGATAAGATTAAACATATTGTCAGTGAACAGGTTTTTTATAAAAAACAGATTTCAATATTGGAGGAAGCGCTAAAAAATAAAGAATCGGAGATAGAGGATTACAAAAGCAAACTCAAGGCATTAGATGAGGAAAGGGACAGCGTGCGCGCGAGGGTAGATTCACTGCTTGATTTACTTGCAGATATAACTGATGCAAAATAAGCTTCCAGGGCGTGGATTTTGAAAAAGCGTTACGACATTAAAATTCTAGGACAGGAACTTGCGGTGTTAAGTGATGCGGAGGATGAACAGGTGGCCAATGTTGTCCAGTTTGTTAACGACAAGATGCAAGATATTGTGCAGTCCAGTGATGGATTGCGGACAGTGGATGTGGCTATCCTGGCAGCTTTAAACATTACAGAAGATTTTTTAAAATTAAAGGGAGTTAATAAGGACTTGTGTGAACAGCTTACACACCGGTCCGAAAAATTGATTCAACTGATTGAAAACGCAAGTTAATTAAAGTTTTTTTACCCCTGCGATGTGCGTGATTGTCATTTGTTTTTGAGCCAACACTTTGAACCTGGGGCCTATACTTGTTTGCGGTGTGCATGTCCGCCTTGTTCCGCTGGTCGGGTGGCAGAAAGCCTGAAACAAACAACACCGGGTGCCCACTTTTTTAAAAGGTTCAAAATAGTGATCAACACGGCATAGGCGGGGGTTTTTTATTTACCCTCTTCTAAACAACTCAACCTTTCACTCTTTCCCCATCGATCAACCTTGAAAAAAGAATAAGAAGGCCATGAATCCTTCGGCAAAGTTGTCCATCAGCGATTGCCGGAAGGTTTAAATATAGTCCTGTTGAGCTTTCCTGTTTTATGAGACGGTTAAGGCCATTTCATTGAGACGGTCATTTTCAACGGGATAAAAGAGGAGGTACGATTATGTTAGACGGCGGTTTATTTGTCCTGTTTATAATAGTGGCAGTATTAGTGGGTGCGGTTGCCGGTTATGTTCTGAAGCAATTATTCACTGCAAAGAAGATCAAGGCATCGGAAAGTCTGGCGGCGCGCATTGTTGAGGAATCCAAGAAAGAAGCCGAAACCCTTAAAAAAGAAGCGATTTTGCAGGCTAAAGAAAATCTGCTGAAAATGAAGGCGGATTTTGATCAGGAAACGAAAGAAGTTAAGAGCGATCTGGAAGGGCTGGAGCGGCGAATCCGAACCAAAGAAGAAAATTTGGATAAGCGGATCGACACGTTGTCTCAGAAAGAATCAAACATCGAAGGTCGTGACAAAAATTTAAGTCAGAAGGAACGTGCCCTGGAGGATAAACACAGGCGGCTGGATGCCATGGTGGAAGAACAAAAAGACAGGCTGGAAAAAATTGCCGGCATTACTCCTGAAGAAGCAAAAAATATTCTGATTCAGTCCATGGAATCCGATGCCAAGCGCGACGCTGCAGCGCTGGTTCGTAAAGTGGAAGAAGAAGCCAAACTGACGGCGGACCGTAAATCGCGTGAAATTATTGCTTATGCCATTCAACGATACGCAGGGGACTATGTGGCGGAACATACCGTATCCGTTGTCAATTTACCCAGTGAAGAAATGAAAGGTCGCATTATCGGGCGTGAAGGCCGCAACATCCGTGCGATAGAAGCGGCTACCGGCATCGATTTGATTGTTGACGATACACCGGAAGCGGTGGTTTTGTCCAGCTTCGACCCGGTCCGGCGTGAAGTAGCCCGCATTTCACTGGAAAGGCTCATTCAGGATGGCCGCATTCATCCCGGCCGAATCGAGGATATTGTCAAAAAAGTGGAAAAAGAGGTGGAGCAGATCATTCGGGAAACGGGTGAAAAAGCATCCTTCGACTGCGGCGTCCATGACATTCATCCTGAGATCATCAATATGCTGGGCGCTCTGAAATATCGCACCAGCTATTCTCAAAATGTTCTGCAGCATTCCATTGACGTGGCTTATCTGACCGGGCTGATGGCGGCGGAACTCAAAATGAATATCAAGGAAGCCAAACGGGCGGGACTTCTGCATGATATCGGCAAGGCGGTCGACCATAAAATTGAAGGGACGCACGCGGCTATCGGTGCCGACTTTGCCAAACGATTTGGTGAAAGTCCGCGCATTGTTCAGGCGATTGCCACTCACCACGATGACGGCCGCAACAACACACTTCTGGGTGTGCTGGTTCAGGCGGCAGACACTCTGTCGGCGGCCCGGCCCGGAGCGCGCCGCGAAATGCTGGAAACATATGTTCAGCGTTTGGAAGAGCTTGAAAAGATCGCTCATTCTTTCAACGGTGTTGACAAGTGCTTTGCAATTCAAGCAGGACGAGAAATCCGGATCATGGTGGAAAATGAAAAGATTTCCGATAATGATACCGTGATGCTGTGCAATGACATTATCAAGAAAATTGAAAACGAACTTACCTATCCGGGACAGATCAAGGTGACGGTTATCCGGGAGACCCGCGTGTCCAATTTTGCCAAATAGATACGGGAAGAAATTTAGAAAGTGTTATGAAAATTCTGTTTATCGGGGATATTATCGGCAAGCCCGGACGCAGGGCGGTCAAGGAACTGCTTCCGTCGCTGGTTGCCAGGCATGATGTTGACATGGTGATTGCCAATTGTGAAAATGCGGCCTCCGGCTTTGGCGTCACAAGAGAGGTTGTAGAAGAGCTGTATGACTCCCATATTGACGTGCTGACCTCCGGTAATCATGTATGGGATAAAAAAGAAGTCATGGAATTCATCGATGATTATGAATCATTGGTTCGGCCCGCAAATTATCCGGACTCCGTACCGGGAAAAGGCTCTGTATTAATGCCGACCGCGGCTGGTGATTATGTCGGTGTCCTCAATCTTGCAGGCAGAATCTTTATGGCGCCGATTGATTGCCCATTTGTCACGGCTAAAAAAGAAATTGCCCATCTTAAAACCAGGACCAATGTCATCATTGTCGACATCCACGCGGAGGCGACATCGGAAAAGAAAGCACTCGGGTGGTATCTGGACGGTGAGGTATCCGCGGTTCTCGGGACACATACGCATGTGCAGACCGCAGACAATGAAGTTCTGCCGAACGGGACGGCTTATATCAGCGATGCGGGGATGACAGGACCCTTTGATTCTGTCATCGGCATTAAAAAGGACACCATTATTGAAAGGTTTTTAACGCAGATTCCCAACAGGTTTGATGTGGCCAAAAATGATATCCGCCTGCAGGGAGTCATTATGGATATTGACGCGCAAAGCGGCAGAGCAAATGCCATCGAGAGAATCAGCGTCAAGCTTAATCAATAGCGGAGGCACCAGATGAAAAGCGCCTATGAAATATTAAAGGAGCGGGGTTTTGTCGAGCAGGTTACCGATGAGGCTTTGATTTCCGGGCTTTTTGCCAAAGGACCCGTAACCTGCTACATCGGATTTGATCCTACAGCCACGAGTCTCCATATCGGCAGCCTGGTACCCATCATGGCGCTTGCGCACATGCAGCAAAACGGAAATCGTCCCATTGCCCTTGTCGGTGGCGGCACGGGACTGATCGGTGATCCCAGCGGCAAGACGGAAATGCGCCAGGTGCTCAGCCGCGAGCAGATTGATTACAATGCACAGTGCATCGGAAAACAACTGTCCAGTTATCTCGATTTTGCGGAAGGCAAAGCACTGCTTTTAAATAATGCCGATTGGCTCACCAAAATCAATTACATTGAATTTCTGCGGGATATCGGACGGCATTTCAGCGTCAACCGGATGCTGGCGGCGGAAAGCTATAAAATCCGGCTGGAAAAGGGGTTGAATTTCATTGAGTTCAACTACATGATCCTGCAGGGTTACGACTTTCTGTATCTCTTCCAGCATTACGGCTGCGCGCTGCAGATGGGCGGAAACGACCAGTGGGGCAACATGCTGGCCGGTACCGAACTCATCCGTAAAATTGAAGCAAAAGACGCGCAGGCCGTCACTTTCCCCCTGATTACTACTTCTCTGGGGCACAAGATGGGTAAAACGGAAAAGGGTACCATCTGGCTTGATGGTGCGCTCACCGAACCTTACGGTTATTACCAATACTGGGTTGACTGCGACGATGCCGATGTTGAAAGGTTTTTGAAACTGTTTACCTATTTGCCCATGGAAGAGATCGCCATAGTCAAAACGCTGGCCGATGCAAGGCTTAACATGGCCAAAACAGTGCTGGCCTATGAAGCAACAAAGATTACGCACGATGCGGATGCGGCCAAGGCGGCCTGGCGCGGGTCGATGGAGATGTTTCATGCACGGCCGGTCGATGCAGATCTTTTCCCGTCAAGCGACATCCCGCGTAGTTTGGAAATTTCTATGTCTGAACACATCGGAATTACCGGCTCTTCCTCTGTAAGTGTGAATTCGGCTATTCCTCACTATGCAATATCTCGTAAAGAATTGGATGCAGACCTCCTGATATCGTCATTATGTGCCAAAGCGGGTCTCACGCAGTCCATGTCGGAAACCAAGCGCCTTATCGAGCAGGGAGGTATTTATATCAACGAGCGTCAGGTCAAAACAATTGACGAAAAACTGTCGATTGATGATTTTTCCGGTGGTAGCGAACTCCGAATCCGTAAAGGAAAGAAGAAGTATCTCATTATTGAACTAAAAGGCTAAAGGTTCAAGGTTCAAGGTTCAAGGAACGGCAGTGGTTTGTCAAGCCGGTAAACCAGCGCCTGGCAGGTGGCCAGAAGTTTTCCCGAGTCTTCCGTGGCGCGGATGTCATACGTTGCAGTTCTTCTGGTTTTATTGATTTCCTTGGCTTCAGCTGTTAGCAGAGCGCCTTTTGCCGGCGAAGCCAGATAATTGATGTTCATATTGAGAGCCACGGCCATGGTGCCATGCGAGTTGGACGCAACCTCAAATGCTGCATCCATCAGAGAGAAAATTGCCCCGCCATGGGCCATGCCAAAAATATTCTCCAGCTCTGAGGTAAAACGCATTTCAACTCTGGCGCGGCCTTCCTGCAGCTGAAGCAGTTTCAAACCTAATTTTTTCCCGTAAGGTTCTTTCTCTATTCGATTGAATATGGCCTGTTTTACTTTTTCGTCCATGGGCGTTTCCAGACAGATGTAGAATTATAAAAATCTATACATGAAGTCTGCGCTTTATGTCAAAATAAAGATAGGATCACACAAACGCACAAATTAAAAAGTGCCCGGTTCAAGGCAAGCCGGGCACTTTTTTGATAAATGAACGACGCTTCAGAGGTATTCTAAATCACTCTGACAGCCACGATGCCACTGATCGACTCGATTTTCTTGATCAGGTCATTTTTGATGTCGCCTTCCAGATCAATGATATTATAGGCTAGGTTCCCTTTGCTCTTGTTGATCATATCGGCGATGTTGAGATTATTGTCCGCCAGCATGCGCGTGATCTTCTCGATCATTCCGGGCTCGTTCTTGTTCGAAATTGTAAGCCTGGCCTTGTCCGACCGTTCCAGCGAACATTCCGGGAAATTGACAGAATTCTTGATATTCCCATTCTCCAGGAAATCAATCAGTTGCATGGAAGCCATGATGGCGCAGTTTTCTTCCGATTCTTCGGTAGAAGCACCCAGATGCGGAATGGCGATGACCTTGTCCGTCTTGATGATCTCTTCGTCCGGGAAGTCAGTTACGTAGCAGCTCACGATGCCGTCGGCGATAGCTTTCTTCAGAGAAGGGGTATCCACGAGCCCGCCTCTGGCGAAGTTTAGGAGCACCGCGCCCTTCTTCATAACTGCAAATTTATCGGAATTAATGAATCCTTTGGTGTCTTTGTTTTGAGGGACGTGCAACGAAATGAAATCGCACTCGGACAGGAGTTTGTCCAAACTTGGCGCCTTCTTGGTATTGCGGGACAGCCTCCAGGCCGCCTCGATGGACAGGAAGGGATCGTATCCCCAGACTGTCATGCCGAGGCTCTCGGCGGCATTGGCCAACATGGTGCCGATGGCTCCCAGACCCACCACACCAAGCTTCTTACCCTGGATCTCGGTGCCGACAAACTTTGCTTTTCCTTTCTCGATCAGATCGGGAACCTTGTCTCCTTCGCCGATCAGCCCTTTGGTCCAGACGATGCCGTCTGCAACGTTTCGCGCTGCCAGTATCATGCCCAGGATAACCAGCTCCTTCACGCCGTTTGCGTTTGCTCCCGGGGTATTAAAAACAACGATGCCTTTTTCTGAACATTTGTCGATGGGAATATTATTGACACCGGCGCCGGCGCGGGCAATGGCTTTCAGTGACGACGGCAGAGGCATATCTTTCATTTCCTTGCTTCTTACCAGAATGCCGTCAGGATCGGGAATATCCGTGCGATATTCATACTTCTCCGAAAAAAGGCTGAGCCCTTTTTTCGAAATTTTATTTAGCAGATCAATCCGATACATAAAATACCTCCTATACCTTTCCATACCGTTTTTATTATAGAGTACTCCGATAACACAGAATACCTATTTTGCCGCTGTTGTCCAAAACAAATTGTCCTTATAGTATTCTTTAATAAGAACTTCCGTTTTGTGCGGCGAAGTATAGAATGGGCGTATTTACGTGTCAAGGAAATCTTGGCTGCAAAATTTGAGTGCTGGGAATCTTAAATAAAGAGGCGTATACGCAGTTGATCCCGATTTAACCGTGATCGGTAAAGGTACCTCAAGAATGCGAAATGGAATAAGAAAGGGCTCCTTTTGAGGAACCCTTGATTTTGTTGGTGGTGCTGGTAGTCTACTGCGAACCAGTCTCTACACTTTTTTTCACAAAATCTCGTGTAAAACGAGAAAAAAACGAGATAATCCATTGTAAAACTGAAATTCATCACAAATTGATAATTATCAAATTCAACCATGGGCAGAAAATATATTATCGGAAATGGGAATCCGGCAAACAATAATTATATTCATCATTTGCCGGATTTGACCACGTCATTCTTTTTCTGCTGATCGGAGTTTTCGTCATGGCTTTTAAATTCTTGACGATGCCCATTTGCCGATTGATCGACTTATTCTCCGATAACCTTCACCCAATCAATAGGTTGTGGTCCGAGCATGAGCTCGGTCAATGCCCACACCAGGGCATCCATGCGGTTAGGTGAAGGGTCGCCGGGTAGCCAAAGACACATTTCATCTTCAAGGGCAGGGAAACTACCAACGTGATGGACCCGACCTTGCTCATACAGCGCGGCTATCGGCTCCGCTCTTGTCAACTTACCTCTGCTTGCATGCACAAGAGTAATCGGCACGTTTGGATCGACCTGTCTGATGACTGACTCAACCATGTCGCCACCGTTATTCGCTTCAGCGATAATTC
>Ga0105104_10002268_pt1 | contig 14153 bp, 15 predicted proteins | sample PPLLaktember2015_3_FD_87034 | JGI IMG/M metagenome (GOLD analysis project Ga0105104, IMG submission 87034) | Freshwater sediment microbial communities from Prairie Pothole Lake near Jamestown, North Dakota, USA - PPLs Lake P7 Core (6) Depth... | ecosystem: Environmental > Aquatic > Freshwater >... | reverse complement strand
GCGCGAGAGCAAGCGATGGAGAAACGTGGAACCGCTCCGCAGGTTGCCGATGATGAAGAGTGGTTTTTCAATCGGTTGTGTTTTGTGTCCAGGGAAAAAGATATCATCCAGCAAGAAACAAAACCAGTGCAGCAATGACCCGATGGGCCAGACCAGATAGAATAGCAGGAGGAACAGCAGGCGTTTGCGTGCGAGACGAGCCGGGGTGTTGTTGGCGGCGAAGAACGAACGATAGAGTGTCCGCCAGAAGAGGCGAAAATTATAGGTCATTGAGTGTCGGTATCCTTACCTTCCTTGCATAAAAAAAGCCCCTGTGGGCTTCCTTTGTTTCTATTCTATCAGGAATTATCAGGTTCGGAGTAACTGCGGGTGATCATTTCTGGAAAAAGTGCAAAGTATGTCGCTAATTTTTATTGCCGACCGATCTGGTGTTTATAATGCCGGAAGTTCAACCTTTGGAGGTAACGATGAAAACAAAAACTCAATTTAACGGCCGGCATTGGGAGACGGGCAGCATCCATAACGCCCTGGCTATGCAGGAAATCAAAGCTCCACATACGGGCAAACCCTATTCAGAGGCGCTGTTACTTGGTATTAGTGGTGGGATCGCCTTTGGGTATTTCACTTTTGAATACAAAGGGTACCTCCCACATGTTGCGCTCCTGACGCGGAATACGTTTAATCCCTTTTCCACTATTCTCGAGCGCTTGGGCATCGCACAGGATATCCGGCAGACGAGCAAAGTGGATACGGCGGAGAAAAATTTGCAAGAGACACTTGAGAGCGGACTCTATCCAATTCTATGGGCAGATCAATTCAGCCTACTATATAACTGCCTGGCTCCCAGCGAGGCGATGTGGGGCATGCTGCCGATCCTGGCTGTTGAGACAGATGGCAAATCAGTTACCATCGCCGACCGGTCGAGTCAGCCTCTTCATCTTTCCCTGGCAGATTTGACCAAGGCACGCGGACGCGTCAAAGAGGATAGATATCGCCTGATGACTCTCGATACGCCTCAGACGACCAAATTGGCGGGCGCCGTGCATAAAGGCATTTACCAGGCGATCAGCTTGTTCACTGAAGAACCCCCACGCGGCGCGCGCGATAACTTCGGCTTCGCCGCTTACGCAAAACTGGCTGAGATGCTGGTCAATACCCGCAACAAACAGAGCTGGGAACGGGTTTTTGCCCCCGGCATTCGGATGTATCATGCGTTGGCTGGTTCGCCAGCTCAGCCCGGAACCTATCAGTGGGTAAATACCTGGGGATCAGCGGACGGCGCAGAGCGCGGTTTATATGCGGACTTCCTGCTGGAGGCTGCACAGATTTTGAAGAAGCCGTCCTTGAAAGAATCTGCTGAGAAGTTTCGCGAGAGTCACAAGTTATGGCTTGCATTTGCAGATGCCTTGCTCCCCGATGATATCCCTCTGCTGGGTGAGAGCAAGAAGTTGATCCGGAAAAAATACGATTTGTTTATTAATAAAGGGGAAGCTGCTCTTCCCGAAAGAAAACAGATCAATTCCCGGTTGACCGAGTTATTGTCCCAGTCTGAAAGCGATTTTCCCTTGTCACATGCTCAGGCCGCAGACTTGCGCGCAAATTTGCGTGATATTTTATTGAAGATCAGTGCTGAGGAACGCCAGGCGATCGATCATCTTCAAAGCGCGATCATGTAGTAATAAAACAGGGTGAGATATTCTATATTCTCTCGCCCTGCCGACTTTCCATACATAAGTATTGGATTTGTCGCTGGAAAAACTCCTTGCATAAAGAAAGCCCGTTCGGGCTGTCTTTATAATATCTATTTTGTCAGGGTTTACTGAGTTTTATGTTAGATTAGTTTCTGGTGCAAAAGTGCTCCCTGCGCCGGGGACGGCGGCGTGAGCTGGTTTTGCACCAGAAACTAGTTTAGTGTTGGTTGTTTTCCACGAATGCCTTGATCCGTTTCAGCATTTCTTCGTGGGCAGACTGTGCTTGCCGGAACGCGTAACCAAAGAGCAGGCCTGGCGCTCTCATGCTGATCGTCTCATGCAAAAGAACGCCCTTGCCCTGTGGAGTCACTTTGGTGAAGTTGGTGATGAATGTCCCCGGCGATTGGTAGGCTTCCGTATGAACCGTGTCTTCCGTCACAGCGATGATATCGGCGCGGTATTTGATCCTGAATTTGAAGGGTCCCCATTGCAGGCTGTCTGTGATGAAATAGCGCTTCACACCGGAGGGTTCATCCTTTGCACGTTCCACCTTGACAATCAGCGGATGGATTTTCGTATGCTGGCTGTAATCTGCGATGGCATGGATCACCGTCGTTGCGTCGGCCTGGATGAAGATCTCCTTTTCGAAGATTCCCTGTTTCATGGGAGAGATTATACCCATCTATTTATTCTCCCTGCCCTGGTGTGAGGCGGATGGAAAGCCAAAGTCAACTCCACGCTAGGGACCTTTGCGAGCCCCCATGAGGTTCAAGGGCATGATCAATTGCGTTTCTGAAGCCTGGCATACTTCCACGAAGCCGGCCGAGCGAAACGCAGAAGCCACACCCATGTAGCCACTGTAACTGCTGAACTTCTGGCCCATCAATTTCGGAGATTGCATGTCAATTGGATAGGCTTCGACGATCTGTGCGCCATGTGACCTTGCGTGTTTGACTGCAGCTTTGATGAGCGATTCCATCATTCCTTTTTTTCGCGCCTCTTTGGCGACGAAAAAACACGTAATCGACCAGATAGGCTGATCATCCACGCGTTTCAGGATGCGTGAATTTTCCAGAGCAAGCAACTGCTCGCGCGGTGCGATTCCACACCGTCCCGCTGCCTGTTTTCCAGCGTACGCCAGAATTCCCGGCTGTTCATTGCCTTCCACAGTTCCTTTCAATATCTGCCGATTGCCATCGCCTTTAGTCTTCTTGAACATGGCACGTTCCAGCCGCCAGAACATACACAAGCATCCGGCATTGGCGCCGTTTTTGCCAAATAGGTTTTCCAAATCAGACCAGCGCTCGGGGGTTGCAGGATAAAAAGCAAATATGCCCATTTCTCACCCGCGTAGGAATTCAAGGGTACGACTCCATGCCAGCCCGGCTGCCTGGGGATCGAACTCGGGGCGATCCTCCTCGAAGAACCAATGCTTTGTGTTTGGATAAATGTGAAATGTCACTTTTAACCCTGCAGTGCGCATCTCGGCTTCCATCGCCCGGATTCCTTCAAGCGGCTCAAACTCATCGTTCGCGGCAAAGTGACCGAGGTAGGCTGCTCTTGATTTGCTGGAGTCGGTGCCCCCGGTCCCGTAAAAGAGGACGACAGAACGGATGTGTTCGGGATCGGCAGCGGCGAGGTCCAGCGCATAAGAGGCACCCAGAGAGAATCCAACCACTGCCAGGCCGCGGTCGGCTTGACCAACACGTTCGTTGAGAAACATTGTTGCAGCCGCGATCTCGGCCTTGGCTTGGATGTGATTGGTGTCGAGAGCTTTGCCAAGGGCTTCCGCGTCGGCAATGTTATCTGCGACCTTGCCATGATAGAGGTCCGGGGCGAAGGCGACGAAGCCCTCCGAGGCGAGTCGGTCGCACACTTCTTTGATCGTGCTATTCAATCCCCACCAGGCATGCAGAACGAGCACACCGGGCGCGTTCGTTTGTGCAGGCACTGCCAGATAACCTGCTGAGGGCTGTCCGTTCACATCGAAAGTAACATCTTTTCCATTCATCCTATATTCTCCTCTTTAATTTTTTCAGCACTTTTACGAGTTAAATTAGCAAGCTCACTAAATAGATCTGCCTCGACCTTTTTGAAATTGAAGCAGGACTTTCCCTGCATGTGTTTCTTCAATTCGGGTGAGATATCTTTGAGCAATTCAGGGTACATGTAAACAGGCATGAGATAAAACGACACATAATTCTTCTTAATCTGGGCTGAACCGAAGAAGAGTTGTTTCTTCCACTTCTTACTGTAGGGCCCATCGATATAGTAAAGATCTGGCGTATCTGCTTTAAGTGTTAGTTTTTCAGCATGGGGCTTCAGGATATTTTTAAGTTCTTCGAAAACAGGGGAAAAGTCATTTGTGGCAGACATAGCTCTCTCCTTTCTGTGATACCGCTAAACAATCTGGTCCAATTTCTTGTTACATACCTTCACCCAACTCGGGTCCATCCTGATCAGGCGATTCTTTTTCAGGTTTTCCTTCATCATCCAGCGGATGTCCCTGCTCGGGCTGTCCAACCACATCTCGAACGCCGGTTTGCCTGCTTCTGGCAGCGCCGCGACAACCACACTCCAGCAAAAGCTCATGCCCTGCCTGAGGGCCTTGAATGCCTCATCCTTCGGGTTCTCCGCGCTTTCCATAGAGGTTGTGATCTCATTCAAAACCTGCAATACTTTCTTCACGTGCTTTGGATTCTTCAACAGGCGCGGCTCCGCGAGACCGGCGGCAGCTGCGCGTTTCTCATACCAATTGCCCTTGCTCCATTTCTGCATTTGTTTCAGTAACAGGTCCATGTCCTGGTCGCCAGCCAACTGCAGACCCGTTGCCATGGCTTCGCGTACGCGCCAGCGCGTATCGGTGGCATATGGGCGTAATTGATCAAACAGTTTCGGTTCGAGCGCTGCAAGTTTCCCCAGTCCAACTACGCCGCAAAAGACTACAAATACTTCCGGTGTGTTTTCTTCAGCCTGGAAAGATAGAAATAGTTCAAACTGCTTTTTGTTTCCCTCCTGAGCAACCGCGTGCGCTAGCTCCAGGTTGCCGCGCGGACCCGGCAGGCACGACTCTTCCAACAGGAAAGGGACCCAATCCTTACACTTTTTCAGCGTCTGACGGTAGTCGTCGATCTTTGTCATTTGATTAGACCTTTTGTGTGTACGACCAGTGTGTTTGGATGACCTGCCAGCGGTCACCGTCCCTGCGATAGACCTCAGTGCAGTTCCAACGTGATTCGGTCTCTCCTTTGTACGAGACATAATTGAACGTCAGCACCGCGGCGTCGCCGATAACCTGTACTCGTGGGTTGAGCAGTTCGTACCTGTCAAGCAGAACCTGCCCCCAAATTCCCTTGTACAGCGCGGTAAGAGCCTCCAAGCCATCGACTCGCTTCTCTCGATAGGGATCGAAGTAGGCGACGTCCGGCGCGGTGATTTCAAGAAAGCCGCTAGGATCGCCGCGGATCCAGCGATCGAGAGCGGCGCATTCCATGGCAAGGATGGTGGACGGAATATCCTGGTTGTTCATGAGTTGGTCCTGTATTGTGAATTGGTGATCAGATGGATGTACGCGACGAAAATTGACCGAGATGGATGTTTGCTTTTGCCTCCTTATTGCACAACGACTCGGACGTAGATTGGAGTACCAAACGTGATTCCATCCGGGTCCACGGCCTGCCAGGCACTTTCGTACACGCCTTCGGTGAACGGCACTGTGAATAGGATGCGGATCGTTGCCTGGGTCCCTGCCCGGGCAGGGTAGAGAGCGATCTCCTCGGGCGCGCCGAGGGTCCCTCCGCCGATGTGTTTCAGACGATACTCGGAATTCCAGTGGCAGGTACCGTTGTTTTCGACCAGCCATTGCTTATCGAGAGTCAAGCCAAAGGTTGTGACCGTGTTATCGGGGATGGTCAGGTCTTCGACAAATTCCAGGTTGTTGGAACAATCTTCAGGGTCCACAGTGGGAACGATCGTTGGCAGGGGAGTGGATTGGATAATGACCGTCTCCTGGGTCGGGTGAATGATGAAGGTTGGTTCGATCATCTGAGCCTGAACAGTCGGCGGGAGGAACGGCGTCGGTGTGGAGGCAGGGGAACAAGCTGAAAGGAAGAGAAGGATCAAAATAACGGCTAGCAGTCCTCGGCCCCCCTTGGCGCGGGATACCCTGCGGGCACGATGTCTTCGACGGGGAGCGGAGTGTGTGTTCATCATAATAAAAAAAGGGGCGACCCATCGGGTCGCCCCAGCAGGGCATTTACTTTATACTTCTTCTTCGAGAGCGGTCACACCGCCGCCGTCGGAGTCATCTCCGCCAATTTCGAGCGGCAGAGCGATCTCCCCGCTCAAAGCTTTTTGACGAATGACCGTATCGATCTCGCCCATCAGGTCCAGGTTTTGGCGCAAATACTCTTTGGCGTTCTCACGTCCCTGGCCGAGGCGGATATCGCCATAGGAGAAGAAAGCACCACGCTTCTGGACGACTTCAAATTTGGTGGCAAGGTCAAGCACATCGCCCGATTTTGAAATGCCCTCATTGAACATAATGTCGAACTCGGCAGTTCGGAAAGGCGGGGCAATCTTGTTCTTGACGACCTTGACGCGTGTGCGGTTGCCGATCACTTCATCACCGACTTTGATGGCTTGAATGCGGCGCACGTCGAGACGCACGGAGGCATAGAACTTGAGGGCTTGTCCGCCTGTGGTCGTTTCGGGGTTGCCGAACATCACGCCGATCTTTTGGCGCAACTGATTTGTAAAAATAACAGCAGTCTTGGTTTGATTGATCGCCCCGGAAAGCTTGCGCAGTGCCTGCGACATCAAACGTGCCTGCACACCCATGGTTGAGTCACCCATGTCGCCTTCAATTTCAGAACGCGGAACCAGCGCAGCCACCGAGTCAATGACGACCACATCGATGCCGCCGGAGCGGACAAGGGTCTCTGTGATCTCGAGCGCCTGCTCACCGGTATCGGGCTGTGAGACGAGCAGGTTGTCAATATCCACGCCCACGCGGGCTGCATAGACGGGGTCAAGGGCGTGTTCCATATCAATGAAGGCAGCCACGCCTCCCAATTTTTGAGCCTCAGCGACCGTGTGCAGACAGACGGTCGTCTTGCCGGAGCCTTCCGGACCGTAGATCTCGGTCACGCGGCCACGCGGGATCCCGCCGGCGCCCAGCGCGATATCGAGGGATAATGAACCGGTGGAGAACACTTCCGTTTGCATGAAGTGAGCCTCACCGAGGCGTACGATGGAACCGTCGCCATAACGTTTGAGGATATCGCCGACGGCTTTATCGAGCACAGCCTGCTTGGCACCATCTACACTTCTACTACTGGATGGTGTTGAGATCTGTTCTTCAGCTGCGGCGGCTTTTGATTTTCGAGGGGACATGGTTTATTCTCCAAATACTAGTGTACAGGTCTGATTATTGCAAAAGTATAGCACAGATGTTCTGAGCGTCAAGGTACGAGAAAGTTCTCGGGGATCAGGTTTCAGGTGTCGGAGAGGGGATTAGGGAAGGATTTTATCGGTCCGCACATGCATACAAAGAGCACGATTAGGTGCTTTGAGTTTCTCATCCAGGGAAGGGATATCATAATCTGAAACCTCAGCTAACGGTTTTAGCAATTCCTTATTTTGATCCATTTGGTCAAGCTCGGTTTCGCCAGGGGCCCAGTTCAGCCAGTCTTCACCAGGCGCCCAGGTAATTACATATTGTGCTATGGATTGTGGATCGTAACAGTAAAGCGTTTTATCCTGTTCATTTTGCCAAAGAATATACCTGCCCGCAAACTGCTGCTTTTCATAAAGAACCACCATGACTAAGCCATGTTCGGATTCCTGGGGAGGCCCGAGGAATACTTTCTCGGGCGTGCCATAGTCACTTAATATTTTCGCAAGTGGAAAACTATGTTGTGCCGTTTCTACGGGTAACAGGATCCCCGTTAATTTTTGGGGGTCCGTCCAAAATGTGACCGACCAGGCGGAATCACCAGTTTTCGACGTAATATAAAAGAGTGTATAGCTCCCGCTCTGAGACACAAAGTCAGTTGGAAATTGACCCAAAAACTGCTTTAGCTCAGCCACTGTCGTTTTTCCCGGTGTCAATCCCCAGAAGCATGGCAAGCGGCAGCCTCCGTTGGTAGCCAAAAGCGCTTCGAATTTTCGGACGAGTTCATTGTAACTACGCGTCGGTGGCAATGCCTCTGTGATCGTTGGAGCTGGTGTTTGATAAATCGTTGGGGTTAATTCTGGAGCCTGTGTTTTCGTGGGTGTTAGCGTTTTGCCGGGTGTTGGGGTTATCGTTGGCGTCACTGTCACACTTGCTGTCCATGTTGGCGGAAGATATTTCGAAAAAGTTGGCGTCGGCGGGATGGGCATGGATGACACTGGCGAACAACCACCAAACAACAAAATCGTCAAAACAAGGATGCAGAATCTGCTCCGCCCAGAGGAACGGTTCGTTTTTGAAGCCATTTGAACTCCTCCTTTTGGATTTTTCATGGCAGGTTATTTCGGTTTGGGAGTCGCTGTTGGCGTGGCTGTTCTTGGCAGGAAATCCAATGTCGGCACGGGCGGCGCGGCAATCTCGAAGCCGTCTTTCGGAGTAAATGTGAAGTAGCTTACCTGGCCGGGATAGACTTCCACCCAGATTTGCTGTTTTTTCTCGCCGTATTCGAAGGTCACTTTATACAAGCCAGCGGGCAGATCGCTCAACACCAGATTTTCCTGGTAATACTCATCGGCATTCACCGCGCCCATGGCATAGGTCAACACTTTGCGAAGAGGCACTTCGGATGGCATGGGTCGGACCTCGACGAGGTATTGATGCAGCAACTGGCCTTTTTCGTCCGTGATCCGTCCTACCAGGACGCCCCAACCCTGTGGCGGAGCCATCCAGAGTTCGGGGTTATACGTTCGATAAAAAGTGTTGTCGCCCAGACGTACTTCGAAATGCAAGTGCGGACCCGTCGTTACACCGGTATCGCCGACCAGACCCAACACATCGCCGGTTTCCACGTGCTGGCCCACGACGGCAATGATCTCGCTCATGTGGGCATAGATAGTATAGAGCGCCTGGCCCTTGTATCCAAAATCATGACGGAGGACGACTGCCTGTCCATACGGATCGCCGATGTTCCCGGGGGCCTCGGTATACAGACCCCAATCGGCTGAAATGACCGTGCCGGGACCTGCCGCCAGGATTTCCGTACCCTTGTTCGCATCGATGTCCACGCCGGTGTGTACAACATCCGCGAAGAACACGCCTCCATAACGATATTCCGCCAGGGGCCAGTTGACGTTGTCCGCGGCGATGGGGCGGGCGAAGTAAAAATGATCGTAGGGGGAAACAGCCCAGGGCACCGGGTAAAGCGGCGGACGCCATCCCGAGACGGGTTCCGCGCCCGGGGTGGGGAGGACGAACCGGAACGGTACGATGGTTGACTTGACCTGCACCTCCGCGCCAGCCGGAGGCTCGGTCGCCGTTTCACCGGCAATGACGGCCGTTGGGGCTGGTCCCGTTTTCATTGAGGTGGCAGGAGTGCAGGAGGCAAAGATGAACATTAACAACAATAAACCCAAGACTTTCGCGCCGATCGGAGAGGCGTTAGCCTCGCAGACGAGGCGGTGGTATTGAAAAATGCGCTTCGTCTGCGTGGTGTCTACGGCGCCACGCCGCTCAGCGCGAAAGAATCTCTTCTTCATGGAATAACTGTCGGTGGAGTGGATGTTGGCGGTGGCGGCAATGGTGTGCGCGAAGGCGTGGGCGTATCACTCGCTGTGGGACTCGGACCCGGTGTTTGCGAGGGGCGGCGGGTGCGGGTGGGCACAGGAGTCAATGTAGGAGATGGTGTCCGGGTGGGAGTAAGGGTCGGCGCCAGTAGCCTTGTCGGCGTGACCAGCACATCGGACGGATAAAGTTGAAGCATAGCCGAATACCAATCCAACCCGTCTGTCAGAGCGAATTCGGTAAAGCGAGCGCCACGATAGAACGTACGCCAGTTCGGCAGGGCCGGGACGCGTTCCCAGCGATATTGGAGCGCCAGCGAGGTGATGTCCACCCAGTAGCCGGGTGGCACATCGCTGTACGTCCCACCCTGTTCGTAAACCTGCGGGTCAAGGTTATAACGGGCGCTCAAATCCCAGGGTGTGTCGCGCAGGGGTTCACCCAGGGAACCGTCCTGCAGCCGGGCACGCAGATATAACCGCCAGTAGGTCTGCGCGCCGAAATCTTCGCGCACGGCGACCATCCAGACGGCATTGGTCATCAGCGAGTTGATCGCGAAGGCGCGGCCCGTATAAAGCCAGTCTTCACCGAAGCCGGGATCCAGGGAGGACGTGAGCGGGACGAAGGCATTTTCCAGGCTTGCCAGGGCATCCCAGCCAACCTCCTGCTGGACCCGCACACGCAACGCATCAAACGCTTCGTTGGCAAGATCATGGATCTGAGGATAAGGTGCCTGCACATCCTCCAGATCGACCAGCGACCAGCGATTGGATACGCCTTCCGAGATCGTTTCGCCATCTGCTGCCCAGAGGGAAGCCGCGGTCAGCTCCGCAGATCGTTGGAAGTTGCCGGGCAGCTCCTCCGGCAGGATCAGGTTTGCCCAGATCAACCCACGCAGGATGGGGGCCGGAAAGGGAGTGAGGGCTTGCAGTAATTTTCCGTCTGGTGTGTACATGGTGATATATGTACCATTGGCAGCGGCTAACGTTGTGATGATCTGATCGCCGGAAGCGTTCCAGGCGGGCCAGTTCCCACCTCCGATCCAGGTCGCGGGGACCTGCCTGGAGGAATCCCAAACATAGATGCCGCTGAGGCCCATGGTCTGTGACGAAGATGCCCATGCCAGCCGTCCCCCGTCGGGCGACCAGACAGGATGTGATTCGGAGGCGAACTCAGTGTTGCTCAGGTTTTGGAAACGCCCCTGATCGGCCTTATCCAGATCGGCGAGAATGACCTCGCCATCCGAAATGAAGGCGATATGTCGGCCATCTGGCGCCCAGGCGGGAGAGTGATCGGAGGCCGAGGAAGCAGTTAAACGGATAAAGTCACTCAACGGATCATTGGCAGGTCCGACAAAAATGTTCAGGCTTTCATTCTCGTAGGCTTCGTACGCCATGAACGAGCCGTCCGGTGACCAGGTCGGCGCGCCTTCGTATTCGGGTGTGTTGGTGAGCTGGGTTACATCGCCGCTGGAGAGATCCAGGAGATACAGATCCCAGAATCCGCCGCGGTTGGATGCAAAGGCGATCTTCTCCCCATCCGGGCTGGACGAGGGTGTGATATCGTCCCAATCCCCATAGGTAATGCGCGTGAGAGGCATTTTACCCGGTGCGTAAGCGAAGAGATGTGCATAACCATCCTCTTCATAAGAGAAGAGGACGATCTCCCGGGCGTTTTTGGAAACCACCGGGATAAATTCTGCAGTGGGCGTGGTTTCGTTTAGGAGGGCGGTTACAGGCGTCCCGGTGATCTGTTGTGAGCAACTTAACAGAAGGAGTGCCATCAAAACCAGGCTAGCGGTCAGTGTTGAAAGGCGGGAAAATGTTTTCGGCATGGATCACATTGTTAGGCGGAATCAGAGTTGGGCTTTTGTGGAGGTGGTTTCACATCAAATTTAAGTGTTTGCGGTTCGGCTGCCGGTCCATCGGGATAAAAAAGCCGGGCTTCCAGGGTATATGGGTTGTTCAAGTCACCACGCACGTGCATGGTGAACTCGATTTTCCAGCTCATGGGTTCAATGATGCTGGTGGAGGCAATTTCATCATCGTTTGCGTCTTTGAGCAGAATCTCAAGGTGCGGACGTTTCTGAAACGGCGTGATCTCGATATTGACGCGCAAACGATAGCCATCAGGGTACGGCTCGGCAGCGAGGGCTGTGATACGCGTTTCTTCGGGTGCCATCCGTTGGAGATGATCTTCGGGGAGAAAGAAATCCACCCGGCTATTATAACCAAAAGCAAAAGCCCGCCTTCGCAGAAAGCGGGCAGTTGAATTGCAATTCTATTAGGTGGAGGTTGAAATATTTTTGCCACGAATTTCATGAATAGACACGGATTTTTTAATCAATTTGTGAAATCCGTGTAATCCGTGGCTGCTGCTTTTGGAAGTTATCCGTTCTTTTTCTGGAATTCCTTCATGAACTTGACCAGCTCCTCGGCGCCGTCAACGGTCATGGCATTGTAAATGGAGGCACGCATGCCGCCCACCGAGCGGTGACCCTTGAGACCGATCAAACTATTGCTCTTGGCTTCCTTGGCAAAGGTATCTTCCAACTCTTCGGAAGGCAGGCGGAACGGGATATTCATGATCGAGCGGGCTTCGGGCACCGCATGACCGCGATAGAAGCCGCCGCTTTCATCGATGGCTTTGTAGATCAATCCCGCTTTCTTGCGGTTGATCTTTTCGATCTCTGCGAGACCGCCCAGTTTCTTCACCCACTGGAACACAAGCCCCACCATGTAAATGGCGAAGGCCGGTGGAGTGTTATGCAGCGATCCGCTGGCTGCCAGTGTTTTGTAATCGAGCATGACCGGCAGGTTGGCAGGAGTGCGCTCGAGCATATCCTCGCGGGCAACGGCAACGACAACGCCTGCAGGACCGGCGTTCTTCTGTGCGCCGGCATACAGCAGGGCATACTTGGAAATGTCAATCGGATGGCTGATGAAATCGGAGGAAGCATCACAAACCAGTGGGACTCCGGCTGGGGGTGTTGGCTCCGTGAAGAATTCCACGCCGTGAATGGTTTCATTGGAGGTAAAGTGCAGGTAGGCGGCGTTCGGGTCAAGGTCCAGGCTGGCGGGCAGAGACTTGAAACCTTCCTTCTCTGTATTGGCAGCGGCGCGCGTCGTGCCAAGTTTGGTAGCTTCCTTGAAAGCGGTCTTGCTCCAGGAACCCGTGACAACGTAATCGGCGGAGGCGCCCGCGGCGCGCAGGTTCATGGGCACCATCGCGAATTGCAAAGAGGCGCCGCCCTGCAGGAACATCACCTTGTAGTTGCCGGGAATGCCATAGAGTTCGCGCAGATCTGCTTCGGCAGTTTGAATGACGGCTTCGAATTCCTTCGAGCGATGGCTGATCTCCATAACAGACATGCCAGTACCTTTGAAATCGAGCAGTTCGGCTTGCGCTTTTTCGAGCACTTCAAGCGGCAGGGCTGCAGGGCCTGGATTAAAGTTGAAGACACGCTTGGGATTGGACATTGAATAACTCCTGAGTTGAATGGATTTGCAAACGCGCCCAGAGGCGCGGGGACATCATTTTTTAAGGTTTTTGAATGGGAATATATACTTTAGGTGCATTATACTTTTGTCCAGACAAACGACCAAGAACAATTGGCACTTTCCATACCTGATTTACATCGTTGACAAAGGGTTTTGCAATAAGTAAAATGCTTGTGACATTTTTCACTATCCGAAATAGAGACTATCCGATTCAGCGGATAGATCTTTGTTATCAACCCAGCAAGGAGTATACCAATGAAAATCCTGATTTGCGACAAGACTGAAAAAGAATACATCGAACAAATGCGTGCCGCAGGTTTGACTGTGGACGTACGCGACGACATCACCCCGGAGGAACTGCCGAATGTCCTGCCGGCGTATGATGGGATGGTCGTCCGCTCGCGGACCAAGGTCCGGCAAGCGTTGATCGACGTTTGTCCGAACCTCAAGGTGATCGTGCGCGGCGGCGCCGGTCTCGACACCATTGACCATGAGTATGCCAAGTCCAAAGGTATTGTGGTGATGAATACCCCGCTTGCAAATTCTGCTTCCGTGGCGGAACTTACCATTGGTTATATGTTAATGCTGGCGCGCTCCCTTTACAAGGCAACTTCCACAATGAAAGCCGAAAAATGGGATAAGAAATCTTTTACAGGCGATGAGATCGGCGGTAAGACGCTCGGTTTAATTGGTTGTGGCAATATTGGTAAAGAAACTGCCAGGCGTGCCATGGCTCTGGGTATGAAGGTTGTCGCTTGTGATCCGTATGTGGCGCCTCTGAGCGGCATCCAGATGGTTACACTGGATGAGCTGCTTGCTCAGGCGGATTACATCAGCCTGCATTTACCCAAGACCAAAGACTCCGCCAACATGATCGGCGCAGAACAATTCGCCAAGATGAAACATGGCGTCCGCATTATCAACTGCGCCCGCGGCGGCATCGTCAATGAAGACGCGCTCTACGAAGCATTGACCAGCGGCAAGGTCGCGGGCGCGGCATTGGATGTCTTTGCTGAAGAACCTCCCACAGACTGGAAACTGCTCAAGCTCGATAACGTGATCGCCTCACCGCATATCGGTGCCGGGACGAAGGAAGCCCAGGCACGCGTCGGCGCGGAAGTGGCGGAGAAGTTGATCGATTTCGCAAAGAACATGCAGCCAGCCTAGTATGGCGTTGTGAGGAGCCGCACGTTTTGGAGGGGCGCAACACAGTTTGCTAAAGCAAACTGT
>Ga0105104_10002267_pt1 | contig 14159 bp, 13 predicted proteins | sample PPLLaktember2015_3_FD_87034 | JGI IMG/M metagenome (GOLD analysis project Ga0105104, IMG submission 87034) | Freshwater sediment microbial communities from Prairie Pothole Lake near Jamestown, North Dakota, USA - PPLs Lake P7 Core (6) Depth... | ecosystem: Environmental > Aquatic > Freshwater >... | reverse complement strand
TGCAAAATAAGCATTCTGTTAATGGTTGAAACTTACCAGGAACCCCGTGCCCCCTTTCCTGTCAATGGTGCATGTGCCAGAAAGCTGGTCAACCAGACTCATCACTAAAGAAATGCCGAAACTCTCGCTCTCCTTGATGTTAAAGTCCGCAGGCAAGCCCAGTCCGTTGTCGCGGACTACAAGGGTGTACTCGCTTTTTTTGTTTTTTTCATCTGACCTGGAACTGAGTGAAATGACAAGCTTTGGAGACAGTATCCCTGCAAATGCATGTTTTACGGCATTGTTTACCAGTTCATTGATGATGAGGCCCAATGGGATGGCCATATCAACTGGCAAAGAGGCCTGAGAAATATCAAAGGTCGTCTCGATCTCGCTCCCGATTGGGCCAGCCAGGGAAAGTGATTGTGCAACTATGGACTGAATGTATTCCGCAAGGTCTATGTGCGCGACATCATGGGCGAGGTAAAGCCTGTTATGAATGTTGGCTATGGTGCGAATTCTGCCCGCCGTGGATTCAAAGATGGCGACTATGCTTGGATCTGTGAAATTCCTGGATTGAATTCTAAAGAGGCTCACCATGATCTGGAGATTGTTCTTGACGCGGTGGTGGACTTCCTTCAGAAGTATGTCTTTTTCCGTGTTGGATCTGGTCAGTTTTTTCAAGACCTTTTTAAGCCGGGTTGTATTTTCACAGCATGCGAGAAGTCCTGTAATGGCCCCTGAATTGTCGCGCGTGTAGTTCATGAAAAACTTGACCATGATTTTTTTACCAGGAGCAGTCAGGTTAATACGCTCGAAGCAGATCACCTGGTGGCGGGGCTTCCCGATATAATCCAGAAATCTCTGTTGCTCGGATCTTTGCTTGTGTTGCGGGAAAACGACCTCGTGATACATCCTCCCCTGAAATGATTCCTTGGAAAAACCGTACATCTGGCAGTATGCGGTGTTGACTTCCAGATATCGGCCTTCCCTGTCAAAAAGTGCTATCCCTAATGGATTGAGTTCAAAGAGTTCACGGTAGTCGCTTTTGAGTTTCTCCGCTATCTTGACGTTTGCCATGCCCCATTCCTGGGCTATTTGTTTTTGGCGCTGGAGTATGTAAATGCGGTAGGCCAATCCGAGAGAGAGCAGAACCGTCTCCAGCATGGTTCCGAGGGCCATGCCGTTTTCTGCCAAAACAAGACTTGGCAGAAATCCGAAATTCCTCAAAACAAAAAGCAAAGATCCGGTAAGCAGACTTAACTGGGCAATGAGATAAAACAGCGCGGGGATGTATTTTTTCCGCAACACTATTGCCACAAGAGTGAAATCAAGCGGCAGGATTGCCAGGAACAGAATACTGATGGTGATGGTGCGGATGTTGTACGGTACGACGAAGGCAAAGAGTATATGCAGCGCAGCAATTACAGAGTAAATATTTAAAATAGAAGTAAACCTTGGGTGGAGCAGGCGGGTGAGCAGAAACTGACGCATGAACTGAATGTAGGAAAAAATTGCCAATGCAAGGAAGAACGTCTCCAGGGTTTCCGCTATCTGGGCATTTGTTGGACCAAGGATGTCCAGAATAATTCCCGAGAATATAATCTGAATGCCCAGCATGGAAAAAATAAATAATGCATAGAAAAGGTAGCTTGTGTCCCTGAGAATGAAAAAAAGCAGCATGTTGTAGACGATCATCACGATGATGATTCCGCCGAAAATGCCGAAAAAAAGGTCTTCCTTTTTTTCTGTTATATATGTTTCAGATTTCCACAGGTTGATGTGCAGTATCATGGTGTCATTGTGCAGGTAACGGATATAAATGACGGCCTTATCCGGAAGTTTTGGTATCCTGAAAAGAAGGTAGCCGTATTTCCTTGTGGCATCCTGTTCCTGCTTTAATCGGCCGCCTGTATAATATGTGTAGTTTCCTGATTCATTTGGAAACCATACGTTCACATCCTGGAACGCGTCTGTTTCAAGAAACCAGTAAAGGGACTCATTGAGGTTTTCCACTGTAAACCTGATCCAGACAGCCGCCTGGATATAGCTGAAATTGGCGGCATCACCTGTATTCTTGAGAAATTGAGCCTGCACTGCTTCAGCGCGGACATCGTCTAATGTCATTGCACGGGAGTCATCCACAAAGCAATACATTGACTCCCCGACCACGTATAACCCTGTTTCCTCTGTTATCCGTATTACATCATCTGGATACATACAGAGTATGGTAAAAATCATGAGAAATACGCTAATAAACAGGGTTTTATGAGCGTGCATATATGATATTATAGCAATAATAGGCTGTTTTTATGATTTTTACAAGCTTATTGAGAGTTGTAATTGCTTTACTTTTTTTTCAGAATTATGGTAGATTGTGCATGTCGCCATACCAGTTCCACAATTGGAGACCAGGGGAATTGGTCAGGGCGTGCAACAACCTGGAAAAAGGAGCCTCCGATTGAAGAAAGTCGCTGGACTTGTATTGACGCACAACAGGAAGGATCTGCTTCAAAAGACAATTAACGCGCATCTTGGACAGACCTGGAAGCCCGCCAAGCTCATTGTGGTTAACAATGCGAGCACGGATGGAACAGACGCAGTCCTTGAAGTATATAAAAAACAGCTGCCAGCGGATTTTTTTGAAGTGGTGACGCTTCCGGAGAACATTGGATCCTCAGGCGGTTTTACCGCAGGCTTGAAACATATAATCAACACAACTGACTGTGACTGGATATGGTTGATGGACGATGATGCCATCCCGGAACCGCGAGCGCTTGAAAAAATGCGGCATTATTACGATAATCTTGAACCCAAAAAAAAGAAGCGTGTCGGTATTTTGCAAAATGAGCGTGTACTGGATTATGAAAAATTTCTCGGTATGGACATACCCAAGGAAGATGTGCGTGGAAAACAGATTTCATATGTCACTTTTGAGGGCTACTGCGTGAGCAGGAGGGCTGTGGATAAAATAGGGTATCCAAGGCACGAGTTTTTTCTGTATTCGGATGACATTGAGTACAACTGGCGGGCGATCTCCCACGGCTTCAGGGTCCATCGCGTTCTGGGGAGTTTCATTTATCACAGGGACTGGGCCAAACTGGGAAAGATCAACCGCGGAATAATAAACAAACCCAATGTGCCGCCCTGGAAATTGTATTACCGTTTCAGGAATCCATTTCTCATCATGGAAAACAAACCTGTCATCAGGTTTTTCCTGATGATTATTCTTGCCATAGATTATTTTTTCTGGGCTTTCGTCAATCCTGAAAACGCCTATTACGCAAAAAAGGGACTTATTGACGGCATTAACCTGGTTTCGGGTAAAATTGTGGAGCCGCAGCGGATAGTCCCGCCAAACAAATGAAAATACTGGACATTTCAGAGGCCACGCTTCCTAGCATCAAGCTTGTGCGCTTTGCCAGGTTTGCTGACAATCGCGGCTACTTCACAGAACCCTACAGAAAGAGTGATTTCGCGGGACATCCTGAACTCGGGTCCCTCGGCACGGCAGTATTTGTCCAGATGAACGAGAGCTTTTCGAATCCAGGCGTTATCCGGGGCCTGCACTTCCAATGGAATCCGTTCATGGGCAAGCTCGTACGCACAGTCAAAGGCAGAATGGTTGATATTGTTCTGGATATTCGCAAGGATTCTCCCTGTCTGGGAAAGGCCATGCTATTTGACATGAAGGCTGATACCTCCTGTGAATATGGCGAGTGGATCTGGGTTCCGCCAGGATTTGCCCACGGGAATTTTTTTACCGAGGAAACCCATATAGAATATATGTGCACTGGCGAATACTCACCCGGAAACGAGGCAGGTATTTCGCCAGCATGCAGGAATATAGACTGGTCTCTCGCCGACAAAAAACTTTTTTCTGAAATGATGGCGCTTTTCTCCGGAAAGGGAGTCATGTCTGACAAGGATAAAAACGGTTTGTCCCTGGCGGCGTGGCTTGCGCTGCCAGCCGCGGATCTTTTTACCATGGACAAATGCGGGAGGACATGAGACATGCACGATGGGAAGGGGATCCTTGTCACAGGCGGGAGTGGTCTTCTGGGTGGCGAGTTCAAAAAGCTGTTGCCCGCGGCTGTATTTCCGGATATGGACGAGTTTAATATCACAAATCCCGCACAGATGGAAGATTATCTTTCGCGCGGGAGGTTTACACTGATCCTGCACGCCGCGGCATTCACTTCGCCGCCAAGGGTTGACGCAGACCCGGTGCAGGCTCTTGATGTGAACATCGCAGGAACCGTTAATGTGGTTAAGGCGGCCATCAGGCACAAACTGAAACTCGTTTATATCTGCACAGATTATGTGTTCCGCGGCGATGCGGGAAATTACCGCGAGGATGATCCTGTTTTCCCTGTCAACAAGTATGCATGGTCAAAACTGGGTGGAGAATGCGCAGTCAGGCTTTATGTCAATTCCCTCATCATACGCACCACCTTTGGGCCAGTTCCTTTCCCGTACGAAAAAGCCTTCACAGACCAGTGGACCAGCCGCGAGAGCGTTGTGACCGTGAGCCGCATGATAGTCGCGCTTCTTGACAGGAATGTCACGGGAGTCGTGCATGTTGGCGGAAAGCGAAAGAGCGTTCACGAATATGCTGCGAGTCTGGATTCCTCGCGAACAATAGGAAAGCTTTCAATAAAGGATGTGGCATTTTCCGTTCCTGTCGATACATCTCTTGACTGCACAAGATTCAAGCGCATCATGGAGGGAGAGGAAAAGAAATGAAGAGAGTACTGGTCGCCGGAGGCGCAGGTTATATTGGTTCTGTTCTCGTTCCCAGCCTTATGGAACATGGTTATGAAGTTGAAGTAATTGACCTTGGCTGGTTTGGCAATTACCTGCCGGAAGGCGTGAAGGTGATACAGAAGGAACTTTTTGAATGCACCAGGGAAGACCTTTCCAAATACGGGCAGGTAGTTTTTCTGGCAGGGCTCTCCAATGATCCGATGGCCGAGTATAACCCCTCAAAAAACTTCATTGACAATGGCGCGCTTCCCTCATACCTGGCCTACACTGCAAAGGCCGCCGGAGTGAAGCGGTTTGTCTATGCCAGTTCATGCTCTGTCTATGGTTACACTGTTGACAAGCTTTATGACGAGGATTCACCCGCAGTGAGTTCGTACCCTTACGGGATATCCAAGCTGCAGGGTGAACACGGGGTACTCCAGCTCCAGGATAATAAATTTTCTGTCATCGCAATCAGGCAGGGTACTGTCAGCGGTCACAGCCCGCGCATGCGCTTTGACCTTATCGTCAACACCATGTTCAAGAACGCGCTTACAGACAAAACCATAACAGTCAACAATCCCGCCATCTGGCGGCCAATTCTTGATATACGCGACGCCGCTCAGGTGTTCCTGCGCGCCCTGCAGGCAAACGAATCCATAAGCGGCGTGTTTAACGCGAGTTCAGGAAATTTCACAGTGGGGCAGGTCGGTGATCTTGTAAAAACAGAGGTGGAAAAGAGGACTGGCCATAAAATCAAATTGAACATTCTGGATATTGATGATTTCAGGAACTACAAGGTCACTACACAGAAAGCCGAGACGCTTCTGGGCTTCAGGCCGATGTACTCCATTTCCGACATCATAGATGACCTGTATGATCATCGAAAAGATTACGGTGATTTTGACCGGGATGAATATTACAATATACGAGTGTTCAAAAAAATAGACGAGAAACGGCTGGGGCGGTAACTATCTTCCGGGGGACGGAGCTAAAATGGAAGCACGCCGGCAAATACTCCGTATTAATAAACATATGCGCAAACCCAGAGCACTTAAATCGTTTGCCCGGTATCATGTGATTGCCAGGGCAAATCGGCGCGAGATGATTCTTTTGTCTCCGGAAATGAAGGATATGTTTTTAACAGTAATAAAACGTTCAAAAACCAAATATAAGTTCTGTATCAGCAATTTTTGTGTTATGGGCAACCACTTACACTTTATACTGCAACCAGGCGAGGGTGAAAGTCTCTCCAAAATCATGCAATGGATCCTGAGCGTGTTTGCAATTCACTTCAACAAATGCCATGAGTTTTCAGGACATGTCTGGCATGACCGGTTTTGGAGCCGGATTTTGGATAACATTCGCCAGTTTATCACCGTGTTTGACTATATTGTTCAAAATCCGGTCAAGGCTGGTATTGTGATGAACGTAACCGATTATGATTACTGTGGTATCCGTCACATGAGAGACGCTGTTTTTGACATTATTGACAAGCCTGGACCCCTGATTCAGTTTGCCTTTCCACAATATTCATTTCCTCGCATGTTATAGCAGAACTTATGCCGGCAATACCTCTCGGCGCGGATTCATCCTAAAATATAACTATTGACATATATGTTTTTATGATCCAAATTTTAATCAGAATATCTTCATTTCTCTTAAAAGGTATTACGATGATGGCAATGGCAATAATCGCATATAACTTTTTCGCAAACTTGCTTTTGGAGCTGCTCATGACCCCGGCGGAGATGCTTTATACGCGGAATTCAACCTCCGTCCCTGTTCAGCCCATTTTTATATGGGCGCAAATACAGAATATTCAAATGAGACAGGTGGCTGAGTTTAAAGTTGGAAGTGGAATAAATGAAATATTATTTGCTAAAGATGCTTATAAAGGATGCTCCCCAATTTTTTTATCTATATGCAAAGGTTGTAGATATTGCAGCTAATAAAATAATACATAATGCAAAATATCCCTTTAGCAGCTTTATGCTGGATTACGGATCATTTCCAACATTTACTCAAACTTTTCTTTTCCAATATTTAGGTTATGGTGAAGTTGGACGGTTTGAAATAGAGCGGAATCCAATTGAAATAGGTGGTTATTATCGCTATGAAATTAAAAAAAGTATTGGAAGATTTTGTATTATCAATAATTTTATATTCAATTATCATGGCGATGGAAATTGCTATGCCATAGATCCCAAAGGTAACATGCTCTCTGCTGATGACACAAAACTATTACTGCTAAAATGGCATGAAAATACATGGTATCCAACTCTTGATGACCGGGAATTCCACAGGAAATTGATAGAAAGCGGGAAATATATTATTGTTGACGCCATTTATTATCCTCCAGCCAGAGAACAATTATATGAGTACTTCAAAATGAGGGAAAGCACTTCAAATAAAGAAACTTTAGACATATTGAAAAAGAGTTGTCTGGTGAATGGAATATCAATGAGTGGTGATATTTATTTCCAGAATGAAAATGGTACTGTTGTAATAAATCAAGAAGGTGTTATTAGGGTTAGAATTGATACTCATGGAGTAAATCCATTATTTTATGATCCATTTTATAGCAAGATGGAAAACTGGGAAAAGGTAAGCGCAATGCTCTATGCCGTTCACCCAAATGGTGATTTGTATACCCTGTATGCAGTTCAGGACAAGACAGCGGTGATTCACAAGGCAGAAAAAACATGGGGAAATGACCTGATAGGAATTGCCAGAAACGGTGTGAAGTCAGGCGCTGAAAATGATATGAAAAACAAGTTGAATAATTTGAGTATTGTTGAATTGAGAATAGTGCATAAGGCTCTATTTGCATTACATGGCTTTACATTTTACGATTATGAATTGTCATGCTATTTCAACGGGTATTCATGGTACAAGCCTGATCCTGCTGTCAAGGAAAATCCTGCAATATTGTCCCCCGATCAAAAAAGGCTGTATGAATTGATCGTGGAAATTGAGGCTGCACGTAAAAGAAGCGTTGAACAATATAATTCTTTGGAATAAAGCAAAGACCATTTCCGGAGTAATCGGCTGGGTCTTTGGCGGATATCTGCAGATGAGGTAGATATGGTTAAACTACTGATGAAAAAGATGGCCGCGGATAAAGATGGAAAGAAGACGGGATTTACAGGATAGAAATATAGGATGGCTGTTCCGGATCAATTTTGCCCATCCCTTAGATCATGTTGATCCTGTCTGATTCTTCTCCGGATTCATCGGTGTTTATCTGTGTGTGCGTGTACGTGTCTGGCACGTGCACGCGAGCATCCGCGGTTAAACTGACTTTTCTGATCCTAAACCTTCATTTCCCTTTCCGCCGTGATCCGGTTCCATTTCTAAAAATCAGTTTCTTCCCCAGCGATACGACGGAATATCCCACGGAGAGTGTCTGTTCTGTCAGGGCTTGAAGCATGCGGAAAGGCAGTAGCCTCGCGTGGATGTGCTCGACCTCGCGTGTTTCCTGAATGCGTTTGGCAAAAAACAATGAGATTATGATGCGCAGTATGCCGCTTGTGATAAACAACAGGATAAAGGGCGTGGCGAACAGGTTGTTGTATTCCAATATGAGCCAGCCTGCCATGGTCGCCATCAGGCCTGCAGCCCCGTTTACGATATTGTAATACGCGATTATCGATGTCCGTTCCGCGGGTTTTGTCGAGTCAAAGAGTATGTTGAATGCCGCGATCTCAAATCCGCCCCACGCGAAACCCGCAATACCCTGGGTTATGAATGCTGCCGGATGAAACATGGCCAGCGGCAGGAAAAACGGGAGTATGGCTACCATCATTCCTGAAACGACAAGCACTTTTCTTGTGCCGTAGCGGTCGCAGGCTTTGCCCCAGACCGGCATGGCGAAATACTTGAACGCAAAGAACATTCCGCTGACCCCGGTGAAGATCAGGTAGTTCATGCCGGCCGCATTCCTGTAATAGACGTCGACATATGGCGCCACGAGCATGGATGCAAAGTTCATGAGCGAGAGAAAAATGATCAGAATCCTGATCTGGCTGTTTTTTTTGCCCGTGGCAAGCAGAGCGAGAGGCATGAGTTTGTTGTGCGTATAGCGGTATTTCGGTTCATGCTTTTTATTCAGGAAAAATGCGGAAAAGCCGCGGGCGATGAAAGCCACGCTGAATATGATCAGGAAACCCATGTACTGACTGTTGTGCGTTTCCGCGTTCCGGGCTGTTGGTTCAAACAGGTGGAGCACCCAGCCGGCCGCGAGCAGGGCAAAAAACGAGATGATTCCGGTTACGCCGCTCCGCACGCCGAAATAGTGGCCGCGCGATTTTGCGCTCACAAGGTCTCCCATCCAGCTGTTCCAGGCAGGCACCAGGATCATGCCGAATATGCCTGCCAGACACAGCGAGGCAAGCAGCCAGATCCCGCTTGTCTGGCCAAGAAACGGGGCGGCCAGGATAGGCAGGAACATCATCCCGTGTAGCAGCGCATTTGTCGCGACAAATTTGCGCCTTCCGCCAAAAAGCATGATACCCTGGCGGGCAAAAAGCTGTGAAAGCGAGCCAAGTGCCGATGGAAGGGAGCGCATAAGACCGAGGAGTATTGTCCCCGCGCCCACATACATCCCGTATGTCTGGTAGAAGGGATCACTCGCCCCGAACATTACGGAATAGGTTATTCCGTCATAGAGCGAGTATCTGAGGCTTCTTTTTATTTTACCCTCCGCTTTTTTCGGAGGTTTCTTGTGCAGCATTTTTTAGCAAAGACCAAGCTTGCAAAAAGCAGTATAATTGATAGCAGGTCCTTAAAAAGAATATAACATGCGTGGGGAAAAAAACAATCAGTTTTTATGAGTATGGATGATTTTATAAAAATGAAGGGTTCTGGCAATATTACGTTTGATGCCGATATGGCCGCAGTAAACAAAATCTACCAGGACCTTGAAGGAAAACAGGCGATTTTTATTAAGGAAACGGGCATTCACTGCCCCGCGGGATGTGGGGACTGCTGTACCCGCTTTGAACCGGATATTCTCCCCGTCGAAGCGGAATTTCTGGCCATGCAAATGCTCCAAAAAGAAGGAGTGGACCCAGCAGCAGAAATCGTGCGAATGGAGAACCTGTCAGAACAGTTTTCGCAGGGAGTTTGTCCTATGCAGCAATATAATGTCGCTCTTTCGGTTACTACCGAAAGAGCGGCGATTGCTCCGGCAATCGCGGGGGCCTGCACTGTCTATTCAGGCAGACCATTGGTCTGCAGGATCTTTGGCTTTGCGTCCTATGCAGACAAGACGGGCAATCCAGTATATGTCCCCTGCAAACTGATGACACAGACAGAAGAGAGTCTGCAAGGCACATCAAAAATATTGGCTCCCATTGCAACTGCCTATGGCACCAGGATGGAAAGCTTGCGGCCGCAGGATGCGGTACAGAGGCTTTTTTTGAGAAAGGCGCTTGTACGCGCATTCCAGAAAATCGGAATGATGTTTTCGTTCAAGGAATCATAAAGAAATGATAATGCTCACCGGGCGCGCACTACCTCAACACCGCTGTCATTTTGTATCATGACCGAGTAGGTAGTCAATGGTTTGGCCTCCACATAGGTCACCTGGACCTGTACTGTCTTTATTCCAGGTATTGCCGCCTGGTTGTCCATGACAAGGCGATAGAGGGCCTCTGAAATTCCCTCAGGCCTGGCGAGTTCGTACTGGCGCAATTCTGTGGTCATTTCGCTTCCCTTGCGCACCTCTGCTGATTTTAAACCCACAAACCTGTACCATGTTTTCTGGCCCAGAAAAATCGCGAGGTCGTCAAAGATAATGAGTTTTACTTCCGCGCCAAGATGAGTGCCTGGCATATCCAGTTTTGTAATATTTCCACGGGGATCCTGCAGCTCAAAGGAGAGAAAATCCACGTTCCTGGAAAGAATGCTTAAGCGGGCTATCTCTGTCTCTCCGGTATAGGCCATAATGGACTGGAGAAAGAGGAGCAGGCTTCCGATTGCGACCACGGCCAGTATAAAAAATGGAATGCCCGCGGCTTTTTTAAAGCGGAAGACAAAAAAGAACAGTGCCGTGGCACCTGTGAAAAAGTAAAGGAGCCTGATATCCAGGATTTTTTGCGGGCCTGGCACAAATATTGCCAAAAGCAGAAGCGTGACAGTGCATGAGAATCCAAGCATGGCCCAGAAAATTTTTCTGTCACGCGCCCTTGCGGGATCTTTTGCATTGCTTGTCTGGCGTGTGAGTCTGCTTAATGCCGCGCCGGTGAAAAGGCCTGACAGTAAAATCCATGGAAATGGACTCTGTGAAAGAATATCATAGATCATAAATTTCTCCGTATTTCTTTTGTATGTATGTCAGAAAATATGAGGGATCAAGCGGTTTTCCGGTAACACGCTTAACAAGCTGGTCTGCAGAGTACATGCTTCCATGTCTGTGAATGTTTTCAAGAAGCCATTCGCGCACGGGCTTGAGTTTCCCATTGGCAATATTGTACTCAATTCCGGGCAGGGCTTTTTTCATGGTGTCAAAAAACTGGGCGCTGTACAGGTTCCCCAGGGAATAAGTGGGGAAATACCCAATGGCGCCCATGGACCAATGCACATCCTGCAGCACGCCCTCTCTGTCTGTGGGAGGTTTGATCCCAAGAAGGTTCGCCGACTCCCTGTTCCAGGCCTCTGGCAGATCCTGGACTGCAAGTGAGCCGTCCAGGAGTCTGCGTTCCAGGGTGAATCGCAAAATGATGTGAAGGTTGTAGGTCACCTCGTCAGCTTCAACGCGGATAAGCGAAGGCGAGACCGAGTTGATTGCCCTGTAGAATCTCTCAAGGGGAATGTCCAAAAGAGCCTTGGGGAAGAGCCTGGCGAACTCGGCATAACAGGCCTTCCAGAAGCCGCGGCTTCTGCCTATGAGGTTTTCCCAGAAGCGTGACTGTGATTCATGAATCCCCAAAGACGCGCCATTGGCCAGTATTGTCCCGCGCAGCTCGCGGGCCATTCCCTGTTCATACAGGCCGTGTCCCGCCTCATGGATTGTACCGAAGATCGCGGATGGAAAAAAATGCTCGTTGTATCTGGTGGTGAGCCTGATGTCGTCACCGCCCAGCGTGGTGGTAAACGGGTGTGCTGAAACATCCATCCTGCCGCGGTCAAGATCAAAGTTCATCATGGCAAGGAGCTTGTTGCAGAACTCCCGCTGTTTTTCCACTGGAAAGCTCCGCTTCAGGACCTCATCGTCCTTGGCGGTTTTTTTCCCAAGGATATTTTTATAAAGCGGGACCAGCCGGCTTTTCAGTTTTTCAAAAACCGAGGCGATGTCTTTTGTCTTTGTCCATGGTTCATATTCATCAAGCAGCGCATCATAAATTTCATCCTTGTATCCCTGGCATTCCGCATATTGCCGCAGCAGACCGAGGAGGTTTTCAAGGTGTGGCGCAAACATGGCGAAACTGGAAACCTTGCGGGCCTTTATCCACTCGGCCTGAGCGAGGCTCTGTGACATGGCGAGTTGTGTGACCAGGGTTTTTGGCACTTTGGTCTGCCTGTTATAGCGGCGGAATGCCTCGCGCAGAAATGCCTGCGTGATATCAGCAGCTTCCTCTGCGTTGGCTGCAGCTGCTTCTGTCATGCCGCAGGCTGCAAACAACTCCTTCTGTTCGGTTGATGTGACCCTGTCGTGGATGATTCCCTGCAAAAGTGAAATCTGGAGTGCGCGTTCCCCGATACCGCCCTGGGGGAGATATGTTTCCTGGTCCCAGCGGAGAGTTTCAAGCGCATGCGCGAGCGCTGTGATCTCACGGTCTGATTCCTGGAGTCTTTCAATTGCACTGGCCACACGACCTCCTAATCCCATTATCACCAGTTGGACAACTTTTTCAAGTAGAACGGGATTTTATGTGTAAACGCCGCCCCCGATAAACTCCCGCAGAAGGGATGTTTTGGGGATAACAGCCTCGTCCTGCCACTCTGGAATCTGGTCAAAGAGCAGCTGGACCCTGGCCACGCGCTCATTCGCATCCTCCTTGTCAGGATCGCCTGCGAATTCAGCCGCGAACCGGGTAATGTAGGGACCAAGCCTGGCCTTCATGACAGGCAGCTCAAAAGCGAGTGAGCTGTTGATTATTGTGTGCGCGTTCTGCAGGCGCGAGACAATATAGCGGAGTTCCGAGCGGCGTACATGGTGCCAGTGCAGGACCGTGTGCCTGGGATCGTAGTTTCTGAACTGCATGTCCCGCACCATTCGCCTGAGCATCCGAATATCGCTCCAGCGGATGAAATTGCCGTTTTTGTCCTTGAGTTGTGAAAGGGTCTCTATGTAGAGCTTGTATTTTACAGACTCATCTATGCCTGAAGTCATTTCAGGAAAGAGCCCGTGAAGCGAGTCTATGAGAATGATCCCGTTTTCCGGGAGGGAGAGCTTTTCTGAAATTCCATCACGCCTGCCTTTTTTGAAATTGTAACAGGGGACATCGACCTCTTTTCCCGATAAAAGCATGGCCAGATGCCTGTTGACAAGCGAAAGCTCTATTGCCTGCGGAGTCTCAAAATCATAATCTCCATGGGTGTCCCTGGGATGTTCCTCGAGGTTGAAAAAATAGTTGTCTATGCCCAGGCTCACGGTCCTGCGGCCGAGAGAGGCAAGCCGTTCCTTGATTTTGGCAGTGGTGGTTGTCTTGCCTGATGATGACGGGCCCGCTATTATCAGCACTCTCATTTCATCAAGACGGCTTTCCATATTCCCCAAAGCTTCATCTATCTCGTTCTGGTAAAATGCCTCTGACGCCTCCACCAGCTCCTGGAATTTGCCCAGGGCGACGAGCCGGCTCAACTGCTCCGTGGACACGCAGGAATTGTCCACAGCCCATGAGAGTGTTTCCCAGAGCTTGCGGTATGGCATGTTTTCAGAAGAATAAGTCAGGCTGGCCTTTCCGCGGCGCTTTAATTCATGCTCATAACGATAGAGGATGTAAGCCTTGGCAGTTTTGGCGTGACCGTTTTCTATCAGGCATTTTTCCACAAGGTCCTGGACTTCTTCAACCGTGGGATAGCTTTCAGCATATTCACGCTTTGCAAGGATTGAAAGGACATCCTCCGCTGTTTTCCTGGCAGCCCCCTGGTCCCTGCCGCCAACGGCGATTGCCGCGCGAAAGATCGCGAATACTATTTTTTCAATGTCGAATGGGACAATACTGCCGTCTCTTTTCACAATTTTATCTATCATTTGGGGTTTCAAGGGAATAATAGAGCGGCCATCCAAGTTTGTCAAATAGTTCTGTAAATATTGCATTTTATGAGTCATTTTAGTATATTGCAACTTATGAACGAAGAATTATGGTCTAATCGCCAGAAATCAACCTGGCGGAACAAAATAGGTCTCGCGGAAATGCTTAAAGGCGGCGTCATCATGGACGTCACGTCCGCAGAGCAGGCCAAGATAGCGGAGACTGCGGGTG
>Ga0105104_10002266_pt1 | contig 14160 bp, 9 predicted proteins | sample PPLLaktember2015_3_FD_87034 | JGI IMG/M metagenome (GOLD analysis project Ga0105104, IMG submission 87034) | Freshwater sediment microbial communities from Prairie Pothole Lake near Jamestown, North Dakota, USA - PPLs Lake P7 Core (6) Depth... | ecosystem: Environmental > Aquatic > Freshwater >... | reverse complement strand
GTGGGAGCGCTAACCACAACGGTGGAGCAGAACCTGCGTGGCCAGCAGGTGGTCAAGGCGTTTAACCAGGAACAGGCCGAGGTCGAGCGCTTCGCCCGGGTAAACGAGGAGTGGTTCAACCTGTCGGCGTATGCGGCCCGGCTGCAGGCCGTCAATCTCCCACTGCTCTTCCTGCTGGCGAACCTGGGGATGGCGCTGATCATCTGGGTTGGCGGGAGGTCCGTGATCCAGGGGAATCTCACCCTGGGCGAGATGGTCGCTTTCACCGCCTACCTGGGCCAGCTGGTGGACCCCATCCGGCGGTTGGGGATGATCATTCCGGCGGTCATCATGGCCTCCTCCGCCGCCGAGCGAATATTTGATATCCTCGATTCGGTGCCGGAGGTGAAAGACGCTCCGGGAGCGGTCGTCCTGCCCACCGTGCGCGGACAGGTGCGTTTTGAAGGGATTTCCTTTCGCTACGGCCAGCGGCAGGTGCTGTCGAAGATCGACTTCCAGGTCGAGCCGGGGCAAATGGTGGCCCTGGTGGGTCCCACCGGTTCCGGCAAGACCTCCATCGTCAACCTGATCCCTCGTTTCTACGACCCAACCCAGGGAAGGGTGTTGATCGACGGGGTCGACATCCGCAATGTGACCCTCCATTCTTTGCGCAGCCAGATCGGGATCGTGCTACAGGAGTCGGTGCTGTTCTCGGGATCGGTGCGCGAGAACCTGCTCTTCGGCTGCAAGGACTGCCCGGAGGAAAGCCGCGAAGCGGACATGATCGCTGCCGCCCAGGCGGCCCAGGCGGATGAGTTCATCCGGGCGATGCCCAAGGGCTACGATACCCGGGTGGGCGAGCGTGGGGTGACGCTCTCCGGCGGGCAGAAGCAGCGGCTGGCGATCGCCCGGGCGATGCTCATGAATCCCCGCATCCTGATTCTGGACGATGCCACGGCCAGTGTGGATGTGGAGACCGAGTACCTGATCCAGCAGGCCTTGACCGGGTTGATGCAGGGGCGCACCACCTTTGTGATTGCTCACCGTCTCAGCACCGTGATGCGCGCCGACCTGATCCTCGTCCTGGAACACGGCTGCATCGCAGCCAGGGGCTCGCACGCCTCCCTCATCCATTCCTCGCCCCTCTACGCGGAGATCTACCAGCACCAGCTGATGCGGGAGCCGGATCGGCAGTTGGACGAAGAGGAGGCCCGGTGAGCTTTTCGATCGGCAGCTCCAGCACCGGAATGGGGCCTCGCGGCGTCCTGGAAGCCTTTGGCAGCGTGGACCAAAAGGGGGCGTTTTACAACCCGCGCGTCGTCCGGCGCATGCTGGACTTCTTGCGGCCGTACTTCAAACACCTGTCGGCGGCAGCCATCCTGATGCTGGTGGAATCGGGGCTGACGCTGCTGACCCCGCTGCTGCTGAAGAACGCCATTGACAACCATATCACCACCGGCGATCTGGCGGGGCTCGGCCGGATCGTGGCGGCGATTGCCGCCTGCTTTGTGGGGTTGTTTGCTGCCACGGCGGGCGAGCGGTACCTGCTGGGTTGGGTCGGGCAGCGGGTGTTGGCCAACATGCGCGGCCTGCTCTTCCGGCACCTGCAGCGGCTCTCCAAGGGCTATTTTGACCGGCACATCGTCGGCGTGACCGTCTCGCGGGTGATCAACGACGTGGCGGAGATCAATGAGCTGCTTTCTCAGGGGCTGATCACCCTGGTTGGCGATGTAATTGTCCTGATTGGGATCGTAGGGGTTATGATCGCGCTGGAACCACGCCTGGCGCTGGTGACCTTTACCGTCCTGCCGCTGATGGTCCTGGCGATCGTGTGGTTCTCCCGGCGCGCCAGGCAGGCCTTCCGGGAGACGCGTTCCAAGGTAGCCGCGGTAGTGGGCGATCTGGCGGAAGACCTATCTGCCATCCGGGTGATCCAGGCCTTCGCCCAGGAACGCAAAACCCACGAGCGCTTTGACCAGGTGAATGAAGCCAACCGGGATGCCTACATCCGGGCGATGTCGCTCTCGTTCGTTTTCCTGCCGGCCATGGAATTTATTGGGATGCTGGCAACGGTGATCGTCCTGCTGGTCGGCGGGCTGGCGGTTGCCCGGGGGGAGGTCACCATCGGGGTGCTGGTGGCATTCCTTTCTTACGTATCCCGTTTCTTTCAACCGGTCCAGGAGATGAGCCGCCTGTTTACCACCTGGCAGTCGGCCATGGCGGCGGGCGAGCAGGTGTTGAATCTGCTGGATACTCCTTCCGAAGTTGCCGACCAACCCGGTGCGCTTGACCTTCCACCGGTCCAGGGCGCGGTGGCGCTGGAAAATGTGACCTTTCGCTACCGGGAAGACACGCCGCTGGTGCTGGAGGGGATCGACCTGCGCATCCTGTCCGGCCAGACCGTGGCGCTGGTCGGCCCGACCGGGGCGGGGAAGACGTCGATCGCCAACCTGGTGGCGCGGTTCTACGACGTGACCGGCGGGGCGGTGCGGATCGACGGGTACGACGTCCGGGAGGTGACCCAGGATTCGCTGCACCGGCAGATCGCGGTGGTCACCCAGGACCCGTTCCTGTTCTCCCGGTCGATCGCCGAGAACATTTCTTTTTCCAGGCCGGAGGCCAGCCGGGAGATGATCGAAGCCGCGGCGGCCATGGCCAACGCCCACGGCTTTATCGATTCGCTGCCGGAGGGGTACGGCACGCGCATCCTGGAAGGGGGCGTCAACCTGTCGGTCGGTCAGCGCCAGCTGATCTGCATCGCCCGCGCCATCCTGGCCGACCCGCGCATCCTGATCCTGGACGAGGCCACCGCCAACATCGACACGGTGTCCGAGGTGCTGATCCAGCAGGCGATCGCCCGCATGCTCAAGGGGAGGACGGCCCTGGTGATCGCCCACCGGCTGAGCACCGTGCGGAACGCCGATCTGATCTGCGTGATCGACGAAGGAAAAATCGTCGAACAGGGAACGCACCGCCAGCTGCTCCGGCGAGGGGGATTGTATGCCAGCCTGCACGCCCTGCAGTTCGTGGACGAGGCGTAAGGCTGCCCTATAGGGAAAAATTCATCACCATTCGAAAACCCGGCAGCAGGTAAACCATCAACGAATAGTTTTGCAGATTCAGGAACCCTATGAGATTAAGGTTCCGTGGGCAGGGGCAAGATCTGGCACACAACCTGCATACTACAAGCTGCCTGGTGTAGGCGATCTCCAGACAGGATACTATCCATGCACCGCACACCTACCACGCCCCGACCGCGCTCCCCGAAATTATCATGGCCGATGGCCTTGATCTTCTTGCTGCTCATGCTGGCGGTGCTTTATGCCGGAAATGCTTCGCGGGGATCCTATCGGGCAGAACTCGAAGAAGCTACCCGGGAGCGCCTGGATGCCATCGCCGATCTGAAGGTGCAGCAGGTTTCCGCCTGGCTCACCGAACAGCGGGGCAATGTGGAGCTGATCCTGGACAATCCCCTGATCGCTTCCCGGGTGTGGGATTTTATTCAATATCCGGACCCAGGCAAACTGGCCGAAACACAGGCGTGGCTCGAATCCCTCCATTCCGTCCACCAATATCACAGCGTCATGCTGCTTTCCGTGGAAGGTGAGACGCTCCTGGCGGTGCCTCCCGAAGGACCGGCGGTCGACGAGCGTACACACCGGCTGGCCGCTCAAGCCATTGTCAGCCAGCAGGTGATCTTCTCGGATGTCTACCCGGTGGAGGAGCAAGCCTCTTCGACCTCAACCGGCGCTGCATCTCAGTCCGTCTATATGGATTTCTTTGCCCCACTGCTGGTACCGGAGAAAAATGCCAGGACCTCGATCGGCGTGGTGGTGGTGCGGATTGATCCTCACCTCTCGTTGTTCCCGGCTTTGATAACCGGACCCACCGACAGCCCGTCGGCAGAAGTCCAACTGGTGCGTCCAGACGGCGAGGCTGCACTGGTAATAAACCCTGCCCGCCACGCCCCCTACCAACCGCTGGAGCTGCGCATCCCGATGGATGATGACCTCCAGCCTTCCACGTGGGCTGGCAAGGGTGAGGAGACTTTTGGCGAAGGCGTCGATTATCGCGGCGTGGAGGTTTTCGCCGCCACCCGCCTCATCCCAAATTCGTCCTGGGGCCTGGTCGTCAAACTGGACCGGGCGGAAATTTATGCGCCGTTTTTCGAGCGCGAGCTGCTGACCAATTTGCTCATTTCAGCCCTGTTTATTGCCGGCGCGCTGGTCGCAGTCCTGCTCTGGCGGCAGCGAGAGGCCAAATTCTACAAAGAAGAGTACCAGGCGGAGGTCAAACGCCAGGCGCTGAGCGAGCATCTCCATTACCTCAGCCGGTACGCCAATGACATCATCCTTTTGTGCGATGAAAGGTGGAACATCCTGGAAGCCAACGACCGTGCCGTAACCGCCTACGGATACTCACAGGATGAGCTGAACTACAAGTCTCTTTTACAGCTTTCCAGCCCAGACTCGCAGGCGGCATTTCCCAGGCACACCACGGAATTGGATAAAAAAGGGGGCCTGGTATTCCAATCCGCCCACCTGCGTAAGGATGGCACATTATTTCCGGTCGAATGCAGTGCACGGACCATCGAGGTAGAGGGGGGGCGCAAGTTTTACCAATGCATCCTGAGGGATATCACCGAGCGCAAACAGGCCGAAGAGCGGATGCGCGAAAGCGAGCGGCGCTTCCGCCAGATCTATGAGCTGGCGCCGGTCCGGTACCAGCTGATGGACGGTGAAGGGAGGCTGTTGGATGTAAACCAGGCCTGGTTGAACGCCTCCGGATATGACAAGGCCACCGTGCTCGGAAAATCCTTCGGGGATTTCCTGGATGACGCCTCCCGGCGTGTGTGGGCGGCGCATTTTTCCGCTTCAAAGGCGCACACCGAGATGCCCAACGTCGAATTGGGCATGCTCTGCCGCAATGGGATGTGTGTGATCGTTGCCCTTACCGGCAAGATCATCCATGAAAAGGACGGGGAGGGGATGCAGCTCCACTGCATCCTCAATGATGTCACCGATCAGCGCCTGGCCGAGGAACAAACCCGGCGGATGAACGAGGAACTGGAACGGCGGGTGACCGAGCGGACAGCGCAGCTGGAAGCCGCCAACAAAGAGCTGGAAGCCTTCAGCTACTCCGTCTCGCATGACCTGCGCGCCCCCCTCCGGGCTATTGATGGGTTCTCTCGCATCATGATGGAAGAACACGTCCAGGAGCTCTCCCCCCAGGCCACCCGGTATCTCAACCTGGTGCGCGAGAACACCCACACCATGAGCAAGCTGATCGACAACTTGCTGGCTTTCTCCCGTCTCAGCCGGCAGCCGCTTAAGAAGCAGCGCGTCGATCCGGAGGAGATCATCAACCAGAGCCTGGAGATTTTAAAAGCCAGCCAGGATGGACGAACGATCGAGTTCGTCATAAACCCGGTGCCGCCCTGTAATGCAGATCCGTCTCTGTTGAAACAGGTTTACATCAACCTGCTGTCCAACGCGATCAAGTTCAGCAGCAAGAAACCTTCTGCCGTCATTGAGGTGGGTTGTTTGCAGGAAAACTCCGAGAAAATTTATTACGTCAAAGACAATGGAGTTGGGTTCGATATGCAGTATGCCCCCAAGCTGTTCGGTGTGTTCCAACGGCTGCACCGGGTAGAAGACTATGAAGGCACGGGGGTCGGATTGGCGATCGTTCAGCGGATTATCCACCGGCATGGCGGAAGGGTTTGGGCGATGGGAGAGATAAACGAAGGAGCAACGTTCTGTTTTACCCTGGAGGAGACGAGCTCTCATGGTTGATGGACCGGTAGAAATCCTGTTGGTTGAGGATAACTTGAACGATGTCGAGCTAACCCTGCATGCGATCAAAACGTACTGCCCATCCAATCACGTAAAAGTGGCGAGAGATGGGGTCGAAGCACTGGATTTTGCACTATGCACGGGTGAGTACGCCGGCCGCGATCCGCGACAGCAGCCGAAGCTTATCCTGATGGACCTTAAGCTGCCGCGAATCGACGGGCTTCAGGTTCTTCACCGCCTGAAAAACGACCCGCACACCCGGGCGATCCCGGTCGTCATTTTGAGCTCCTCCAGCGATCCAAACGACGTTGCCGAGACCTACCGCCTGGGCGGCAACAGCTACATCGTCAAACCCGTCGATTACGATGCGTTTCTTCAGGCGGCCAGGGTTCTTGGGACGTACTGGCTTCAGGTGAACCACTTGCCGGGGGTTTAATGCCGGTGACGGAGTCGTCTATGACGAAACCCTTACACGTTTTGCTGCTTGAAGACCGCATATCGGATGCAGAGCTGATCGTCCACGAGCTCAAACACAGTGGATTCGATCCAATCTGGGAGCGGGTGGACAGCGAACAGGAATTCCAAAAATCCATGCATCCGGAGCTGGATATTATCCTGGCAGATTACTCCCTGCCCCAATTCAATGCCCTGGAGGCGCTGCACTGCATGCAGTCGGCCGGCCTGGACATTCCGTTCGTCATCATCACCGGTTCGGTCAGCGAAGAAGTAGCCGTCGAGTGTATGAAGGAGGGCGCCACCGATTACCTGCTCAAGGATCGACTGGCCCGCCTGGGGCCCGCCGTAGACCTGGCCCTTCAACAAAAGCAGCTCGAACGCGAGAAACGATCCGCTGAAGAACGGCTGCGGCTGCAAAGCGCTGCGCTGGAGGCGCTGCCCACCACGGTGATGATCACCGATCGGAATGGGATCATCGTGTGGGTCAATCAGGCTTTCACAGACCAGACCGGGTATCGCGCGGCGGAGGCGGTGGGCCATCAATCGCGCCTGTTCAATGCCAGCGCCCACGAGACGGCATTCTACAAGGATTTGTGGAGCACGATTTCATCCGGAGAGGTGTTCCACAGCGAAATTCTCAATCGACGGAAGAGCGGCAATGTCTTTACAGCAGAGATTACCGTCGCCCCGGTGCGAGACGAGCGGGGGGAGATTACGCATTTTGTCGATATCGAGCAGGATGTTACCGAGCGAAAACAGCACCAGCGCGAACTGGAGGCCATTGTGGTGGTGGCCAATGCGCTGCGCAGCGCCAAAACACGCGCCGAGATGCTGCCGGTGATCATGGACCTGCTGTTTGATTTGTTGAAAGCCCGGGCCGCCTCTATCTCTTTGTACGATCCGGCTGCCGACGAACTGGTCGTCTCGCTGGCGCGCGGCCCATTTGCCGCGGCCAGCGGGCTGCGCCTGCCCGCCACAGAGGGGATGAACGGGATGGTGGCCTCGTCCCGCCAGATTTACTTGAACAACAGCTTGTCCTACGATCCCCACCAGAACCACATCCCCTTCGACCGTTCGTACGCGGTGGCCGGGGTGCCGCTGATCGCCCAGTCCCAGCTGATCGGGATCATCTGGTTGGGCCGTGACGCCGAGATCACCACCAACGAAGAGGGTTTGCTGAGCGCCACGGCCGATATGGCTGCGAATGCCATCTACCGGGCCAGCCTGTACGAGGAAACCGAGCGCCGTTTGCAGCGCCTGACGGCTTTGCGCGAGATCGATAAAGCGATCACCGCCAGCCTCGACCTGCGCGTGACCTTGAGCGTGCTGGTGGAGCAGGTCATCTTCCAGCTCTCAATGGATGCTGCCGACGTGCTGCTGTTGACCCCCGAAACCCAGTCTCTGGAATATTCCGTGGGAAGGGGCTTTCGCAACGTATTTACACGCACTTCGCGACCTCTCTCGCAGACCCACGCTCACGAGGCGGTTTTCAACCGCACGGTGGTCGCCATTCCGAACCTGGCCGAAGACAACAGCGGCCTGATGGAGCGCATCCACAGCCGGGGAGAGGATTTCGTGGCCTATTTTGCCGCCCCACTCATCTCCAAAGGACAGGTGAAAGGCGTGCTGGAGATGTTCAAGCGCACGCCCTTCTCTCCCAACGCCGAGTGGATTTACTTCCTGGAGATGCTGGCAGGACAGGCTGCCATCGCCGTCGACAATGCCGAGCTGTTCGACAATCTCCAGCGGTCCAATATCAGCCTGGCGATGGCGTATGACGAGACAATCGAAGGCTGGTCCAAGGCTCTGGATTTGCGCGACCGGGAAACCGAAGGCCATACCCAGCGCGTAACCGAGATGACCCTGCGGCTGGCGCGGAAAGCCGGTATCCGGGAGACAGACCTGGTCCATATCCGCCGTGGTGCGCTGCTGCACGACATCGGCAAGATGGCCATCCCGGATGCGATCCTGCTCAAGCCTGGAGCACATACCACCGAAGAGTGGGAGATCGTACGCAAGCACCCCACCTATGCCTACGAGCTGCTCTCGCCGATTTCGTTCCTTCATCCGGCTCTCGATATCCCGTACTGCCATCACGAACGCTGGGACGGCTCGGGGTACCCACGGTCCCTGCGCGGCGAGCAGATCCCCTTTGCGGCCCGCATCTTCTCGGTGGTTGACGTCGACGATGCCCTGATCTCGGACCGTCCCTACCGCCCGGGTTGGGAGCGGGAGAAGACCCTGGCCTACATCAAGGAGCAGGCCGGTGCGCAGTTTGACCCGCAGGTGGTTGAGCTTTTCTTGCAGGGGGACTGGTGATTGAGTGAATGTGTGATTTGGTGATTGGGTGATTGTGGCTGACTGACTGTTGATTTCTGATTGCTGATCGAAGAACTCACAGGGATGCAGGGGATTATCGATTTTTTGAGGGGGAAGCGTTGGCGAAGCCAACGCTTCCCCCTCAAAATAATATCTGTCAGGATGACAGGACTGCTTCGATCTGGTCCAGTTCTTCGGGGGCGAATTCCATCTTTTGCAGGGAGGCGAGGCTGTCTTCCACCTGGGCAGGCCGGCTGGCGCCAATCAGCGCCGAGGTGACGCCTTTTTGGCGTAAGACCCAGGCCAGGGCCAGCTGGGCCATACTCTGGCCGCGGGCTCGGGCAACTTCGTTCAGTTTGCGCACCCGCTCTACAACCTCCGGGCGGACGTCTTCTTTGTGCAGGTAGCCAACCCCACGCCCGGCGCGCGAGTCGGCCGGGATGCCGTCCAGGTAGCGGCTGGTGAGCAGCCCCTGGGCCAGCGGGGAGAAGACAATACAGCCCATGCCCTCTTCTTCCAGGACGTCCAACAGCCCGCGTTCGACCCAGCGGTCGAGCATGCTGTAGTTCGGCTGGTGGATGAGAAGAGGGGTGCCCAACCGGCGCATAATCTGAGCCGCCTGGCGGGTCTGCTCCGGGTTGTACATGGAGATACCGGCGTAAAGGGCTTTTCCGCTGCGGACGATCCGATCCAGAGCACCCATGGTCTCTTCCATGGGAGTCTGCGGGTCGGGCCGGTGGTGGTAGAAGATGTCGACGTACTCCAGCCCCATACGCTTCAGGCTCTGGTCCAGGCTGGCGATCAGGTACTTGCGCGAACCAAAGTCGCCGTACGGTCCGGGCCACATATCCCAACCGGCTTTCGAGGAGATGATGAGCTCGTCGCGGTAAGGCTTCCAATCTTTGGCGAACAGGCGCCCAAACGTTTCCTCGGCCGAGCCGTATGGGGGGCCGTAATTGTTCGCCAGGTCAAAGTGGGTGACGCCCATGTCAAAGGCGCGCTGGAGCATGTGGCGTGCGTTTTCAAAGACGTCCACCCCGCCGAAGTTATGCCACAGTCCCAGCGAGATGGCAGGCAGGAGGATTCCGCTTCGCCCGCAGCGCCGGTAGGGGATGCATTCGTAGCGATTTTTTGCCGGTATGTAGACCATAGGTTCTCCTTGTGGAAATGAATGTGTTGAAATAAATCCGGCGGTTAGAAACCGCAGCAACGGAGAGCACGAAACCCGGCCTTCGCCGGGTTCTGTTGCGAAGATGGAGCCCCACCCAGGTGGGGCTTTGCGCTCTTCGTAGGTGCAGTTTCAACCTCTTTTGGGCCTTGTGACATATCAAGTTTGATTGGCGGGTTCGGCGCCAATGACCTGCAGGGTTTCGACCTGCGCCTGGGGGGAAACGAGCATTATGTTGGACCGGATGTCTTCCAGGTGGTGAAAAATGACATCTTGAGGGATCCCCGGAGGGGCATACACCGCAAACAGCGCCTGCTGCGTTCCGGTTGAGATGCGGGTGCGCGCATCGGGTCCATACAATATGCTGGAGATGATGCCCTGGCCGTCCGCCATGAACATATCCCCCATTTTGAGAGCGGCTCCCTGCCCATTCAGCAGGGTGTAGGTCTCGTCTCCCCGGGCGGTGGAGAGGGTAACCGGCAACTGGAGGGCGGCAAGGTCGTGCCCGGCGGTGAGCAGCCCGCTGTTCAGTTCGGCGATGAACATCGCCTCCACCAATGCCGCCACATTCGGGATGGTGCGGTTTTTCCGGGCGATGGATTCGAGCTGCATGAGCACGTGGTAGGTTTTATCGAAACGCCGGTAATAGACGGAATAGGCCTGGATCACCGGGAGCGACTGGAGAGCGCTGCGGTCCATGCCGCCGTACTGCTGGCGCAGGCGGGTTTCCAGGGCTTGCTTGCGCTTGTCCAGCCCGGCATGGTGGTCGGGGTTTTCAACGTTGGCTATCACCAGGAATCCGGCGTGAGCGCCGGGATGCGCTTGCCGCCATGAGTCTGTAACCTGGAAAATTGGTGGGTTATTGTCCACCTGCTTAGTTTACTGGAAGAGTGCCTGGTCGGTCAATCCATCCAGACAAGGAGAGGACACAAACCTAACAGGTCCTGTGCATATCCTGGCCATTTCCGGGTTTAATATTCCCATGATATAGGTTTTAATTGGCTTGCGAAGTCACCAAGACCTTCTCAGCGGAACAGATACATAGTAGGGACAGAAGATACTGACGAAATCGTGCAGGACAAGAAGAAATGAGTTCTATTAAAAAACCATCCAGTTCATCCTATACGATCAGTCGCCGTCAATTCGTGAAATTATTCGCGCTTGCTTGCGCAGCAGCCGCCTGTAAACCGCTCGACGAGATTACCTCAACGATTGATACACCATCACCTGCGCCGTCTCGAACGGCGACTCCCAGAGCGGAAAGCACCTTAACCGTAACTCCTTCGCCTGAACCGTCAATTACGCCAGCCCCTGTTCCCCACATTGTTATTGATGGCCATGAAGACATCGCCTGGAATGCGATCGAATTCGGCAGAGATCCCCTTAAATCTGCTTTTGCTATCCGCGAACAAGAGCTGGGTCAGTCCATTGAAGGCTTCATCGGCCAGCGTACCACGGGCTTGTCTGAGTGGCAGAAAGGACGCGTGGCAGTAATTTTCTCATCAATATTCGCTATGCCTGTGGAGCATTCTTATCCGGGATATCAACAAGCCGTATACTCCACGCCCCTACAGGCCTGCGAAGTGGGGTGGAAGCAACTGGCTTATTATCAAGATTTGGTATCTAGAGAACCCTCAATGATCATTGTAAAGAATCGCAGTGACCTGGACACTGTGATCACATCCTGGGTAAGCCCTGCACCAGGAGAACAACCGCGCATTGGCCTGGTTCTGCTCATGGAAGGTGCAGAACCAATTGCTGATCCAAACGACGTTCATGAATGGTACAAGGACGGTCTGCGTATTATTGGTCCAGCCTGGAAAAGCACCCGTTATGCAGCAGGCGCAGGCAGTGACGGATCAATTACTCTAGATGGTAGAAAGTTATTGGGTGAAATGGCCGGGTTAAATATGATCCTGGACCTTTCGCATTTGTCAGCCCGAGCTGTTATGGATGCTTTGGATATCTACAATGGGCCTATCATTGCCAGTCACAGCAATCCCAGAGAGTTCCTGCCTTCCGATAGGGGCTTGACAGATGAAATGATCAAACAAATCGCCCAGCATAAAGGAGTTATCGGTATTATCCCTTACAATGTTTATCTGAAACCAGGCTGGCAGCGTGGAAATTCGCGTTCTGATGTGACCATCGAAACTGTGGCAGATGCAATCGATCACGTGGTGCAATACCTTGGCAATAGCCGTCATGTTGCTCTTGGCTCCGATTTTGATGGGGGATTTGGTCTTGATTCCATTCCTGAGGGTTTGGATACAGTCGCAGATTTATTAAAAATCGCGGCCACATTAGAGGATCGAGGATATCAGGCGGATGATGTTATGGCGGTGATGTTTGGAAATTGGCAGCGAATCCTCGAAGAGGGATTACCCGCTGGGGATGTAGGATCTTGACATCCTTCCGATTAGGAGAATAATATCTGACAACCATCTATCAAGGGGAGGATGACTATCCGCTGTTGGGGGCAGGGGGTTAAGGTATAATCGAGTCACCACCCTATACATGGAGAACTGCATGGAACAGCGTACGATTCGCGTGTTGGTCGCCAAACCAGGATTGGATGGCCATGACCGGGGCGCTAAGGTCATCTCCCGCGCCTTACGGGATGCGGGTATGGAGGTCATCTATACCGGATTACGGCAGACGCCGGAAATGATTGCCGAGGCGGCCTTACAGGAGGACGTGGACGTGGTGGGATTATCCATCCTGTCCGGCGCGCACATGGCCCTGGTACCCCGAGTACTTGAGCAATTGAAAATCAATGGGCTTGACCACGTACGCATCTTCGTGGGAGGTATTATCCCCGAGAAGGATGCTGCCTCCCTGCTGTCGATGGGTGTAACGGGCGTGTACGGGCCTGGCACCACGATGGCATCGGTGGTGACGGATGTCCGTCAAGCCGTCCTCGGTGAGCGGGTTGCGTAAAGAGCTCTCCCCCTATGAACTGGCCGATCGGGTCCGGGCAGGGGACCGGTTTGCTCTGGCGCGGCTGCTGACCGAAGTGGAAAACGATACCTCCACCGGACGCCAGGCGATGGACCGGCTGTACACCGAGACGGGCGGGGCGCATCGCATCGGGGTTACCGGTGCCCCTGGCACGGGCAAGTCATCGCTCGTCAACCAGCTGGCGCGGCTCTACCGCCGCGAACGCCCGGGATTTACCCCTCGCCGGGTAGCGATCGTGGCAGTCGATCCATCCAGCCCGTTCACGGGCGGCGCCTTGCTCGGCGACCGCGTCCGCATGCGCGATCTGACCGGGGATCCAGGCATTTTTATCCGGTCGATGGCATCCCGTGGAGCGTTGGGCGGCCTGGCACGGTCGACGGCGGCAGTCGTCCAGGTGTTCGATGCGGCGGGATTCGATGTGGTGCTCATCGAAACGGTTGGCGCCGGGCAGGCGGAGGTCGATATCGCGGCCCTGGCCCATACCACTCTGGTGGTCGAAGCTCCCGGCCTGGGCGATGATATCCAGGCGATCAAGGCGGGCATCCTGGAGATCGCCGATATCCTGGTGGTCAACAAGGCCGACCGTCCCGGGGCAGAGCATACCTTGCGGTCCCTGCAGATGATGCTCGAGATGGCCAATCCGGGTGAAAAACTCTACCTGCACCCCAACTGCCCGCTCCCCCCACTGCCGCCGGAGGAAATCACGCCAATACCGTCTGCAGAACCCGAGAACAATCCAGCCTCCATCCGCTGGACGGTTCCGGTTCTGGCGACGGTGGCTACCGTCTCAACCGGGGTGGAGCTGTTGTTCCAGGTGATCCTGGACCACGAGGCTTATCTGCACGCCAGCGGTGAATGGCAGCGCCGGGAATGGTCTCGCCTCCAATCCGAGTTGGGGACACTGCTGCAAAGCTCGCTGGTGGCTCGCTGGCGCGAAAGTGTCAGCGAGGAACGCTACCGTTCGGTCCTGCGCAGCCTGGCCGGAAGGCAGGTCTCGCCTTATCAGGCGGTATCGAGCCTTATGGATCCGGAAGAAAAAGCCTGGATGCGGACGCAGATGCGGGACGCAGATGCCTGACCAGATGCGTGACGCAGATGCGTAATCACCTGGATGGATACGAGGGATAAGGAAAAGAACGGAGAAGAGGTAAAATGCCCTTTCCACACACGCGCCATGAATTAATGTATGGGGACGTAAAACTCTACGCCGGAACATCTTGCCCGGACCTGGCCCAGCGCATTGCCGGGGTGCGCGCTGGGCGCCGGGCAAGCTCGACCCGAACATCGGATTCGAGGGGCAGATGCAGCGGCGCCTGATCACCTGGCCCGCCGGTCGCGCGAGCACCAACCGCCTGATCCTCGAGGGCGGCGAGCCACGGGCCGCGCCCGACAGCTTGTGCGCACCAAGCCTCATGCGGCCAATGCCGCGGTGAGCTTGAGCTCGCCCTGCCGTCAGCGCCGACATCGAGCCGTCGTTTCTCG
>Ga0105104_10002265_pt1 | contig 14167 bp, 10 predicted proteins | sample PPLLaktember2015_3_FD_87034 | JGI IMG/M metagenome (GOLD analysis project Ga0105104, IMG submission 87034) | Freshwater sediment microbial communities from Prairie Pothole Lake near Jamestown, North Dakota, USA - PPLs Lake P7 Core (6) Depth... | ecosystem: Environmental > Aquatic > Freshwater >... | reverse complement strand
CCAGTGTCATCATCATCAGGTGCATCATCGTCTAGGTCCTCTGACGGCAGCTCTATAATCTCAGGCGGCAGGAGCTTGATGAAGATGGTCGCCGAATCCTCGGTCCCGTCGTTTGCCCTGACGAAGACAAAACCCCCCTCCGGTGGTAGGTCAGTGAAATCAACGACGAACGTCCAGACATTGAAGCCCCATGCATCCTTCCACTGCCCGTCCGCGACCATGTACTGGACCAGACCTCCGGTGTCGTCCGGGTCCTCAACATGACCCGTGACCATCCATCCCTTTCCCGCTAGGTCCCTCTTGGAATCTACGACCACGATAGGAAGGTCGTTCACGGGCCTGATGTGGACAGGGAGCTCTTCGGTCACGGTCCGACCTCGCGACCACATCTCTATCCAGACCATGTGCTGGCCGTTCAGTTCCCTGGTCGGCTGCACGAAGAGGCAGGGGTTCATTGGGTCCTCGCCTATGTAGGAAATGAGCCGTGCATCTGAGCTGGTCGCCCTGAAGGTGCAGTCGGCCAGATCATCGTCTGGGTCATGGAAGAGCGAACCGAGAGCGACCTTGGTCGGGAGAGATTGGTCCTCCGAAAGCTCAAGGGGTCCAGGTAAACCGAACCTATACGGGGGGGAGTCCACATCGAGGATGTCAGCAGTGAGAACGACCGTGGTGTACTGACCGGGAGGCATCCTGCCGTCGTCAGCGCGGACCTCCAGCTTGAACTGACAACCCCTTCCGGTCGGTTCCGCTCCCAGAACGAGCGACCCCTCATCGAGTTGGACGGAAATATGGTCGGACCCGCCTGCTGGGGACATCGAGATGATCTCCCAGCCGAATGACATCTCGTCCCCGTCAGGGTCCCAGAAGCAACCGTTCTCACCTGCCAATGGAACGATGGCTTTCGATCCCTCTTCCATCATGATATCTTGAGGCCATTCCTGGACCCTTGGCGGGTCCTCGACCTCATTCACGACCAGCGTCATCTCGCTCGAAAGGACCGTCGACCTTGTATCGGAGAGTGCGAGCTGGAAATGGAACTCGCCGCTCATATCAGGGAAGGCCGATGCGTGGGACACTATGTTCAAATTGCGGTCCAGGAACAAGAGGCCCTCCGGTGTGGGCCCTATCGTGATGAGCTTGAGCTCCAGCTCCCAAGGGGATAGCTGGTCGTCAGTTATCAGGTCCCTGAGGCCCAGTATGGTCCTTGCCAGGGAGTCCTCATCGACCGAAAGGACAAGAGGCAAATCGGGAGCGAATTGCGGGACCGCATCATGGAGCAAATGGACAGGCCCCACTTCCACGGACCCCTCTGACGAACCCGTTATCTGCAATGGGATGAACATATCGTTGAAATCGTCCTGTGCCCTGACAAGGGCGGGAAGAAGCCCTAGGGAGGTCGAGGCGTCGAATACGATATCGTAGCGAACGATGAGGCCTGTCACCTTGAGAAAGAGCGAATCTCCTGAGAGCGAAAGGTCCAAGCGGTCAAGCCGGTTCCCGCTGGGGTCGGTGAATGTATGGGAGGAACTGACCGGACCCAACACGGACAGGATGTCCAGTGGCCCGGCATCAGCGACCGTCGGGGGTGGTACGGCAAAATCTATCGATCTGCCCGATCCCAGGTCCTTGAGGGAGGCCGTTGTCTGCCACGACCACAAGAGGTCCTGCCATATCAGCCCTTTTCCCTCCACCAAAGCGAATATGCTGCCACTCTGGCCATCAAGACCTGCTATTATGGAGCCGGCTACCAGGCTCGGGGACCTTCGGGACAGATAGTCCCCGGTGGGTCCGGTATGGGGTAATAGCTGGAACAGACCGTTCGGAGAGGTAATGTAAAGCAGCCCCTCACCGCCGTTGTAGGCCCCTCCACGCCCGTATTCCCAATATGGGACCGACCTGACGGACCCTTCTGCAGCGTCCATACCAAGGGTCCTCGTCATAGGGCCGTTCGATATGTCAAAATAGACCATGGCCATCCGCCTGTCGCTGTCGGAGACGAAGTCGACCTCTTCTATCCCATCGCAATCGGAATCAACGACCACAGCAAGGCCTATTAAGCCGAGCGTGGTGTTGATGTCCATTGACGAATAACCGGCCTGGCCATTGCTGGACTGGGATTCGAGCATGACCGCTCTCGGTGACGAAACACTATCACCGAAGATGAGTATGTCCAGGTCTCCGTCCCCGTCTAGGTCCGCCATGTACGGGTCCGTAAGCCCTTTGGTGTTGTCCATGACAAGCCTCTTTGCGACGTTCCCGTTGCCATCGACCTGTGCCGTGTAGATCCCGCCAGTGGGCCCGGAGGTGAACAGGACCGTATCATTGCCTTCCTGGTCCCTCCTAACAGAGAAACCTACCCTGGACGCAGAAAGGTTGCTGGAGAGAGGAACCCTCAGAAGGCCCCCGTTCTCTTTCATTACATGCATCGTGACTTTCCGTGCGGATGTGCCTGTATCGACCCAGGACGTCACGAGGGTCCCCGCCCGGGCCTCCTCCCGGTCCAGTGCCCTGGTGTGGACCGAACCTTTGACGGAACTCTCCAGCACGACCGAGATGGCGCTGCCGAAGGGGTCGCAGATCAGTACGATGGATGAGGACCGCTCATCGAAGTACACTATGTCCAGGCGTCCATCCCCGTCGAGGTCGGCAGCATCGAACGCATCTGTGCCACCGGGGATGAAGCTGCCAAGGTCCACGGTCCTTGAAGGGAGACCTTCGGGCGACGAAGGCGAGACAATGACCATCGATGCTTCCCTCAACACCGCCCTTTCCGGCAGCAGCATCGAGAAAGTGTAACCCCCTGAGGCGCCCAACGACCTGAGGGAGCCTTCGTCGCCCCCGAACCGGTCCTGAAGGCCCAGACCACCGTACTCGCCGCCCCCGAAGGACCATTCAGGCCTGGCATCCAGGCCTATGTCCAATGATACCTTGTATGGCGGGGTCTCCCCGGGGACGGTCGATATCATCAGTGAGCCTGACCTGACCGGGCCGCCGCCCGGAAGGGGGATGGAAAGGCTGGGGTCCCGGCCCCCGCCCTCAGGGAATGAAACGATGAATGAATCGGCCTCCTGGCCGCCTTTCTTCAATGTCGTGGAAGAGAGGCCACGGGCGAAAGCGGATATGGGGCTCATAAGAACGAAGGAGAGGAATGCCAGAAGGAGAATGGACCTATATCGCCTGCCCCATGGCATTTCCGGGGGCCCCTTCCTTGATGGGAACGCCGTCCGTATCACCGTCCAAAAGGCCTCAGCTGCAGGCATACCACTCTTTTCCAGCATATAAGTTTTTATCTGTACATCTTTGCCCGCTGGACAGGAAGGTCGTACAAATGCGCTTCCTAAGATGCCTGACATTTTCCAAGGGACATACCAGGACGGCAAGATATAAGTAAAAAGCCCGTAGCTGGTTCGCAAGCTGCAACAGGTGATGGAAATGGACGAAGACTTCCTTAGGCTCCAGACAGGCATACCGGGATTGGACAGCATGATAGAGGGCGGGCTACCTTTCCCGTCAACGGTCCTTCTCGCGGGGGACAGCGGGTGCGGAAAGACCACTTTCTGCCTCCAGTTCCTGTTCGATGGGGCAAGGAAGGGTGAGAAGGGGCTCTACTTCACCACGCTCTCCGAACCGACCAATTGGATGCTCAGGTTCTCCTCCAGGTTCAATTTCATGGACAAAGAGGCCATAGGAAGGGACATCATCTACTTCGATCTGGGCCCCTACTTCAGGTCCAGGCTCCCGCCGGAGGACCGCTTCGAGGCCCTTAAAAAGGCCATAGAGGACAAGATCGTGGAGCACATGCCCCAGAGGATAGTCATAGACCCCATAACGGCAGTGGCCGGACTGCTCAAGGGTTCTTACAGGGAATTCGTGTTCGACCTCTCCCAATCCCTCAAGAACTGGCAGGCGGTCTCCCTCCTCACGGGCGAATCCACGCACGACCAGATGAACACCATGGAGCCAGCATATACGTCCGACGGCATCATCCTCCTTTACAATCTCGAACACGAGGATGGGAGAAGGAGGTACCTCGAGGTCCTCAAGCTGAGGGGGACCGACCATATGACGGGCAGGCATCTGATGGACATCTCTGGTGACGGTATATCCGTTCAGGTAGGATTGAGGTGAGGACATGGACGAATCGACCAAACCACCGCAGACGAAGGTATCGGAATACCTTGACCTCCTGAACCCTTCCTCGGAGCACATGGTCACGTTCTCCCCGTTCTTCACGAACCAGATGAGCGTAGAGCTCATCAGGAGCATGACCGTCATAAGGAGGGCAAGGGTCCTCTACATCTGCATAGGCAGGCCCCATATCTTCGTTCAGAAGATGCTCATGAACAGGGGGATCAACATCAAGGACATCTACTTCATGGACATGGTCCTGCACGTTTGCAGGGAAGGGGGCAGGTCAAAGGCGCCTGTGATACACGTACCCGACTCCAAGGAACCCCTGGAGCTCCCGACGGTTTTCAAGCTCTACAGGGTGGACCAGGAGCTCTCCTCGCTATCCCTGGATGACATCGAGCTCATGGTCCTTGACAATGTGTCCGAGCTGAGGACGTACAACAGCGACCAGCAGATAAGGACGTTCCTGGGACTGCTGCACGGCCTGTCCCAAAAGACCGGCAAGGGCCTCATACTCCTCCATCTGGACAATAGGCCCAATGATGGCATGAGGGAGCTGGCGGAGGGTATGTCCATCCACACGCTCGCCATACCCGCCAAAGCGTTCCAATGATAAGGTCATCCAAAAGGACGTTCGTTGAGCGTCCTAAAAACCTTTAATACGACAGACCGGTCATCCACACCTAGGCCGAATCGGATAGGTGTGATAAGATGCCCAGCCATTACCCCAGGTATCTGGACGGTCCCTCATCAAGGGCTATTTCGGTCATTGCCGTAGCGCTCCCGTTGTTCATCCTCCCCATGTTCCTTCTGGTCGTTTCCGGCGCGCCGATGGTCGTCAGTTTGGGCTCATCGACGACCGAGAGGCTTGAGGACAATGACGGTGATGGCCTGGCGGAGTTCCTGGTGCTGGATGTGGACATAGAGGTGTTCGAACCCGGCGCCTACGGTCTCCATGGGTCTGCCCTGGATGGCGCGGTCACAGCGAACGCCGGACCCCTTGACCTACCCATGGGCAGCAGCAAGGTGGAACTGAGGTTCTCGGGTTCGGCCCTGTCCAGGTCCATCACCGGAGGGCCTATCTCGTTCGACCTGGAGGTCTTCCCCCGGGACCCGTCGTCGAACTCGGCCAAGGGGACCTATAGAACGATGGAAGATTACATGCCCGAGCAGTTCGAGGCACCATCTTCAGGCACCGGCGTGGAGGTAAGGATACTGGGCATGGAGGTCCTCATAGAGAGCAAGGTCCTCCGGTTGTCCATAAACACAACGCTACCCCAGATCACCTTCACTTACTCGGGCGGTTCGGGGGATTCCACCAGGTCCACCATCAGATACCTCGAGGTCGTGGCCTACGAGGACAAGAACGGGAACGCGGTCTTCGATCAGGGCACTGACCTGAAGAAGTACGAAGCCCCCCTCAACACGGTCGATTGGAGCCTCAGGACGGACTTCTCCCAGGGTTACGAGATATCCCTCCACGGCGTTGTCCCGCTGAGGCTCTCCGGCAGTGCCACTGCCGTCGCATGGGCGAAGATGACCTTCACGTACCGGTCAAGGTCCCTTCTGCTCGAGGGATGGGGGCAGAAGTTCGATATAGACCTGGAGCTCTGGCAGCCCCTTGATGCGGACCGGATAGCGGTCGTCCACGAGCTCAGGGACCTGTCGGGCGAACAGACCATAGAAAAGGGTAAGGGTGGCTCGGTCCAGACTGATGACCCTAACGTGCTCAGGCTCATCTCCCCCAGAGGCTTGACGACCGGTATCTATTCCTGGTCCGATGAGATCTCGGTCGGTGAGGCATCTCCCCAGACCCCATCGCGGGCGAATACGACCTTCACGGTCGATGGCCATGTGGCCTCTATAATATTCTCCTACCCATTGTCCGGCGGAACGCTCTCCATCCATCACGACCCGGTCATAGGGATGGACCCCGCCAACATGCCGAAGGAACGGAACCAAATGGGGTTCCTGTCCAACAAACCCCTTGCCATGATCATCGGGTCTGCCATCGGGGTCCTGATAGTGGCCGGCACGGTGGTCTTCAGGTCCTGGTCGGAGAGGAGAGAGCAGCGGGCGCTCATTGACAGGGAACGCAAAGGGGGTGATTGAACGGTCTCAGTCGAACTCTGGTCCGCCATGAAGGACCTGCTGGTCGGCCTCCTCCTGGTCCTCTCCCTGGTCCTCTCCGGGATAGGTTTCCTCTCCTACCGCAGGAGTGGGAGCCCCAGATTGCTCATGGTGAGCTTTGCCTTCCTGCTCTTCCTGATTAAGGGGCTCTACCTTGCGGTCGGGCTCTATCTGACCCACTGGGTCAAGGTCCCAAGGGGGTTTGCCCTGGCCTTCGACATCATGCTCCTGGTCGATGTGGCGGTCCTGATGACGCTCTACCTTGCCCTCTTCAGGAAGCAGAGGGTCCGTTGAGGGGTTGGGACCCGATGGAAGAAGACCCCCTCCAGCTGGAGACCAGGAAGAGGATATACGAACTTGTCCAGGCCTCGCCAGGTGTCCACTTCAGGGAGATATCGCGAAGGCTCGGCCTGCCCATGGGCGTGGTCGAGTACCACCTCAACTTCCTTTTGAAGAGGGAGATGATAGTCGACAGGAAGGAGGGCAGGTACAGACGCTACTACGCCGAGGGCAAGATAGGCTCCAGGGAGAAGAGGGTCCTCTCCTACCTCCGGAAGGACATCCCCCGGGGCATCCTAATGCACGTGATGCTGCATCCCGGGGCCAGGCATAGGGACATCAAGGGGGACCTGGACATCTCCGGCTCCACGCTCTCCTTCCACATCCAGCGGATGATGGAGGACGAGGTCCTGAAGGAGGAGGATGAAGGGGGGACCAGGAGGTTCTATGTGGTCGACCCGGATTCCGTCTCAAGGACGCTCATACTCTACAGGAGGTCCTTCATGGACAAGCTGGTGGACTCCTTCACCGAGACCTGGCTCGACCTTGAGCTGTGAGGACCTGCATCAGAGCCTTTCCCTGTGGTCGATACCTATGGTATGAGGTCCCAGCTTGGGGACCTGGAGGGAGAGCCTCTTGTGCCTGGAGGACCTCATCATGGACCGGACCCTGGATACGTCCCCTTCGCTCACTGGCGGCTCGAACCCAGACCTATCGAACTCCTCAACGGTGATCGTCGAATGATCGATATTGTCCGCTATGGAGCTCACCGAATAGCCCTTGATGCACCCGTTCAGCACCTGGTCCAAAAGAGGGTAGGGCAGCCGCAGCTCCCCCTCATCCGTCTGTCCGGCTACGAGCCCGGCGGTCGGGGGCCTTTCGATGATGGGGTTCGGGACCCCCACGACCCTTGATAGCTCCCTTATCTGGGTCTTGAAGAGGTCCCCTACTGGGCAAATGTCCGATGCGCCGTCCCCGTACTTTGTGAAATATCCCGTCAGCAGTTCGGATTTGTTGGAGGTTCCTATGACCAACCCGCCCTCGGAGTTGGCTACAGCATAGAGCACCAGCATCCTTGCCCTTGCCATCGCATTGCCCCTCACCATACCGACCAGTTCAAGGGGTATGGCATTCACTATGCCCTCTATGTCCAGGACCTTGAGGTCAGTACCGCATGAACGAGAGGCCATCTCGGCGAACCCGAGGTCGGATGGATTCATTGCCCCGCAAGGCAGGAACAGAGGCCTCACACGGTCGGGGCCTATCGCATCTGCAAGGAGAATGAGCACCAGGGCGGAGTCCAATCCTCCAGAGAGCCCGACCACGGCCGGACCGTTCCCGGAAGCGGCCATCCTATCGATGATGAAGTCGGAGATGATCCTCCTTGCATCCTGGTCCAACCTTGGTACGAGGTCCATTGCACCACCTCTTTGGTGACAGTTCTTCTCGGTCGGAGGGGATAGTAGGGGAAAGTTCAAATAATCTTTTCCCCACTCACTTCGACGGAGAATGAAAGTTGACCGGATATAATATCGAGAACATCGTCGCATCCAGCGGTCTGAGCTCGAAACTGAGGCTGAAGGAGATAGCGGAGAAGCTCCCCGACTGCGAGTACAATCCAGAGAACTTCCCGGGGGTCATCTGGAGGCCCAGGTCCACCTACGGCGTCGTAGTCCTCATGGAGGACGGGCGGATGATGTGCACCAATGTCAGAACTCTGGATGACGTGGATGCCCTCTTCAAGAGAATGATCAAGCTCCTGGAAGAGATGGGGCTCATAACCCCGAGGATAGCCTGCCCGAGCTGCGGGGCCGTCGTCGATTCCGAGGATGTGGTCTGCATCGACTGCGGTCAGCTCCTCCAGGGCAGGTGAAGGGGACCTGTTCAAAGGGGTCCAAGAATGGACCTTGTTTTCCCCTCCACGTCCGTCCTGTTCCGTTCAGGGCATGATACCATGAGGCAGTAGTGTATCCCCGGCCTCCTCTGTAGTGCCCTTGCCAACGTCGATATGGTATGGAGCGGGACCGGTCTGTCTCCCATTACCTTGATGTCCGTCCTCCTTAGCCTGGGCTCCGAGAGGGCAAGGCTGGGGTCCGGGACATCTATGATAACCTCCCCTTCCGGTACATCGGCCTTACGGCATATATCCGCTTCGAGCCTGGAACGCTCCCTGTCGTCGGTCAGGCTACTGACCAGCTCCCTTGTCCTCTGAGCGGCCTCGGAGTCCCCGACAGCATCCTCCGAGTTCACAGTATAGGCCGATTTCAGGAGCTTCCTGAACCTGAGCCTTGCGGCCATCCTCGAAGGTACCCCTCCCTGCTCCCTCATGAACCTCAGGACCTCGCCGTCGGCCATGCCCCAGACCTGCTCAAGGGCTTTGTCGGAAAGATATTCCCCAGCCCTGCAGAGCATGCCCTCCGCTATCCTTGCGGTCCTGTGGAAATAAACGGAGGAGTACATGAGCGACCTGGCCACGAGCATGCCCTCAAGTGCAGATAACCCCCTCCGGTGGACCATGAGCTCGCCGTGATGGACTATGGATGTCTGAACGATCCTGTCAAGGTCGATTATCCCGTATGCGACACCTGTGTAATGGGAGTCCCTCAAGAGGAAGTCCAGCTGGTCCGCATCGACGGCACCGTGGATGATCTGGTACAGATAGTCCTTGTCTGAGAAGAATGCCTGTCCGTTCTCCACCGGGAGCCTTTCGGTCACAGAGGGGCAGGAGGAACCTTCCCTGCACACGAGTCCGGCCACCCTTTTAGGGTCCAGACCCTCCGCCTCCAGGACCTCCGGGACGCTCCTCCCCCTCTCCAGGTCCTTCCAGTCCCTGTCCCACCACCAGGCATCGTAGGGACCTATCCGGCCCGTTATCAGGTCCTTGGTGAGCTCCATATGCTCCTTGCCCAGCCTGTCATGGAACAGTTTCTCCATCGTGTGGGAGAACGGACCGTGCCCCAGGTCGTGCAGTGCCCCAGCAGTAGAGACCAATGAGACCTCTTCCGGTGGGAGCTCCAGCGCTTTGGCGAGCATACCTGCTATATGGGACGTTCCGAGCGAATGCTCGAACCTTGTGTGGTGCGCTCCCGGGAACACGAGGTAGGCGAGCCCCAGCTGCCTTATCTGGCTCAGCCTGTTCATCTCGGGGGTCGAGGCGAGCTCGAGAAGGGCTCCGGACAGCTTGATCGTACCATGGACCGGGTCGTTGATTATCTTGAACTCTCTCATCGGGGACAGAGCGTCGAATGATGATTTATGACTATCGTATGGCACCAACCATGGAAAACGGTTATCTCCCACATGGTCGGTTACCCCCTCCATGAGAGCACTGACGCCTCGGGAAAGGGATGCCCTCATCGGCTACCTGGAGGACGACCACGGAAGGGGAGACCCCACATCCGTACTCTTCGGGGAAAAGGATAGGGGCATGGGTGTCATCATATGCGAGGAGGGATGCATTCTCTCCGGCCTTGATGTAGCCCAGTTCATATTCTCGGTCCTGGGGGCCTCTCTAAAGGTCAGAGAAGGTCTTTCTACAGGGACCGGGGTGGATGCGGGTTCGGTCGTGGCAGAGGTCGAAGGCCCTGTCCCCTCGCTCCTTGCGGGGGAGAGGACCGCTCTGAACCTCCTGTCAAGGATGTCAGGGATAGCGACCATGGCGAGGAGGGCAACGAAGCTGGCCTCTGACAGCTGTCCGAAAACCAGGGTCGCAGGGACCAGGAAGACGACCCCCGGTTCCAATCTCTTCGAGAAGAGGGCCTTGATGGACGGGGGAGCCCTCCCTCACAGAACGGACCTCTCATCCCTTGCAATGGTCAAGGACAACCACATAGCTGCGCTCGGGGGTGGACCCAAAGCGATCGTGACGGCGGTCACTAAGCTCAAAGGCCTCTACGGACCTTATCTTCCCATCGAGGTCGAGTGCGGGACGGTGGAAGAGGCTCTTGCGGCCCTTGAGGCCGGTGCCGACATTATCATGCTCGACAACATGGGCGTAGAAGGGGTCCGTAAAGCCTCTTCGGCCCTGAAGGAGGCCATGTTAAGGTCAGGAAAGAGAGCCTCCATAGAGGCATCCGGTGGTATCGGACCGAAGGACATCCCTCTAATTGCCCCCTATGTGGACGTGATATCCATGGGGTCCCTGACCTATGGAGCCCATCCCATCTCCTTCAAGATGGATATGGAGCTCAAGGGGTCATATAGATGACGGCCCGGGGGGAAAAGAATGACCGATAGGGCAATGGCCGGACCAAGGGGGACCTTCCGTTTGGTTCCCAGGGACCTTGCCGGTCCTCTCCCTGAGGACCTGATCCTCTTTGGATTCCTGATGGTCCTTGCGGCGGTCCATCTCATCTGGAAGGTCCCTTTCGACCCCGACCCCCTCACATTGAACAGGCTTCTTCTGGGACTTACGATAATGCTATCGATAATGGTGATAATGGCTTTCAAACAGTCATTATTTGTCAGGGGTGGAGGCCCGCAAGAGGGTCTGGAAGGTGCGGCATATACTGTAAGGGCATGGTTCCCCTACCTCATGGTCGGGATATCCTATCAGCTCATCCAGCCCGCAGTGATGGGATTGCATGACGGGACCATCGACATGACCTTGATGGATATGGACCGTTTTTTGTTCCTGGGCCAAGACCCTGTCCTCCTTATAGAGGGGATCAGCTTTCCCATTCTCACGGATTGGTTCGCATTCTGTTATTCACTATATTTCGTGCTCACGGGGGGCATAGCGCTCCTGCTCCATTTCACCGACCGCAGGGACGATTTCAGGCTCTTCATGCTTGCCATGGTCATTTCGTTCTATCTGGGTTATATCAGCTACATCTTCCTGCCGGCCGTAGGGCCTAGGTACGCCATACCGGACAGGTTCCAGACCGACCTGAAAGGGATAATGATATGGGACCATGTCAAGGCAATGTACAACGATATGGAATCCATAAACCGGGACTGCTTCCCGAGCCTTCATACCGCTCAGGCCCTGATCCCGCTATATTTCGCTTACAGGTTCAAAGGCTTGCTGGGGAAAGGGAGGCTCTTGTTCTGGCTCCTCCTGCCCATCGTGATATCCATCTGTATTTCGACGGTCTATCTTCGCTACCACTGGGTGGTCGATGTCATCGCTGGAGCGGTCCTTGCGGCGGTCTCCATTTACCTTGGCACTATCCTCTTCAAAAGGTTCCCATGGCCCGGAGACCGCTCAAATCCTCAGGACCGGCCATAGGAGGTTCGCCCCGGGCAGAGGTCCGCTCCGACCGGCAGGCAAATAAGGTTTTTATCGTTCAGGGGCCTCAGGAAGCGTTCGTCGCAACACCGGGGTGCCATAGATGGAGATGTTCGAAGCCCAAAGCATAGAGTCCAAATGGCAGCTCAGGTGGAGGGAGGCCGATACCTTCAGGCCTGATGGTCCAGGTAAGGGTACCGGAAGGAAGTTCTTCATGATATTCGCCTACCCTGGCATCTCGGGCTACCTCCATGTGGGCCACATGAGGGGGTTCACCTATACCGATGTGATGACCCGCTTCAGGAGAGCGGCGGGATATGATGTCCTATTCCCCGTCGGCTTCCACGCGACAGGCATCCCCGCGGTATCCCTGGCCAAGAGGATAGAGCGTAAGGACCCCAAGACCCTGGAGTACATGCTGAGGAACGGGTGCCCTCCGGATGTGGTTGGGAAGCTCTCGGACGTCGACTCACTGATAGAGTTCTTCCGCCATGTCTACATAGAGGATTACTGGAGGAGGTTCGGCTTCGGCATGGACTTCTCTAGGGCCATGACCACGGTTTCACCGGGGTACAATCGCTTCATAACCTGGCAGTTCAGGAAGCTCAACGGGCTGGGCCTTCTGACCACCAAACCCCATTTCGCCCCCTTTTGCCCCAGCTGCGGTCCTGTGGCTGTCGATTCTTCCATGACCGATATCTCACAGGGAGGGAACGCCGAGAACCTGGACTTCACCGTCCTGAAGTACCGCCTGGACGATGGCACTGTCCTGCCTGCGGCCACCCTCCGCCCCGAGACCGTTTACGGCGTCACCAATATGTGGCTCAACCCCGAAGTTGACTATGTCAAGGCATCCTTCTCCGGCGAGACCTGGCTGCTCTCCAAGGAGGGTGCGGAGAAGCTCAGGCACCAGCTGGAGGGCAGGGCCGAGGTATCCATAGCTGGCGGCATCAAAGGGAGCTCCCTCATAGGTTCCATGTGCAGGACCCCGCTGGGAAGGCCCATACCCATACTGCCCGGGACCTTCGTTGACCCGAATGTAGCGACAGGTGTCGTCATGTCCGTCCCGGCCCATGCTCCGTTCGACTGGGTGGCCCTGAACGATGTGAGAAGAGAGCTCGAGGCAGGGAACAACCGGTTCGGCCTTGACAGGGAGATGGTCATGGGGCTTTCCCCCATCACTCTGATCCAGACAGGCAAGGAGTACGTCGAAGACCCTGCAGGGGTCCTTTGCAGGAAGATGGGCATCAAGGAACAGGGTGAGACCGCCAAGCTCGATGAGGCGACCGCTACGATATACAGGGACGAGTTCCATTCCGGTACTTTGCTCCCCATCTGCGGGGACTATGCCGGGATGAAGGTCTCTGCGGCCAAGGAGGCATTGAGGAACGACTTCATCGCTGTGGGCCTTGCCGATCCCTTCATGGAGTTCTCCGAACCCGTGATATGCCGGTGCGGGACGCCGGTCATAATAAGAAGGATACCCGACCAGTGGTTCATACGTTATTCCGATCCGGAATGGACGGAGAGGTCAAAGGAACATGCGGCGACCATGAACATCGTCCCTGACGAGTATAAACGGGACATGCCCTCGGTCCTGGGCTGGTTCGGGGACAGGGCATGCATCAGGCAGGGTTCCTGGCTCGGTACCGAGTTCCCGTTCAAAAAGGACTGGATCATAGAGCCCATATCGGATTCGACGCTCTACCCGGCCTATTACATTGTTTCCAGATACGTGAACGACGGGAGCCTCAAGGTCGATTGGATGGACGATGCCTTCTTCGATCATGTACTATTAGGAAGGGGCAGCATCGATAGCCTCCCGGCGGAAAGGAGGGAGGTCGTCAGGAAGTGCAGGGAGGACTTCCTCTACTGGTATCCCCTGGACATCAACCTCGGGGGGAAGGAGCACAAGACCGTTCACTTCCCGGTCTTCCTCATGAACCACGTTGCGATCCTCGATAAGGAGCACTGGCCCAGGGGCATATATGTCCACTGGTGGGTGACCATGGCCGGGGGGGACAAGATCTCCAAGACCAAGGGCGGTGCGGAGCCCATCCCCGAGGCCATAATGAAGTACGGCGTGGACGCCATGAGGCTCTACTACTGCCATGTGGGGTCAGCGGACATGGACGTGGAATGGAAGGAGGAATCGGTCTTCCATTACAGGTCCAGGACCAGGAGGGTCTACGAGATGTTCCTGGAGCTCAGGAACGCCGGAACGGGCCAAGAAGGCCCCATGGACAGCTGGCTGCTCTCGGTCCTTAAAAGGGACCTTGCGGAGGCTTCGCAGCATCTCGAAGCAGGACGGCTCAGAGAGGCCTCGAACCTGGTCTATTTCACCTTCCCCTCGGAGATCAGGTGGGCATGGAAACGCGGGGGCGTATCAAAGGCAGT
>Ga0105104_10002264_pt1 | contig 14171 bp, 13 predicted proteins | sample PPLLaktember2015_3_FD_87034 | JGI IMG/M metagenome (GOLD analysis project Ga0105104, IMG submission 87034) | Freshwater sediment microbial communities from Prairie Pothole Lake near Jamestown, North Dakota, USA - PPLs Lake P7 Core (6) Depth... | ecosystem: Environmental > Aquatic > Freshwater >... | reverse complement strand
CCATATACCTAAATAATGATCACGGAATGTTACAGAACGGCCTCTATTTGTTGAAACAAACACAGACACATTATCTCTAGTTTTAGAAAATAAGACGTATTGTGAGTTCATATGGCTTGGATTTCTTTTTTTAAGGTGTTAGGCTTTTTGATTCATTTAAACAGCATCTAACAGTTTTGCTATATCTTGTCGACTGTCGAGGATACTAAACCAGCTTAATAAGAGTTTCCTGATGTCATTCTTGCCAACGATCTTTTCAGTAGTATTTAATAGCGTAAAATCTGTCGGCAAGATCTGATCTATGATCTCCCACTCAAACGGCATTGAAATGGTGACACCTTCAATAGGTCTCACTGAGAAGACCGATGCAAGTGTCTTTCCTTTCGCATTTTGGTTGTGGTCGAAGAAAACTTTTCCTCGTCTTTTGGACGTATCCCAATCCATTGTAATCATATCTGGTCGTTTGCTAATCAGTGCTCTTCCAATGATTTCGGCAAAGCTTCTTGTCTGATGATATGTGTAATTCGAAGAAACAGGTACAAAAATATGAATTCCCGTTTTACCCGAAGTTTTAATGTACGATTTTATTTTCAATTTGTCAAAAATCTCAGATTTTAAGAGCTGAGCTACTTCAACTGTTTTCTTAAACGCTATGCGGTTGTACTCTGGCTCCTGATCTGTGCCGGTTTCTAAGCCAGAGTAAATATAAGGATCTAAATCAAATACAACGAAATCCGGGTGATTGAGGCCACAGTTTTCTTCATCTAGTGCAGTAGAACCCTTTAAACAAGCCTCGTAGTCAACAACTCTACTATACCACGGGTGCAGTTCAATACAACCAAGGTTCGTTAGCCAAAGCAATGTTTCCTTATTATTGCAGATCAAATAGTTAGTTACCCTCTTTGCAGATTCGGAATAAAGCTTCACTGAATTTACAAATTCGGGCTTTTTCTTGTTCCAATTTTTTTGATAAAAGTGTTTACCCTTAATTCCGTCAGGATATCTGCTCAGGGACAATGGTCTGTCTTTAAGAAAGGGAAGCAAGTAGACGCTTATTTTGTCATAGTATTCGATCAAATCTCCCTTTGTGATCCCACGGTGGTAACGACTCTTTGGCCAAAAAACCTTATCTAAGTTAGAATAGCTATTCTTCATATCATTGGCAGCTACTCTAGAAGGGGTACCAGAATATAGTAATTGTGATGTCGATCGCGAAGGTGGAGGTGGTGGTGATGATGACGATGATGATGAAATGTATGATCCTACCGAAAGTTCATTAGAATTTTGTGGTTTTACATTTGCTAGCTTGTCTATATTTTTAGGCTCTTCAAGAGTGCACTCCTGAGGCTTCTTGTCGTCTCTAATCCTTAAGAATATTGGAGCTCTCATAATCTTGTCCTTTGTCCATCCATCAAGCTTAACCTCAACTACTAGAACCGGCTGTACCCAAACTGGATCTCTATTGGTATAGGGAATGTAACTGACTGGACTCTCAGCGGTAGTTATTTTTTGCAATTTGTTGAAAATCTCGACGAGTTGTGGGAAGTCAAATCCACTTCCGGAGTGTCCAACAAAGACAAGTTCTCCGCTATTGAATGCAGCCAGCAGTAAGGACCCAAAGTAGCCTTTTCTATTACCTTCTCCTGGAGTATAACCAATCACCACACAATCCTGAGTCTGGATATTTTTGATTTTTAACCAATCAGTTCTTCTAGCCCCCTGCAGATATTTGCTTTGTTTATTCTTTGCAATAATGCCCTCGAGGTTGAGTGCCCTGATATTCTCGAAAAGTACTATACCTTTTCCCTCAAATGATTCTGATATCCTTATCACTTTATCGCCGCTTCTATTCAGATCTAGGACACTTGATAGCAACTCTCGCCGCTTCCAGAATTCTAAATTCTCGAGGTTCTTCCCATCTAGATATAATATATCAAAAATGTAGAAAGTGGAAGGTATTTCATTAGAAAGGTGTTGGATATCTAAACTGTTTTCTACATTCATTCTTCTCTGATGACTTTGAAAGTTTGGACGACCTTGCTCATCTAAAACTACTATCTCCCCATCAAGCACAATTGAATCATTGCATCTTATGTTCGAAGACGTCGTGATGGAATTGATAATTTCTGGATATCTGTGACGAATGGATTTATTGGTTCTCGATTTTAGCTCGAGTATGTTTTTACTTTTGTTATAAAACAGGATAGCTCTTACTCCATCCCATTTGATTTCGAAATCCCATTTGTTATCATTAAAGGGTTTATCGACTGGTGTAGAAAGCATAGGTCTTATACTGCTCGGGTAATCAGATGAAGGGAGGTGTTGTATTTTCATTTTGGTAGAGTATGGAAGATCCACTTCATCATTTTTTACATTGTTTTGGGCAACATTAGAATCAACTGGAGAGTTGGAAGATTCATTACTCGCATTGCCCTTTTTTGTAAAATTATTTTTCTTTGTTTGAGACAACACAGAATCAGGCTGAGAGAATGTCAGGTCCTCTTCTGATGCGAATTGATCATTGTATTTTATCAAAAGCCACTGGTTTTCCCGGCCTGTTCTAATTAATGAAAATTTACCATTTACTTTGTTCCCATGTAAACTAAAAGTTATCTTTCCTTTATCAAACTGCTCGGAAAACTTTTCATTAGGTTTTTCCAACATATAGAAACCAGTATCCCATACAAGAACTGTACCCGCCCCATAGTTTCCCTCGGGGATCGTTCCTTCAAATAAAAGATAATCGAATGGGTGGTCTTCAGTAAGTACTGCAAGACGTTTTATTTTGGGATTAAGAGAGATCCCTTTCGGGACAGCCCATGATTTTAGGACGCCATTTTCCGCTTCGAGTCTAAAGTCATAGTGCAATCTTCTAGCATTGTGCTTCTGAATAACAAAATGTCTTCTGATATCCTTCCTTTGTCCATCTGCGGGAGTTCCAACAGGCTCAGGAGTCTCCTCAAAGTTTCGCTTTCTATTGTATTTTTTAAGCATGCACTAAATCTAGCCTTTACGTGCTACCTTAATTATTGGACAGTATGTTATTTGTGGATTTGTGTTATTACATGGACTTATTCTGTTTGAATTAATTATCTTAGACCTCGTGTCAATGTAAATTAAATTGAAGATCATCTTTATTGTAGACTTCCTTCAACTTCCTACTTAAGCGCTTATGCAAATTGGAGTTGTTTTACCATTACTTCCTATGTAATCTCACTATCATTCTGATGAATAATCCCGACGTTCAACTACGTTATGTTGTCGAGACACGGGCGCGCACTCCTAGACTCGCTTTTTATAGGAATCTAATGCAGCATTTAGGATATTGAGATCACCTGTAAACCTATATACCTTGGCTAACCTTTCAATCTCTTCCCAGACGGGGTCCGGATGATTGTTTGGACTTATTACTTGTTCAATTTCTGCTAACTTGTTTCTTACTACTTGAGGTAGATCACGCAAGTGGGGATGTAAGCTCAATGGAGGTTTTTCGCTAACTGGTTTCTCCAATCGTTTTGCCCTCGGCTGAACAAGAACGGCTTCGAACAATCGAAACTGTGACAAATAAGAATCCAAAAGTGACTCCTTTCCTTTGTGTTCGATTAGATCGAGTTCTATCCTTCTTAGCAAAATATCTCCAATTTGTGGAAAAAGACTCCTACATAGCGACCTAATTTCTTTGAGCTTTGACGAACTTTGATCTTCAAATTGCTCAGCAGGGGACGCTTTGACGGGTTCGTTATGAGGGTTTTCGTTTGACACAAATTCCTTACGTTGCACGTTTTCAGAGTTTTCTGAATCAGATCTGTTGTGTGCAACGTTGGTGAAGGGAAAAGTGCCATCTGTACTGCGCCTTTTCCTCCTGAACCCTATCGGATCAGCTAACCCATACTCACCGGTTACCCTCCCTATTATGTATTCGAGTGAGCGAACAATTTTGCCCCGTTCCTGGTGGAGAAGGCGGTTGTGTCTGTCCGCACTATACTTCCTAGTGAAATCCTGCGCACATGTTACGCAGACATAGTTTTTAAAGGTCATCTGTCGGATATCGATTGAATCTTTTAATAACTGTTAGCGCAGCATTGTGCTGCATTATTCAATAACAGTCTAGTAGAAGATTCTGTTTACGCCCTTGAGAGATTGACATCGCTGCAACAAACTACGACATCTCGGACATCTAGTTCTGAGGGTCACGTTATAATTGCTTTTTCTAAGTTTTTCATGTGTAATACAGAAATCTAATATCAGGTTCCTATTTGCGGTATTTTACTCACAGATTCGAATGTCCAAGCTGAAAGCATCGAAAGTTCGGGCATAAAACAGTAGAAGTTAACTCGAGTATAGGATTTGGTTATCAGATCCTAGGATTCCTTGTGCTATCGTCACCTATCCGCATTATTCACTCCCAATAATTCAAGCCAATAGATAATACTCAAAGAATTAAACTTACTACAAGGGAGTTAGGGGCAGTATGTAAACAGGAACACAAGAGAAAAATGAATGTAGGAATGTGTGACTAAATCATATTTTTATCTTATTTTCGATCTTTTAATTTTTTCCTGTAAAAGCATTACTCCTTGAATCAAGGTCTCAGGACGGGGAGGACAGCCGGGAACGTATACGTCAACTGGGATGATTCCGTCAACCCCCGGAAGCACATTATATGAGTCAATATATAGGCCACCAGTGATCGCACAAGCTCCCATCGCGACGACATATTTAGGATCAGGCATTTGATCGTAAACCATACGGAGCCGCGGTGCCATCTTTCTCGTTACTGTCCCTTGAACGACGATTAAATCACATTGTCTAAGGGAACCAAATGCCTCGATTATCCCAAATCTCTCTGCATCGTACCTGGGTCCAGAAACAGCACCAAATTCTACACTGCAGCAAGCCGTCTCAAGGTGAACCGGCCACAATGACCAAACTCTCCCCCAGTTTACTGCATATCCAAGAGGCTTGTCTAGTGCTTTTATTAAAACGTCTCCAATCCTGCTTACCATGACATTGAAGGTAGATGGATTAAGCAATTCAGTCTTCAACCGATTCTACAGCCTCTTTGAAATCCGATAATTATCCCCACATATCATATTTAATACTTCAGAATCGATCATTACCTAAGATAGGCCGCTAATCAATAATTGCTGTTGCAGGCCAAAGTAGTGAGATCAAATTTGAAAGGGGACAATAAGATTCTACGAAACATGTTCTAAATGATCAAAAAATGTATAAACGATAATTCATTTCAACTAATAGCATTGACATTAAGAATCGGATTCCACGTATCAATTTCTGGAGGAATTTCAAACTCTGTGGATAATGCTCTAAAGGATGGGTGTACTGCATTTCAAATATTCAGTAGAAATCCCAGAGGGTGGGCAGCTAAACCTTTGGATAACCAGGACGTGGCGCTCTTCAAGAATAAACTTGCAGGACGTTTAGATGGTAACAAATCAACGGATAGTATGCCAGCGAAAAGTCCCAGTATCACTAAAAAAAAGACATTGAGAAAGGGCATACCAGAAATTGATAGAAATGCTATTTTTATTCATATGCCTTACCTTCCAAACTTATCCTCACCCAATAAAAAAATTTATGATCAATCTGTGCATGTCTTGATAGATGAACTCAATCGGTGTGATGCTTTAGAAATACGCTTTTTAGTAGTTCATCTTGGAAGTCACCAGGGGGAAGGGATTACGAAGGGGGTCGAACAATTGGTTCAGGCATGCTCCCATGCTATCGAGTCGACTTCGACCGAGAACGCTGTTTCTATACTTTTAGAGAATAGTGCTGGTCAGAAGAACACTGTTGCCAGTGATTTTAAAGAATTAAGAATAATACTCGATAAGCTGTATGACTATAATCCAAGTAGCAAGAAAGATCGATTCGGCGTATGCTTGGATACTTGTCATGCGTTTGCTTCAGGTTACGACCTTACTTCAAAGGAAGCAGTTAATGACACGATGGATAAATTCGACTCACAAGTTGGATTAGGGCATCTCAAACTTATACATTTGAACGACTCAAGAGACAAGTTCTTTTCTCGCAGAGATAGGCATGAGCATGTAGGACTTGGAGAAATAGGTAAGGAAGGGTTTACTGCATTCCTGAAACATAAGTCGCACAGAAACACACCCCTAATAATGGAAACTCCAATTGATACCAGAAGAAGCAATTCAGATAACCTAAGGTTCGTTAAGTCTATTATTGATAGCCCTTGAATAAGATATAGGCCACGATCTGCCCGAGGTAGTATTTCATTAGAGAGTTATTCCAATATCTAAGAAAACTAACATTTATAGTTGATACAGATATTTCAAGCTATGAATTGACGAGCAGGCACAGGTTTAGACTTAATTATCGGAGTATGTTGGCTAGACAATTCTCGCATATATGTCAAGCTGGCTCAAGCTGTTAGAAATCTAACTTAATTTCTAGTAAGAGCCTCTAGATTGATTATGGCGATCCCGCTGGTGAGACCTGAAATCTTATATGTAATATTTTAGAGTTTTAACTTGTACCCTAACTGCTTGTGCGACATTCTGCAGGACGTTAGATATATCAATTTTTCTACTTAATTGAGCCCGACGTACGCCTCAAATGAGTAATGATCACATTTTTGACCCGTACTCCATGAAATTTTATGGAAGTTCTTGTATTGAGTCATCCATCAATGAACTCTAATTGTGCAAGTACTTTAACATATCTAATTCACAAGATAAAAAATATCGGTAAATGTAGATGACGATCAGCCTAATAGGGACCATTAGATTACGAGGCTGAGCAATATTGCCGAGCTAAAGTCATATCGATAGGGATGAATAAGTTGCTTCTGGGCAAAACCATAAGCGTAATGCTCAACATTAAGGGTGTAGCAAAGATTGATAAAATTTCTCAAGACTAAAACATCCCACATCTGCATTTACTGATTATCACGATTTATCTTGGTGTTTGTCATACGGCTCATAATTTTCATGATTGTAATAGTATTTAACAGTATAATGCTAACTTTATCTCATCAAAGGATAGTACAACGCATTAGCCTATAGCCTAATGTATATTCAAAAGGCAGTACGTCAGAAAAAAAGTCACAATATACTCTGAAGCCAATATATCAGTGGCTAGTGGTTATATTCTTCATACCGTGGCAGATGTTTATCATATATCTTTAGTGAGCAGTATTTATTATCCATGTACAACGAACTCAGAGGCATGGATATTAACGGAGAACATGATTTCTTTCAATACTCATAAAATTGTCATCTTGAGAGTCTGATGCGTGTATTATATTTCCTACCTTAAGGATGCGCATTACTTACATGCTCATCAAGTTCTTTTTTATTACGAGCAGTTAGTCCACAAATAGTACAAATTATAATCCTGCTCTGTGATCTTGCTGACATTTTGGATATGACCGCAACTCAAATAATGCTCATCGAAATTAGCGCCATTAACATTTTTAGTTATTTCGACATCAAAATTGCACACATGACATTTTGTTGTATTCCGGCTGCCCATTAGATCACTTTACTTGTCCCATTATTGTTTATTAAAGCTCACATAGAGTCTACATTTAGAATCGCTATAGCTTTCAACAATAAGACAGTTTATAATCTATATCATTGATTTATTCAATGACCCTCTTCTCTTACCTTTAAATATTATAAATTCAAATGTTAATATATGCAAGGAGAACCGGATGTTGACTATGACGAACCCAATCTTGATCCGCTGATATGCGATATATGTAAGCAGCGGTTCGACAGCCTTGACACATTAGGAGAGCATCAAAAGAAATATCATAATATGTGAAAGTATAGATCAATCTCCAATTTACCTTATCTGTAGTTAACTTGGTGTTTGATCCTTATAACACCGATATTCACTGTAATGTCACAGGACGATTCTGCTCCAAATGCTACTTCAAGGAGATACATCGAGATTTTCTTTACTAAATGAGAATACTTTAGGCCCTCTGGATCCGCAAACAAACAGATTGCAACCAGATTAAAAGTTCCTTTAAGCACGATTCAGAGAAGATTTATAAAATTATTTCAAAAAGGGATTGTCACTGTAAAAACTGAAGTCAATTTGGAGATAATGGGATTTAAGAAAGGGTTTGATACACATTTATATTAAAAATGGCAACATAGATCAAATAGCTCGCAGAATATGCTCACTGGACTCAATCGAATCTGTTAGAATTCGTATAGGAAATGACACAATGGATAAATTCGACTCACAAGTTGGATTAGGGCATCTCAAACTTATACATTTGAATGACTCGAGAGACAAGTTCTTTTCGCGCAGAGATAGACATGAGCACGTGGGACTTGAAGAAATAGGAAAAGAGGGGTTTAATGCATTCCTAAAACATAAATCAAACTTAAGACTTCTATTAAGTAAGAATCAATCGACTATAACTGCGCGATATTGGATAAAACTATTACAGGCAGTATTGTGTCAACGTGTCTTTATCTAAATGTGTAAACGATATTAGCTCCACTGGCACTATCAATCTAATTCACAGCAGTCAGTGAAATTTATCTAATTTACTACGTATTTTTTTGAATGTACAAGATACTTATAATTAGTTGGTCATTAAGAAAGAAATGGCTGGGTTAACGAAAGTTGCTGAATTTGTTGGGTGTGAGATAAAGAAAGGTGCAGAGTTAATTGGACATGGAATTAAAGAAAATACTGAATTAGCTGAGCACGAGGCAGGCATACATGATGTAAAGAATGGCGCAACATCCGTTTTTAATAAGATGAAAAACGCAATATAGTAATGCTACTAATTGATGAAATCCGTGAATTAAACAGATCATAGTTGGTGGAACTGTTGGGCGGCCCACCATCTTGATCGTTCATCGGTTGGGATCGGATAACGTCACGTGACAATATGCAATATTGAATAAAAGTATTATAGTGATGTTAGATATGGGTCGGCCAACAAAACTGTTTAAAATACACTAACTATAAATATCAATACTATTGAGCAGATCATTAGCTTGCTGTAATATCTTCGAAGGTTAGAGTAAATCCTCTAAGATGTACCATGATTCTTTAACCGTCCAATAAATAAAGGCTTGTAACGTAGAGCAACAGATAAGAATAAGTGTATTAGTAAACGAATGAATACCAATAATTATTTCAAATATGTCTATAAGACTAGCTTTCAAAGGCTGAATGAAAGCAGAAATGGAATGTATAAATCTTAAAAGCAATATTGCATAAAAATTGCTGCTCTCATGAATCCCATACATAATGGGAATGGAATGTTAAGTATAGAAGAAGGCTCCGTTTTGGAGGTAGTAGATAAATTCAAGAAGCAGTCAAATTTTGGAGAGCATGATATATTGATTTATCCGGATCGATATGCTCTTCGAGAGGTATACTCTCGAGCTTGTAAAATGGCTCTTGAAAATAATGAAGCAGTCATTATGCTTTTACATTATGAAACTAGAGATAATGTTTTAACATCTCTAAGAGAATTGGGTGTAGACGTATACAATTATGAGAAAAAAGAAAGGTCTCTACTAATAGTTGGTTCTGCCAAAGATTATTTTGGAACTGCAAAAGATTTCTTATTTTATTTGAAACTTATGAGTACAAATGCATCCAGAAGAAACAAACGGGGGATATTGGTCCTTTTGGATGTAGGTTTTCATTATTATCCTCATCGAATTAGCAGTCGTAGAGGAATAGACTTACTAATGGAATACGAGGAGTCCCTACCGGCTAAACTAGATCTTAATGTTAAGATATTGTGTCTTTATCCTATTCGGGATTTCGATATTCTTAAGCAACCTGATCAAATGGAATATTTACTCAAGTTACATTTTAGACGATATAAGATAAAAGTGGATCCCAATCCGTACGATAAAGCTTCTTATAATAATAAATCTATTTCTACTCCGTGTTTGTAAACAGAACATCAGGATACCATCCAAAATTTCAGACGCCGTGATACTATTATCAGACTATTTTATTTAGTTAAGTGGATTAAATCTATTTGTGATGGGCTGACCAAATAGCTAAAAAATGGGTTAAAATAATACTTTTATTCAAGATAGATAGCTATCTCCTTAATATAGCAGGAAACTGTTACATATGATTGCTAGAGTTAGCATGCCTTTAGTACTAATAGTAGACGAAGATAAGATAGTAGTAAACTACCTATACGCCCTCTTTAAATTGTCAGGTTATGAAGTCAATATGGCATTTAGCGCCAGTGAATGTCTAAGATTTTTAGAGCAATTTGACCCTAGCAATATCGATGCAGTCTTGATGGATGGAAAAATAGCTGAAGACAGGGGAGCAATGGTTGTATCCAGAATAAAACAGCTCAACAAAGATATAAAAATCCTTAATGATAGTCCAAAAAATATAATCTTAGAGTATGGAGCAGACGACTTTGTAATAAAGCCAGTGGGCGGAGAAACACTGCTAAGCAAGATAAATATGCTAATTCAAGCTAAGTTCAACAGTAAATAGAATACACACCTAGAGAGCATCTTAGTGATATTCCAAAATATACTAACTTCGTTAGATTCTGAATCTATCGATCTTATGAGGCATAGCACCTTATGAAGAGTCTCTATTTTTAGGATGTGCATCAGATAGGCCAGTTCTGTATAATTCGCCTCCAAACCGTATTCTCCGACACGAGTTAGATCCAAGTTTAAGTATAATAGTTTCCTATACCTCTTATAATGGGGCCGGATATCTCACCCAGATCCAAGACTAACTGCGTGACATATAGGATTACTAGTGAGAGATTAACCCATTTGCACAAAGAATCTGAAGCCAAGAATATTAGTCTTAATACATTAGTTAATCAAATAATTAAAGAACATTTAGATTGGCATAGCTTGGCTGCTCATGCCAAGCTATATTACTTGCCAAAGTCATTCTTGATAAGAATAATCAACCAACTCAAAGAAGATCAATTACGCGAGTTAGCTCGTGATACAGCAAAAAATGATCTAGTGGACATTAGCCTGTTTCTGAAAGGAGGATTTTCAATTGCTTCAGTATTCAGTATAACCGAGACCTGGTTACGGATTTCGAAAATGCCTTACAGATATGAAATCAACGGAAACAAATGTAAGATAATTATCGAGCATGATATGGGTTACAAGTATTCGTATTTAATTAAGGAGATTTCCAGATATCTACTAGAAGTAGCCTTTGAAACACGGACCTCATGTAATATTACGGATAATACCGTTGTAATCGAACTCCAGCAGTTGATTCATGAGGGTGTATTTTCTAACGGAACTACTTGAGAAAGCATTTTCATATCTATTCATTGATTTTAGCGCAAGTCACTGTCTTATTGTGTTGACGCTACAGAGGACATCTTTTTAGTTTTGTAAGCTTTCATTAGCAGGGGAACGAATGCTGATAATACCAGAATGCCAGCAATAGTACCTTAGACGAATGTAATAGTTAGCTAGCTGTTGAAATGAGAGATAGCGAAGATGAGTTATTAGTAAAGTATTATGCATCTCATAGAGCTTCTGCCATCATAAACTATAATGATTAGCAAAAATATCATCCACTGGAGAGGCCTGTCTTCAAAACTATTTTGACACATCACATAGGGAGACATCCGCTCGATCTGACTCAGTATCAATGACAACACCTATTGTTAACTTATTCTCTACAACTCAAAATATTAAATTCCATAATAACGGGCGAGCAGTTTTGATACGGATGTTTCTTCTCTATATGATGTCGTTATTCTTGATTATAAAATGCCAGGTATGAATAGTATGAATGTCGCCAAAGAAATACTGGCAGTCAGTCCTCATCAAAGAATAATCTTTGCCTCTACTTATGTCAAAGAAACCTTACAAGAGTCTGTAAAGCAGCTCAAACAGATAGTAGAGCTAATACAAAAGCCCTTTACTTTAAATCAACTAGTCGACACAGTAGAGGATAAGGAAGTATATAAGGAGCTCAAGAATCTTAACGTAGATGTTAACCGTATTAGAGCTCCAGAACTAATACTAGTTATAGATTTACTACAAGGATTAAGAAGAATACAGAAGAACAGAACATTTTGATTTCTATGCTACGCTACATAATTAGATTTAATAGATTATAACAAGTCAATAATGAGAAGATGAATTGAAGGGAATAAATTTATAACTTTATCCCATTTCCATATTCATTTAACTAATGGCAATGTAAACGTAAAAGTGGCTCCTTTTCCATCTCTATTATTTTCAGCAAATATTTTGCCCCCATGAGCTTCTATTATACTCTTTGCTATAAATAACCCTAGGCCAGTCCCGATATCTGATTTAGGTGCAAACTTTGAAAATAATTTAGACTGTACTTCTGGATCTATGCCACTCCCATCATCCTTTATTCTAATAAAAACGTACTCGTTCTTCTCTACAGTATTGTTATTGCCAGATGTAAGAGATTCTGTCTTATTTAATGAAATAGAGATAACCCCATTCATCTCTGTAAACTTAACTGCATTATTAATCAAATTTGATAACACTTGGAAGACTCTTAATTTATCAGCATTAACATAATATTCAATACCCTCGTTGTTTTTGTCATTTAGGAATTGAATGGTTAATCCTTTCTGTCCAACCTGGAGATTGGTATTTGATATATCTTTTACCACATTTTTATCTTATCATTTAGATTTATTTTCTCCTTGTTTAATCTTAATGTACCCGTTTCGATTCTTGATACATCAAGAATATCATTTGTAAGGTTCTTAAGCCTAATGACATTTCTTCCTAGAGCATCCAGAGAGTCCTGCGTACTACGATTACTATCATTAATCAAATTATAGTCTTGTTGAAGTAGCTCAAAGTATCCAACTATAGATTGAATTGGCGTTATTAACTCATGTGCTGCTATGTTGATAAAATCTTGTTGCATCCTCTCATGAACTTTTAGCTGTTCGTATAGTGCCACTTGTTTCCACAAGCTCTCAAAGATTAAAAAGTATGACATAACAGTTGGCTTGCTGTCAGAATAAGTAGCTAATCCTAATGCCTCAACAAAATTTTCCTTTGAATCATCTTTTTTTTCAAAAACTAGAGATTCTTTTTTATCAACTACCACTATGGTAACTGTATTCACTGGAATTTCCTTAGTGGAGGTATTCATACTGCGGAAATCGAAATCCATTTTTCTCTTTATCCCTTCTTTGCCTTCCAGCGCCGTCATATTTCCTAGGTTCTTTTCAATCACACGATCAGCTGGAACCAGAATTTTAACATTTACACCACGTTCTATTGTCCCTTGTTTCAATAATTGAATTATTCCTATACGCTCTTCACGGAAAAAGGCGTTAATTGTCGGAAGTAATAATAATACTTCATGCTTGGCTGATGTTACCAGATTGATAAACAATGTCTGTGTAGTTAAAGGGTTCTGAATTACTTCCGTCTTGCCTAGTACATATTCCTCCTCACTTCTACGCCCCCTGGTTTAAGGAACGTCAGAAGTTATCCCCAAGCTATTAATTCAGGGTAGAAGACAAACTATATAAGGGAATTAGAAATAATTGAACGAAATGGACATAAACTAAAACTTCCCATCTGTCGAATCAGGTTAGTTTAGGCATATAAATCAAGTCCCTCTCCCCGAATCTTAGTAGTAAAGAAGCAACCTTCCTAGAAGGAATATCATTTTCCACACATTTACCCAGGTTCTTACGGTATTATTACTGATAGGTAAAAGAAGAAAAGAAATTGACGATGTGTATCTATCGCTACCCACTAGCCTGAACCTGTTGAGCCAACTTCTTTAATTCTGTATCTAATCCTGGAGAGAATTCCTGGGGGACCTCTGGATACGTTGGAATATCTGCGCCTTCTGGAAATCCATCAATTACTTCCAATGTTCCACCATCATCAAATGGTGACTCTCCTTTGAATATCTCTGCCATCCCATTTGGCTCTCCATTATTTGTAAATGTCCACATTATATTGTTCAAATTCTTGCTCTCCAGGTCCTTGACCTCTGGCATATTATCTGTATTTATTCGAGGAACAGGTAACGCTTTTCCCCAACTTACACCTAGCGTTTCAAGTGCTTTTGCAAACACCTTTTCATGAACCAAGTCACGGACAATTAAGTATGACACTGTAGCTCTGAATGCTTTGTTATTACTCATTTCATATAGT
>Ga0105104_10002263_pt1 | contig 14171 bp, 15 predicted proteins | sample PPLLaktember2015_3_FD_87034 | JGI IMG/M metagenome (GOLD analysis project Ga0105104, IMG submission 87034) | Freshwater sediment microbial communities from Prairie Pothole Lake near Jamestown, North Dakota, USA - PPLs Lake P7 Core (6) Depth... | ecosystem: Environmental > Aquatic > Freshwater >... | reverse complement strand
CAAAGTCTTGACCTCGAGCAAACCGATCTGGTCATTATTGAGAATGTGGGCAATTTGGTTTGTCCTGCATCTTTTAAGCTTGGAACCCATGTCAGCATGGTCATCGCCAGCGTGCCTGAAGGCGATGACAAGCCTTATAAATATCCCGGGATCTATCGTGGCATCGATTGCCTGATCTTGAATAAGACTGACCTGCTGCCTTATATCGACTTTGATCAGAACTACTTCCGTAAAGGGATTGAAGTCTTGAATCCCGGTATCCCGATTTTTCCGGTTTCCTGCAAGTCATTAGAGGGATTTTCTGCCTGGATTGACTGGCTGCATTCAAAAATGCAGGGAAAATAACAAAACCTAATGCTCGTCGGCAGGAAAATTAAGATTAAAGGCATCGTCCAGGGGGTGGGGTTCAGGCCTTTTGTTTACGGATTGGCAATTAAACATCACATTACAGGTTGGGTTAAAAATTCTTCAGCCGGTGTAGAGATTTTAGCCAATGGGCAAGAAACAGATATTTCCCTTTTTTCGCAGTCACTTCAATCTCAATCCCCCCCGCTTTCGAAAGTAGATTCGGTCAGCATCGAGGAAGTTGATGCCGGGATGTTTTCCGGCTTTGAGATCCTCCAAAGTGAATCCTTACCGGGTGAATTCAATCCAGTCTCGCCGGACATGTCTATTTGTGATGACTGTCTGCAAGAGCTTTTTGATCCTAAAGATCGCCGTTTTCGTTATCCATTCATAAATTGCACTAATTGCGGTCCCAGATTTACGATCATCAAAGATATCCCCTATGACCGCCCGCTGACGACCATGGCAGAATTCAAAATGTGCGAGCCCTGTCGCGAAGAATACGAAGATCCCCTCGATCGCCGCTTTCATGCCCAGCCCATCGCTTGCGAAGAATGCGGTCCGCAGATCTGGTTTGAAGACCGTCATGGACGCAAGTCTTATGGAGAGTCAGGGCTCCAGGTGGCCCGCCAATGGATCAAGGATGGCAAGATCATTGCGGTTAAAGGCTTGGGGGGCTTTCATCTGGCTTGTGATGCCTTGAATGTTACATCTTTGGAGACTTTGCGTTTAAGAAAAAAACGATCGGATAAACCGTTTGCTGTCATGGTTTTCAATTCCAACATAGCTGATGATCATGCTGAAATGAATCCCACTGAACTGTCTTTGCTCGAATCCAAAGAGAAACCGATCGTCATAGTAAAAAGAAAGCCCTCTTCAAGCATTCCCCCATCCATTTCTCCCGGGGTCAATACCCTTGGTGTGATGCTTCCATATACACCTCTGCATTATCTCCTTATGGAGTCAGAACCAGGATTTCCTGAAGTATTGGTGATGACCAGCGGAAACCTCAGTGAAGAACCGATCGCTTTCTCAAATTCAACTGCAATCTCTGACCTTGGTCAAATTGCCGATGGTTTTCTTTTCCATGACCGTGAGATCGAAACCCGGGTTGATGACTCGGTTGTTACAGAAGTGAACAACAAAAGCTATTTCTACCGCAGATCGCGAGGTTTTGCACCTGATCCTGTCCGGCTGGATATGGAATTAAAGCCGATTCTGGCAGTTGGCGCGGAATTAAAGAACACTTTTTGCCTGACTCGCAATAATTATGCCTTCCTCAGCCACCACATCGGCGACCTTCAGAACCTTGAAACGCTTCAGTCCTTTGAAACAGGCATCCCCCACTATGAGAATTTATTCAAAATAATTCCGCAGGCAATCGCCTGCGATCTTCATCCCGATTATCTGTCCACCCAATACGCGAATAACAGGGCTTGCCAGCAGGACTTGCCGCTTATCTCTGTACAGCACCATCACGCCCACCTCGCCTCTGTCATAGCCGATAATGACAGAATCTCTGATGAACCGGTGATTGGGGTCATTTTTGATGGTACCGGCTTCGGGCTGGATGGAAATATCTGGGGTGGCGAGTTCCTGTTTGGCGGCTATGCGCAGGTTGCCAGAAAATTCCATTTGGAATATATGCCGCTGCCCGGAGGCGACAGCGCAACGCTTCTCCCGGCAAAAATTGCTGCAGCCTATCTCTGGAAGAATGGGATCGAGTGGGCTGAAAATATCCCTTCAATAGCCTCTCTCTCCCCCGATCAGAGGTCTGTACTGATTTCCCAGTTGAAAAACGACCTTAATTGTCCAAAAACCTCCAGTATGGGGCGCTTGTTCGATGCTGTTGCAAGTCTTATCGGGCTTCGCCATGCAGTGAATTATGAAGCCCAGGCTGCGATCGAGCTTGAGAATATCATCAACCCGGACCAGGAAGGATCTTATCATTTTGAAATAGAGGATAATCAGGTTAGAATTGCACCTGTCCTCGTATCTGTGCTTCAAGACATTCAAAGCCAGGTTTCATCAGCTGATATTTCTGCGAAATTTCATAACAGTATCCGTCTTCTGGTACTTGAGATCTGCAGCAGGATCTCTCAGGAAACTGGTTGCAGAACAGTTGCGTTTTCGGGTGGGGTTTGGCAGAATAAATTCCTGCTCAGCCATTCAATAAAAGACCTTGAAGAATTAAACTATACTGTCCTGATCCATCATCAAGTGCCTGCCAATGATGGCGGATTAGTCCTTGGGCAGGCATTGATCGCGAATTATCAATTGAATAATCAATAGAGGTAAAAAATGTGCCTTGCAGTTCCCGGTAAAATTTTGAAAATATTTCAGAACGACTCCACAAAGATGGGCGTCGTGGATTTCAGCGGAGTTGAGTTGGATGTCTGTCTTGAGGCGGTTCCAGATGCGGTCGTCGGTAGTTATGTCATTGTCCACGCTGGCTTTGCCATTAGCACCTTGACCGATGAAGAAGCTCAGGAAACACTGGATCTTTTCGATCAAATCGATGCCTTTCAGGATGAAGAAGATAGTAAAAGTAATTCCTAATGAATGCGAATTTAGACAAATACCGAAGCGGTGAGCTGGTTGAAAAGGTTCTGGTTCAGCTAAGGAATACCATCACGCGTCACTGGGCGATCATGGAGATCTGCGGCGGCCAGACTCACGCATTCATGCAATATGGTTTGACGGATATGCTGCCGAAGGAGATTGAGCTTATCCATGGCCCAGGCTGCCCGGTTTGTGTTACTTCCTTGGAACTGGTCGATAAAGCCATAGCGATCGCCTCCAACCCAAATGTGATCTTCACTTCCTACGGGGATATGCTGCGAGTGCCCGGATCCAACCAGGACCTATTCTCTGTCCGGGCTGCCGGTGGCAACGTCCGTGTCGTTTACTCTCCGATCGAAGCGCTGCGGATTGCCAAAGAAAATCCGGACCGCCAGGTGGTTTTCTTCGGGATTGGATTTGAAACGACCGCCCCCTCAAATGCGATCAGCGTCATTAAAGCCAAATCTGAAAAGATCTCCAATTATTCAATGCTGGTATCGCATGTATGTGTCCCGCCCGCCATGCACGCCATACTGGGCTCTCCTGCCAACCGAGTTCAGGGTTTTCTGGCTGCTGGTCATGTTTGCGCGGTCATGGGCTATACAGAGTATGAACCAATCGCCTCGAAATATCACACACCCATGGCGGTCACTGGCTTTGAACCGCTCGATTTGGTTTTAGGTATTTTTGAGACCGTAAAGATGTTGGAAAGCAATTCTTACGAAGTCCGCAATGCCTATCCGCGCGCAGTAACTCGAGCTGGCAATAAAGCCGCGCAAAATATCATTCATGAGACTTTAGAGCCTTGCGACCGCAACTGGCGCGGAATTGGCGAGATCCCCATGAGCGGTTGGAAGCTGAAAAAAGAATATGCAGATTTTGACGCGGAATTGCGCTTTGATGTTGCGGATATCAAAACCAAAGAATCAGAGATCTGTATTTCCGGATTGATCCTGCAAGGTCTTAAAAAGCCGTTTGAATGCCCTGCCTTTGGCACTTTATGTACCCCCCAAAATCCTTTGGGAGCGACCATGGTCTCATCTGAAGGCGCCTGTTCGGCCTACTACCGTTACGGCAGAAAATAAATATATGGATAAGACTGCTAAGCCTTCGCTGGATAATCTGGTGTGTCCCCTACCCCTCCCGCATAAAGACCGAATTGTTATAAGCCACGGTAGCGGTGGCAGGATGACCAAAGATCTGATCGATTCTGTCTTTGCCAAACATTTTAGCAATTCTGCTTTGGCGAAAGGCAATGATTTTGCGGACCTTCTGCTGCCCGAGGACAATCAGCACCGTAAATTGATCATTTCTACTGACGCCCATATTGTCAGCCCGATCTTCTTTCCAGGCGGTGATATCGGGCGGTTGGCGGTTTCCGGAACGGTCAACGACGTCAGCATGTCAGGCGGCAAAGCTCTATATTTAACTGCCTCCTTCATAATTGAAGAGGGTTTTCCGATTGCCGACCTGGAAAGGATCGCTTTATCCATGCGCAAGGCTGCGGATGAAGCCGGGGTAATGATCGTTGCCGGCGACACCAAGGTGACTGAAAAGGGCAAATCCGACAAGATCTTCATTTCCACAACAGGTATCGGGTTGGCTTCCTCCGAAAAGGAGATTGGTGGTCAGTATGCTCAACCCGGTGACAGTGTCGTCATTTCCGGAACGATCGGCGACCATGGTATCGCAGTATTGGCAGCGCGCAACGATCTGGGCTTTCGGACCACGATCCAGTCGGATGTAGCGCCGCTGAATAAATTGATCAAGCTAGCTTCTGATCTATCGCCAGATATTCACGTCCTGCGCGACCCAACCCGGGGCGGATTGGCAACGACCTTGAATGAGATTGTCCTGCAAAGTCAGGTTTCGATTCAGCTTAATGAGAAAGATATTCCCGTCAAACCCGAGGTTCGAGGCGCTTGTGAAATGCTGGGCTTCGACCCCCTGTATGTTGCAAATGAAGGCAAGGTGATCATTATTTTGCCTGAAGCTCAGGCGCAGAATGTCCTTCAGGGTTTAAAGAGCCATCCGCTTGGCAAAGATGCCGTCATCATCGGCCAGGTCATCCAATCTGTTGGAACACCGCGAGTAACAATGAAAACTGTTATCGGCGGAACTCGGATCGTCGATATGCTCACCGGTGAAATGCTCCCCAGGATCTGCTGAACTCATTTTTATACCTTGACAGATATCCGCCTCTCCTTATACTTAAAAAATTCAAAATAACACGAGGGAACATGAAAATTGATTACAAAGAAACCACATCCGATTTATTAGCCCGCATCAATATCCACGATAAATTTGGGGGAAGAAATATTGATGAATGGATGCTTGAGTTGTTGCCGCTTAAGAAAGGGATGAAGATCCTTGATATAGCCTGCGGCGCGGGAAAACAATGTTTTTCCTTTTACAACGAACTTGGTGGCGATTGTGAGATCACTGGTGTGGATGTAAATGCTGACCTGCTTGCCAAAGCCCGGCAGCAGAGTGAAGAAAACGAGTATGAGATCGAATTTGACACATTGGATTTCAACAAAGCCTTTGAATTTGATGAAGATGAATTTGATCTGATCTCTTGCTGTTTCGCGATCTATTATGCGGAGGATATCCCCTTCACGATCAGTGAAATGCACCGCGTTATCAAACCCGGCGGTAAATTATTCACAACAGGTCCAATGCTTGAAAACAAGAAGGTCTTTTACGATATTATCCGTGAGGCTACTGGTAAGGTGATCCCCCCGATGCCGGGTTCTTCCCGCTATGGCAGTGCTATTTTGGATGCTGTCAAAGCGTCCTTTAATAAGGTTGAACTGAAGATCTTTGAAAATCCCCTGACCTTTAACACCGTTGAACCCTTCCTTGTGTACACTCGTGCTTCTTTATCTGAAGACCGCAAATTATGGGCAGATTTCTTCAGCGGCAATGAAGGTTTCGAGGATATTATGCAGAAGATCACTGAAGTCGCCCACCGTTGGGTGGAGCGTGACGGTAAAATTGTGATGACTAAAGTGGTCGGTGGTATTCTGGCTACCAAATAAAATAATGAACACCAACTTGCTTTTTAAGGCAAAAAAGATCCTTTTTCTTGGCGCCCATCCTGATGACATCGAGTTGGGATGTGGCGCTTTGATCGCCAATCAGGCTGGCTCCGCAAAAATAATTTGCGCGACACTTTCGGACAACCAGAAAAATCCGACTCTGAACAGTATTGTTGCTGAGCATTACACAGGTATGGGCATTCTGGGAGTCAAAAGGGAAAATACCATCCTTGGAAATTTTGAAACTCGCCGGTTCTTGCACCAGCGTCAGGAAATTCTCGAGTTCCTGATAACGCTAAGGAAAGATCATTCTCCGGATGTTGTCTTCGTACACTCCCAGGCTGATTTGCACCAGGATCATAATGTTGTGACACAGGAAGCACTGCGTGCTTTCCGCGGAACTTCGGTTTTTGGTTACGATGTTATCCGCAGCAGCCAGGGATTTTTCCCTGCCTTTCTTGTAGAGGTGATGGAATCGGATCTCAACAAGAAATTGAGTTCTTTGGCCGCCTACAAGACTTATGCAGATAAGTATTATTTTGCACCGGAATTGACCAGAGCCATCCTGATCAGGAATGGTGCCTTATGCGAAAGAAAGTATGCTGAGGGATTTGACATCCTCAGAATTGTCGGTGAATTCGCCCGTTAAAAAATTAAAGAAAAAAATCTCTGGTTTCCCAGAGATTTTTTTTATTCCATCAGGTTATCATCTGCTTCTTTTAGGTCGTAAGCCGCCGCCTTGGTCACTTTAAGCGACAGTAAAGCACACTTTAATCGGACAGGGCTCAATTCGATCCCGAGCAGGTCCAGGATATCTTGCTTGGATAGTTTTTTCGCATCTTCAATGGTCTTTCCGATCAGTGATTCAAGCAGGAGGTCGGCCGATGCCATGGAAATCGCGCAGCCTTGCCCTTCAAATTTCGCGTCAGAAATAACCCCTTGGCCATCCGTCTTCAGGTCAATATGCAGAAAATCGCCGCAAAGAGGATTTTCATCTTCAAAGCTGTGGTCGCTTGGCTTGATTTGCCCTTTTTGGCGTGGGTTTTTATAATGATCCAGTATCTGTTCTCTGTAAAGATCGTCCATTTTATTCCTATGCAAAGACCTTGCGTACTTTGGCCAATCCTCTGACAAGCGCGTCAATATCCTCTTCTGAGTTATAGAGATAAAGGCTTGCTCTTGTCGTAGCGGGCAAATTAAAATGCTGATGCAGCGGCATAGCACAATGATGTCCTGCCCTGACTGCGATACCGTCAGCATCCAGGATCTGTGCGATATCGTGGGGATGAATGCCGTCCATCGAGAAAGATACAACACCGCCGCGTTTTTCTGCATCAGGTCCAACGATATTTAGACCTTTTTCATCTTTCAACGCCTGCATGGCATAGTGTGTCAACTCCTGTTCATGTTCGGCAATTGTTTCCATACCGATGCTTTCAAGATAGTCGATCGCTGCACCAAAACCTACTCCTTCTGCAATCGATGGCGTCCCTGCCTCAAATTTATATGGGATCGCATTGACCGTAAATCCTTCATAGGTAACTTTGCGTATCATATCCCCGCCTCCCAGGAAGGGCGGCATTTGTTCCAATAATGCATACTTGCCAAATAGCACCCCAATGCCCGTTGGACCGCACATCTTATGGGCGGAAAAAGCATAAAAATCGGCATCTATTTCTGTTAAGTTTACAGGGAAATGCGGTACGGATTGTGCGCCATCGATCAGGACCAGTGCTCCTGCTTCATGCGCCATTTTCGTGATTGTCTGAGCCGGGTTAATCGTCCCGGTGACGTTGGACATATGCGTAAAAGCTACCAGTTTGGGTTTTTGCTCTAATAGTGCACCATAATGCTCCAGATCAAGTTCTCCGGAAGGTGTGATTTCAATAAAGGATATCCGCAAGTTTTTCGCTTCCTTCAGCATGAACCAGGGCACAAGGTTGGAGTGATGTTCTAATCGTGTGAGAAGGATCAGGTCGTCTTTCTGCAGGAATGTGCTTCCCCAGGTTTTCGCAGCCAGATTGATGGATTCTGTTGTGTTGCGTGTGAAAATGATCTGACGCGCGTCGTCGACCTTCAAGAATTTTGCGATGCTCAGCCGGGCATCTTCATATAATCGAGTAGCTTCTTCAGCAAGTTCGTGGATTCCGCGATGAATGTTTGCGTTTGAATTGCGATAGAAGTCATCCATCGCCTGTATGACGAGTTCTGGTTTCTGCGACGTAGCTGCCGAATCAAGGTAAACAAGTCGCTGGTCTTTATGAATTTTTCGTTGAAAGATCGGAAAATCTGATTTGATCTTTTTGAATTGTTCTTTTTGGTACATTTTTAGATTATTTTCCGCTGCCCGCGGGTTTCTTTCTAAGCTGAACGGAATGCATTGGATACCAGAGGATATGGTCCGGGACCATCCAGCCATCAGTCAAGTATACATTGGTGCGGAATTGAACCGCAACCAGTTTCAAATCAATTTGAACAATGGTCCCCTTGAGCCAGCCTTTAATTCTCTGGTCTCCTTTTTCGTGATCGCAATGCGCTTCCACGATCTCTCCGACATGAAAAGTGTCGTCCAGAACGGGAGGGCGCATGAAAGGTACTTCTGCCATTTATTTATTTCTCCTGAAAAGTATTAATCATTGGATTGTAGCATAAAGGTTCTCGATTTTCAAAGATCCGATCCTTCATCGCCCAATTTTTCTTTTATATACTCTTGCAATTCGATGTTTTTAATTCTGCTGACCGCGGATCGGATAAAGCCATCAACGATCAACTTTTTTCCATCCGATTCGCTAATGCCGCGTGTCTTCAGATAGAAAAGCTGGTCTTTGTCCACGCTGCTTATGGTAACACCATGTGAACATTTCACATCATCCGTGCTGATCTCCAGACCAGGGATCGATTTTGCGTGTGTGGCCGGATCAAGCAGTAAGGTATTGCTCAGTTGGTAACCGTCTGCTCCATGTATTCCTTCGGAGACATTAATATTTCCTTTCCATAACGTATACGCTGCATCATCAAGCACCCCTTTGAATAATAAGTTGCTGGTCGTATTGGATGCTGTATGGTTTTGCAGAGTGTCATATAAAAAGGTCTGTTCATCTTTAGGAAAATAAGTTCCCGTTATTGTTCCCTTCCCGCCTCTTTGCTTCAGGTCAACTGAAAATTTCCTGTGGGTAACTTGGCTGCCCTTATCAAGAATGAAACGGTTCAGAACTGCGTTTCCGCCGATCTCGATCATTTCATTGGGAAAGAATAAACTGGACTCGCTAAGATCCTGAAACTCAACCATTTCCAATTCGGAATTATTGCCAATCGAATTGATAAAAGTCACAGGTAAGAAACAGCGATTTTTATTAATATGCCCAGGTATTAATTCGAGGATCACTTTGGCATTGGAGTTATCCCCCAGAATTGTCACCAAATTTAATGCCATTATGCTGGCAGTGCCGGTTAATTTAATGCTCACTTTGAATGGCTTCTCGATACAAATCCCTGCAGGAACAGAGAGATAAAATCCATGGTCAGCTGTTCCCTGGGCGATCGACTCGATCTTTTCAGCCGAATTCTCCAGTGAATCCTGTAGGGACTTTTCTAATCGATTGTCGTCATTAGCTATTGCAGAAGCCACATCCTGAAAGATAACGCCTGCGGACCCAAGGTCTTCATTCAGGTATGTTGTTATCTTCGATTCAGTGATCTCCATGAATCCTGCCCAAGCATCCAGCGCGGATCTATCGTTAAATGTTTTAATTTCCGGAATGCCTGGAAGAATCAAAGGGCTGCCAATATCTAATCCTGTGATCTTTTTCCACATAACCGATTTTGTATCGATCAGCGGCAGTTTTTGGCTGTGTTTGATAGTGTTCACTTTTTGAGTGATCCACCTCTCATTGGCGCCTGTCATGCTTGCCTTGAGAAGCTCGTCTGGCATCATATTGATTAATTGGATCAAATTTTGAGAAGTAGCGTTTGTTTTTTCCACGATCAACCTACTGATCCTTCCATTTGAAGCTGGATCAAGCGGTTCATTTCAACAGCATATTCCATTGGCAGTTCTTTTACCAACGGCTCAATAAAGCCTGATACCACCATCGTGGTTGCTTCCTCATCTGAAAGACCTCGGCTTTTCAGGTAAAAAAGCTGCTCATCGCTCACCTTTGAAACCGATGCTTCATGAGCGATGGATACTTGATCTTCCGCGCTTTCAATGGTCGGGTAAGTATCGGAGCGTGATTTTGGATCAAGGATGAGCGCATCGCATACGATGTTTGCTTTTGAATTGATCGATCCGTTCTTGACGAACAGTAATCCGCGGAATGAAGACCTTCCCCCGCCCTTGCTGATTGATTTTGAAGTGATCTTGCTCGATGTGCCAGTTGCCAGATGCAGCATCTTGCCGCCGGTATCCTGAGTTTGCCCTGGTCCCGCAAATGCCATTGAAAGGATCTCTCCATGTGCGCCTGGCTCCATCAAGTAGCAGGAAGGATATTTCATTGTGGTCTTGGAACCAAGGTTGGAATCCACCCATTCCATGGTGCCATTCTCATACACCATCGCGCGTTGAGTAACCAGGTTATAAACATTTGTTGACCAGTTTTGGATCGTTGTATACCGTACGCGCGCTTCTTTTTTTACAAAGATTTCGATCACACCGCTGTGGAAGGAGTTCCGGGAATATTGTGGTGCTGTGCATCCTTCAACATAATGGACCTGCGATCCTTCATCAGCAATGATAATGCTGCGTTCAAATTGGCCGATACTGGCCATATTCAATCTGAAGTACGCCTGCAATGGCAGATCCACATGAATACCCTTGGGAATATAAACAAATGAGCCGCCGGACCAAACAGCGGAATTGAGGGCGGCGAATTTATTGTCAGTGATTGGTACTGCCTTGCTAAAATGCTCCCTGAATAATTCCGGGTATTGTCGCAAACCTTCTTCAATACTTAAAAATATTACACCCTGCTGTTCCAGCTGTTTTTGGATGCTGTGATAAACCATCTCGGATTCATACTGCGCGCCCACGCCTGCCAGAAATTTCTGCTCTGCTTCGGGGATGCCCAACCGGTCAAAGGTATTCTTGATGTCGTTTGGTACGTCATCCCAGTTGCCTTCCTGTTTATCCATCGGTCGCACATAATAAAATAGATCATCCAGGTCGAGTCCGCTCAGGTCGGGTCCCCAACCGGGCATCGGCATTCTTTGGTATTCTTCAAGGGCTTTGATACGAAATTGATACATCCATTCAGGCTCATTTTTGATCTCCGAAATTTGCCCGACCACAGAGCGGCTCAGCCCTTTTTCAGTCCTGAAAACAAATTTCTCGGGATCCTTAACGCTTTGCCGGCTGGTATTTAATTTATCAATGAAGTCTGCAGAAAAATCTTTTTTCATTATCAATGGGTTTGCGAAAGTTTTTGAATAATGACCAGCATCATGTAGTTTCTTCAGCCGATTTGAGCCCTTCGTAGCCTTCATTTTCAAGCCGAAGCGCCAATTCAGGTCCTCCAGACATCAGGATCTTTCCTTCTGCCATAACGTGAACCACATCAGGTTTCAAATAATTGAGCATACGCTGGTAATGTGTTATCACCAGGATGCCTAAATTAGAATTCTTAAGGGTATTGATACCTTCAGATACGATCCTTAGTGCGTCTATATCCAGCCCGGAGTCAGTCTCATCCAGGATAGCTATTTTTGGAGCGAGCATTGCCATCTGCAGGATCTCCACCCGTTTTTTTTCGCCGCCTGAAAAGCCATCATTCAGATACCGTCCTGCCATGGCGGGGTCCATTTCAAGCAAATTCATTTTTTCAATAAGTTGTTTTCTAAATTCAAGGATCGGAATTCCTTTATCCTTTGAATTTACGGATTTGCGGTGAGCATTCATAGCGGTCCGGATGAAATTCGCAACAGTAACACCGGGTATCGCAACCGGGTATTGAAATGCCAGAAAAATGCCAGCTTTGGAGCGGTCTTCAGTGGATAAGGCGGTTATATCCTTTCCATCCAATAAAATTTCACCTTCAGTTAGGATGTATTTGGGATGCCCCATGATCGTATATGCCAGGGTTGACTTACCTGTGGCGTTTGGCCCCATTATCGCATGCACTTCACCCTGGGGAACAACCAGGTTGACCCCCATCAGGATCGGTTGGTTCTCTATTGAAACATTTAAGTTTTTTACAACAAGGCTGCCCATCAAGTGATCTTTCTTTGGAAAAGATAGGATTTTCTATGCGCTTTTCCTCAATTTTCGGCGCAGGCAGTAGTATACCATGAGCAGCCTTTAAGGTCAATATTTATTATAATAATCACTATTATTGACAAAATACATCCTTGTGGTTATACTTTTTCCAAATCCATTCTTTAAATAAAATATTATGAAAAGTACACGTGAAAAGGTCTTACAGACGCTAGTCAGCAACCCGCGCTCAACCATTTTACAGATTGCCAATGAGGTTGGCATCAATGCCATTTCCGTCCGCCACCATCTGACCAGTCTTCAGGCTGCCAGTCTGGTTTCAGCTGAGGAAGAGCGCCATGGGGTAGGGCGCCCAAGGTTGGTTTATTTCCTCACAGACCGGGGATTGGAAAAGTTTCCAACCCGCTATTACCGCCTGACCAATAACCTGCTCGCCGAGTTGAAAGCATCAATGCCGGAAGCGGAAGTAAAGAATATCTTCCGCAAGATGGCTGATAAACTTTCAGAAGATTACAAACCGGCGTTTGAAACACTTAAATTTGAAGATAAACTGACTATGCTGAAAAGCGTCATGGCCAGGGAAGGCTATGAACTGACGGTATCTAGATCGGGTAGCAAATACCAGATCAATGAGATTTCCTGTCCTTTTTACCAGATAGGCAAGGAACATCCTGAAATTTGCCTGTTTGATCGATCGCTTATCTCTAAACTGCTTTCCATCTCCGAAGACCAGGTCGAGCACATTCAAAATAAAGATAATCATTGTGCTTTTCAGATTTCCAAACCCTGACAATGGCTGAGGAAAATAAACTGCTCACGAACTGGGATGCTGAATCTACCCATCCCGAAACCTGCGAAAAGATCCGCCAGGCGCTGCGCGATGTGCGTGACCCTGAACTGGGCATGGATATTATTCAGCTCGGACTTGTCCGCAATGTGACCATTGAAAATGAGCGTGTGATGATGGTGATGATCCTCACCACCCCTTATTGCCCTTATGCACCAATGATGCTTGAATCAGCCCGTAAAAAAACCGGGGAGATCACGGGTTTTCCAACCGAGATCACTTACGGCACCGAGGTCTGGAATCAGACCATGATGGAAGAAGGTTCGGGTTTTGATTGGGGTATTTTTTAGCACCTTATCCAACAGAAAGGATTGCCATGGAATCAAAATCAGTTTCGGTTGAGATACTTTACTTTTCCGGATGCCCTTCCTGGAAGCAGACCCTTGAAGACTTAAAGTTCGTTTTAGCTGAAAAGGGGTTAAATTCGGATATCAAATTGACAAGAATTGTATCGGATGATGATGCAAAAGCACAAAAATTTTCCGGTTCGCCAACGATTCGTATGAATGGGCGGGACCTTTTCCCGATAGACCAGTCTAACTATTCTTTGCAGTGCCGTGTTTATTCGACGGTGAATGGAATGCTGGCAACTCCAACGCGGGAAATGTTAAAAGAAAAACTTTCTCAATTAGAAATTTGAGAAAGTCTCATTAACACCGATTTTTTATTTATTAAGGTAATTCGTTTTTTTAATACGTCGGTGTGACTACGATTTCCCGAATGCTCACTTCCTGCGGCTGCTCATAAGCGAACTTGATCGTCCTGGCAACATCCATGGCTGCCAGGGGTTTTTCAAATGCTTTCCACCAATCTTCCTGGATCTTTTTGGACGTGGTATGCGTGATAACTTCAGTTGCAGCTGTTGCCGGGGCGATCACCAAAACACGTACATGAAATTTGGCAACTTCCTCATGGATCGTTTCGGTTATCGCATGCACAGCAAATTTGGTGCCGCAGTATACAGCGTGAAGTCCGTAGCTTTTGCGTCCTGCAAGAGAGCTGATATTGATGATCGTACCATGTTTACGATCCACCATAGCCGGGAGTACTTCGTGAATTCCGTTCAGAACGCCATTGATATTCACGTTGATCATATCTTCCCACTCGCTCAATTCTTGCTTCCAGGATTCTTCCAAATGACCAACGCCGGCATTATTGATCATGCAGT
>Ga0105104_10002262_pt1 | contig 14174 bp, 9 predicted proteins | sample PPLLaktember2015_3_FD_87034 | JGI IMG/M metagenome (GOLD analysis project Ga0105104, IMG submission 87034) | Freshwater sediment microbial communities from Prairie Pothole Lake near Jamestown, North Dakota, USA - PPLs Lake P7 Core (6) Depth... | ecosystem: Environmental > Aquatic > Freshwater >... | reverse complement strand
TTGAATTTTGAACGGTCAGACCCAATGAACGATGAACGTAATGAAAAAAACAAAGAATATGAAATTTAAAAAAAGCGCCTTGGGTTAAGAGAAGAAAAAGAAAAATAAAATGACGCATCCTTGTGATAGCTCTACTTTTTTCTTGACAGAAAGAAAAATTTTTATTATCATTTTACGTAATAGAAAATACCTCTGATGAAGCGAAATCAAAACTAACTGAGAGGAAAGAATTTCTCTCCATTTCACCCCTGTTGAACCGTATATTCTATTAAGCAATTTTAAAGCGCTAGAAACGATATGAAAAAAAATTTAGATAAAGCACAACAGCGTTTAATAACCAAAAAATGCAATATCCCTTTGGAGGTCAACGAAAATGAAAAGAGTTATTATTTCTCTATTTGCCCTGACAGTTTTGCTGTTTTGGGGTTTCCAATCTTTAACCTATGGAAGCGATGGGGTTAAATCCACTGCTCACGCGGATATACAAAAAGCAAAAGCAGATCAAGCCAGTTCTAAGCTGGTTCGCGTCAAACCCCTTTATATGACGTCTGCGGTTACGGCAGCAGTTAACCTGCAAGGTCAAAATTACAATGCCTTTGCGGATCCCGATGGTTATTTCGTTCTTTGCGGGGAAGTGAAAAACTCCGGCTCCACGGTTGCGTCGGATGTTACTATAGAAGTAAAACTCTATGGATCGGGTTCTTCCTTGCTGAGCACCGAAACAGGCGATGTGATCGGGAAATGCGTTAAACCGAAAAAACAATTCGCCATTAATACATTTGCTGTATTACCGGGAGAAACCGGTTTTTTCAAAATAGTGTCCTCGAAAAAATATTCCCAGGTGGTCTCGTATACATGCACGTTCTCATATGATTCAACCGTGACATCTTACCGGAATACGAATGCTGCCCTGGTTTTAACCGGCTCTACCAAGATCATTAACGATTGGTACGACGATACGGAATTAAAGGGGGATGTAAAAAATACCAGTGCGAGCTATCTTGCCCATGATACGCGCGTTTATGTCGCTTTAAAAAATTCCAGCGGGAAAATTTACGAAGTGATTGAAACTGATGCCGGGGATTTTATTTATCAAAACGGGGAGTTTTATGATGATTCGATCAGACCTGGAGAAACCTACGAATTCCATGAATATCTTATCGATGTTCCTTACAGCAATTATTCATCCTATAGTTATAGTTTCTTTTACTTCGATGACCCGGATGACGATGATTGGCCGGAATATACCCTAACCGTGAATTCCAGTCCCACCAATGTGGCCATCACGGTATCTCCTTTCGATGAAAATGCGGAAGACAATGGAAATACGGAATTTGAACGGGATTATTTGAAAAATACCGTAGTGACTTTGACAGCACCTGCCAAATCCGGGTCCAAGAATTTTTCCAAATGGATGGTTGGCGATAAGTCTTATACGACCCGTTCCATTAATGTGACGATGGATGCTAATAAAACGGCTACCGCTGTCTACTCCAGCGGGGGCAAAACCTATACGTTGACAGTAAAATCTACGGGCTATATCGCGGACGTAACCGTGAGCCCGGTGGATATAAATGCCAAAGATGATGGCGAAACGAACTTCACGCGTACTTATGATTCGGGTACCAAAGTGAGTCTTTCGGTGGGTTACAACCCTTACCTGGGCACGAAATATTTTTCCCATTGGGTTGTCGACGGTGTTCTTACGCTGCCGAAAGCGGCTATCAGCGTTACCATGAACAAGAATCACACGGTGGAAGTTTTCTATACCTCTAATGAACCTCAAGTGAGTGTAAACCGAAGCAACATTTATTTTACATACATTGTGGGAGGTAAACTGCCGGCTGCTCAGAATTTTTCCGTAATCAATAAAGGCGATGGGGAGTTGTCATGGCGAATCCCGGTAAATCCCTATACGGGTCAACCGATATCGGGTGTTACGATCAGCCAGAGTAATGGTCATAATGATACGATTGTCACAGTGAGTGTGGATCCTTCCAGTTTGGGTCCTGCAATTTATAAAGGCACGATGGAAGTACAAGACGAGGAGTGGCACACAGTAGCAGCTCCAGTCACTATCTGGATAACCGTTAAAAATTCTTACGGCGACCAATCGCCTTTTGGAGAGTTTTCAACTCCGGCAAGCGGAGCCAATGTCAGCAGCAGTATCCCGGTAACCGGGTGGGCTTTGGACGATACCGGGGTTGAAGCCGTAAAACTCTACCTCTTGTGGAATGGCGGACAATTATACCTGGGAGATGCCGTATTCGTCGAAGGCGCACGACCGGATATCGATGCGGCCTACCCGACATATCCGTTCAGTTACAGGGCGGGTTGGGGATATATGCTGCTGAGCAATTACCTTCCCAATGGCGGAAACGGTTCATATACGCTCCAGGCCAATGCCGTGGACGGTGCAGGGCATGAAACGGTTTTAGGAACTAAAACCTTCACGTGCGACAATGCCGGCGCTGTCAAACCTTTAGGTGCTATCGATACGCCGGCGCAAGGTGGAACAGCTTCCAGCGATGCGTTTGCCAACTGGGGATGGGTAGTAACCCCACTGCCTAACACCATTCCCACCACCGGGAATACCATCTCCGTACTGATCGACGGCGTTAATTTCGGAAGTCCCAAATACAACATTTTCCGCCAGGATATCGCCAACTACTTCCCCACCCTGAACAACAGCCAGGGCGCCGTAGGGCTTTATACCATGGATACCACTCCTTTCGGCAACGGCCTTCACACCATTGCATGGCTCGCTTCGGATAATGCAGGCAACACGGACGGCATCGGCAGCAGGTTCTTCATTATCTCTAATACTGCATCCTCTTCAGGAATCCAATCTTCGCACCAAAACGCCGCTGAATCCGATTATATCCCACAGTACTTCACTCCCATCGATTCTATTCAATCCGAACCGCAGGTAGAGATGAATGATGTCGAATCCATATTGAATTTAGGTTCTCGCGAGTCCGGGACTTTCCGGATCAACGAAGCCGCCCGGATTCAAATCGACCTCTCGACTTTATCGTTAACCGACGATAACCGCATCAAATCAGCATCAACTTCCGGTGTCGCTTACCGGGGTTATATGGTCTCCGGCCAGAAACTGGACCGGCTTCCCTTCGGTTCTACTCTTAATAAAGCCAAAGGTATTTTCTCCTGGATGCCTGCTGCGGGTTACGTCGGCGAGTATCGTTTGGTTTTCGTGGGTACAACCAAAGAAGGAACCGAATTTGTGAAAGAAATCATGATTGAAATCGCTCCGCGTTTTTCCCAATCGAACGAAAAAGTCACTGAACGAGACAGGGCGGAACGAAAAATAAAAACAAAACTGGAAATAAACCAGGACTAACAAAATTTGTCTTCGACGACCAGGAACCTTTTTGTAAAAAGGTTCCTGGACCTCCAAAAACTTTTAATTATTAATATTATAGGAAGTTTTGGGATGTGTCGGAACCTGTCCATATTGGATTGCTGGACGGGCCAGGCCGTCACGGACGGCTTTTTTAGGGTCTGTTCGTAATCATCTGTAAATTATTTAAATAATCGAAAGCTTTTCTGGGGGTCCAGGGGGCGACTTTTCACGAAAAGAGCCCCCTGGTCTACGACAAATTAAAAAATAACGGTCAGCAGTTGAAGGACTGTTTCTTGATCGATTTTCCGCGGGTTATTATCGCTACGGCCTTTGGTTAGTGCGTTGGCCGCTATAAAAGGCAAATCCTTCTTTTTTATTTTGAAATTTCTTAAATGAGTTTTGAAGCCCAGTCGAACCATGATGGCTTCCAATTTTTCTACCAGTTCCTCGATGGTGTTGACTTCGAAGAGGGAGAACAGCGAGGAGAAGGTATTTGAAATGAAATCCACGGTTATTCCCGGCCGGCATGTTTCGTTTGTCGTGGAGTAATTCAATTTTGCGACGGAGGGAAGGGTGAGGAAAACAGCGATGCCGTGGGGAACCCCGAAATGAGCGGTAATGGGGTAAGAGATGGAGTGGGGGAGGGTCGTACGGGATATGTTGATGGCTTTACCGGCCCAATGGCTGGCCCATTGGAGGTGGGTCAACCGTTCGATGGAACTGGGGTGGTTTTTATCGAGGTAATGGAGGATGAGTTTAATGGCTTGTTTGGAATATTCCCGCGATTCTTCGGTGCCGCCGGCTGCCCAAAAGGATTCGATGGCCTGGGCCAGGGCATCGAGGATGGTGGAATTGAGGATGGGTTCAGGAAGAGAGAGTAAAAGTAAAGGGTCTAAAACGGTATACGTGGGGATTAAGGTTTTGTGGTCGATGCTGTATTTGATTTTTTCTTTGTAGACAACGGCAAAAGAAGTGGCTTCGCTCCCGGTTCCGGCAGTAGTGGGAATAAAAATGAGGGGGATTTTATTCGCTGCGTCTTTGTGTGTGAGCACGAGTTCGGCTTTTTCAAACCCGTTGGATAAGCCGATGGAAATGATTTTCGCCAGGTCTATGACCGTTCCTCCGCCCACGCCGATGATTAAATCCACATCTTTGACGGGTTTCGATTCCTTATATTTTTCTTCGATATCTTCGATGGGCAGGGCTTTGCCTGCATAAGAGATTAAGTGGAACGACGTATGGCCCATGAGTTGTTTTTCCATCATGGTGAAATACGCTTCTGCGCCGCAGGGTCTGAAACCGTCGCGGTCGTTAAATACGAGGATATGTTTATATCGTTCTAAAACGGGGTTCAACCGGCTGATGGCGCCTTCGCCGGCGAAAATGGTGTTATTGTCCTGTGAAGTGGCTAATAAATGCATCCCTGTTCTCCTTCGGGGTGGTAGTGGGTCTTCCCAGGTTAGCGCGTGAACCTTTTTTTACTTTGATAATCACCAGGGATAACCGGTTATTGGTTTCCAGGTTCTCCAGGCATTTTTTCAAATCTTCTTCTCCTTCCACTAATTGTACATATTCGTAACCGCACGCTTTCCCGGTTTGCAGGAAGTCCACCGTGTTGGAAACGGTGGGTTGGCCGCCTGTGGATTCGTGGGCGTTGTTATCCAGGATAATGTGTTTGATGCGGGGGTTTTTATAATGGCCCATCGTGGCGAGAGTTCCCATTTGCATTAATGAAGCGCCGTCGCCGTCCAGGATGAAGATGATTTTGTTCGAGTCCGCCAGGCCGACACCGAAGGCGATGGCTGAGGCGCACCCCATGGAGCCGACAGTATAAAAATCCCTGCCGTGGTTTTGTTTGAGTTGTTCGCGGATTTCGAAGAGTTCCCGGGATGTTTTGCCTGTAGTGGAAATAAACACGGTATTGGAGGAGGTGTTTTTAACGATGAAGTCGATGGCTTCTTCGCGGGTGAGAGGCGGCAGCGGTTTATCTTTGTGGTCGGAAGGCATTTTAAACTCGTCGAAGAGGTCGGGTTTAATGGCGATGATGTAGGGTTGTCGGTGATCCTTGAGATAAGCCGAAGCTTTTTCCAATTCTGTTTCCCAGGTATTTTCTTCCAGGATTGAGTATTCCAGTTCCATAGTTTTAAAGAGGTCGATCATGATCCGTCCCATCATTTTGTGCTGCGGTTCGTCTTTTATACCCGGGACACCGCGCCATCCCACCAGCATCAGGAGGGGAATGCCGTAAACATCCGGCGATAGCATAGACGTGTATGGGTTTAAGGTTTTGCAGAATCCCGAATTTTGCATATAGACCACAGCGGGTTTTTTGTGGGCCAGGTAGTAGCCTGCTCCGATTCCCATGGCTTCGCATTCGTTGCCGGCAATGATGTGTTTAAATACATCCTGGGAACTGAAATAAGAAATCAATCCTTTGAAAGTGGAATCGGGTACGCCGATGGTGGTATTGAAACCGAGGGAAAAGAGTTTTTTTGAAAAATCTGCGGGTAAAATCATTTTTCATTAACCTCCGTTTTCCAGGAAATTGTCGGGCGAGTGTGTGAACCTGGAATAAAGACAAATTATACCACAAAAGGTTGGAGTCTTCTATAGCTGGTGCGGGGTTGCCATTTCGTAGGGGCGAACCGATGTGTTCGCCCGAAAAATTCCAGGACAAGAACTGCTGTTTTTATCCGCCGTACGTTGAAAAAAAATAAAACTTTCGGTATAATAAAATAATCAATATATTTCACACAGGAGGAATCATGAAAAAGAAACATCTCGAAAAAAAACTGGTACTCAACAAATCGACTCTTTCCAACCTTGATCTTTCGAAAATGAGCAAGGTATACGGAGGGCTTGAAACCGATCCATCGCAAGGCGCCGCGACCATCGAAAAACTATGCGCTATCTATTCTTGCGGTGACGCTTGCACATGGCGTCCGGTTTGCGAAGGCACTTACTGGGGGTGCGATTAAAAAAAACGGGGTAACCAAACCGCTTCGACTACCCTCAACCTCTTAACCTTCTTATAAGAAAATGCAAAAAAGGGGAATACAGTCGACCCCATATCCCCCTCGACGTCGATCTTATTTAACCGTCACATTATGATGATAGTTATCCTCTTTACCGGTGAACATATCCCGTACATCGATTAAAAAGCTGTATTCCCCTTTCTTTATTTCCTTAAACGTCGGAAGAGAAATAACAAAATCCTTCTTTTGAGCAGTGAGAACTTTTGACTGGTCAAAAACCGCATTGCCTTCCTCATCCATCAAACGAATACGAACTCTAATCTGTCCAACCGGGGCCGGGGCGTTTTCCAACTTCTTCATCAAGAAATCTACCACGGAAAAACTAAGAGTCTTGTCTTTAAAAGAAAAATTCTCTACGGCGATATCCGGCGTTTTTAAATTTAGATCCAGTTTTTGTAGATATTCGCTGATATAATCCGCCCTGAAATTGTTATCATATAGGACTTCGTACTTTTTATTATTGACTTTCACCTTGATCTGTCCTACTTTCTTGGCGTCTTTGGGTACATAGGTCAAAATGTAGTAAATGTCTTCCACTTCGGAAACTGTCCGGATTGCTTTTGCCAGGTTGGTGGTGGTGATATTTTTCCCGCCCGTGATATCGGTAATACTCTTCAATACGGCTTCCAGGTCGGATGATATACTCCTGTAATCGAAATCCTGCATAATCGACGGGATAGAGGTGGGGATAAAAAAGCTGTGAAACGTGGCATCCACTTTATAGAATAATTTACTGATCTCATCGTTGGGGAAATTTTTTTGAAGACTGAGATCGGATTCCAATTGGTTGACCAACGTATCCAGTTTCCGGCCCTGGGCGACCAGGGTAGCATTGTTGGTATTGGATAAATTCGTAGAAATCTCGCGCATTTTCATAAAAGTATCGCTGCCCAAACGAATCTTTGGGAATAATTCGAATTGATAAAAGTTCAGTACCCATTTTTCGCCCTTTACTTTCTCCAGGAACCGGGCAAAATAATAAAAGCGGTCCAGGGGAGGAGTTAAATAACGAGTTTTATACTCGTCCCAGGATAATAAATACCTTTTTATAAAATCGATTAAACGTTCCGGTTGCTCGTCATCCATTTTATGAAGTTTTACCCTGAAGTCATCGACCTTTAGGTAAGTTTCGATGCGAGTAATATACTCTATGAGACGAACCCGGGCATCATGGCTTTCTTTTTTAAGGGAAGCGAGGATTTCTTCTTTTACTTTTTCTTTAACATGCAAATTGCCATATTCAAGGGTAGTATTGTTGGCAAAAACCAAAACCCGGTCGTCGGCTCTCAACACTGTATCGAACAAATACCCGATGGCTTCTTGAAAATATTCGTTGAAACTGGTTAAATTGAAAACCAGGACAAAGGTACGGGGAACCGGTGTGGTTACACCCCCCGCGGTGTCCGTTTGTACGTCCCCGGATGGTGAAATCTGAATGGTTTTCCGAACGGGGTAAAATCCATTGATTTCCATTTCCGTTTTGTCTTCATAGAGGGTAAAATCCTCTTTTTTTAAATCCTTTACCGGTTCTTTTTTTAACAGCACACGAACCGGGACTTCCACGTTGGTGACGGTAACTTGTTCAACGATTCTCTCCTGCTCGGATTCCTGGGTTTTTTCCCGGTCATAACCTGCCAAAATCCCGCCGGCCATAAAAAACCAGGCCAAAATAAAAGCCATCCCCCAGATGGATAGATGGATTCTATTGCACCACAAATACTTCCTCATTTGTATCCTCCTTCGAATTAATAAACGTTGGCATTTTCTTCTTATATTTATATTAAGATATTCCGGCATGACTTTCGAACAGCCTTTAATCGTTAATAAGCTGTTCGACTCAAATTTCCAGGCGATGAAGCGATTCATCCCCGATTAATGGATATACGGATTCACCGGTAAGAAACGGAACCCCCCCCGCAGCTTCTTTATTATTTTTTGGGTTTTAATTCGGTGTACTTATTGATCATAATACCGATGACAATCAACACAGCCCCCAGGATAGAAGAGAGAAGAATTTTCTCTCCCAATAAAAAATGAATGAAAATAAAAGAGAGAAAAGGAGCAATATAAATGAGTATAGCAATACTGACGGCGGACCGGGCTAATTTTAAAGCGGTGATCCAGAGGAAAAAAGAGAGTCCCATTTCGAACAGCCCTACATATATCCCTCCCAGCAATCCTTCCAAAGGCGGTACCCTTGCTTTAAACAGGAATAAAGGCAAAATGAAAATAGAACCTGCACAAAAATTCAAAAATAACCGGGGTAAAGGATCCTTTTTATCTTTGACGTTAAGTATCCAATAAAAAGACCAGATGACGGAGGTGCACAAAGCCAATAAAACGCCTAACGGGTTGGTGATTTTTAGCCGGGATAGATTCCCTTCCGTGGATATCACGATGACACCGCAGAAGCAAACCAGCAGGGAAAAAAAGTCCATCCATTTGAGTTTTTGTTTTAAGAAAGGGACGGAGAGCAAAGCAAGAATGATGCCCCATGTCATATTTAAAGGTTGGGCCTGCTGGGCGGGTAACAACGAATACGCTTTGAACAACACGAGGTAATAAAAAAAAGGGTTAATAAAACCCAGCAACACTGAAAACAAATAGTCGTTTAAGCGGAATTCCGCCAGCAGCCGAAGCTTTTTCTGGGCGGTGATTATAATAAACAAGACCGCAGCAGAAACCACTGAAGAGTAGAAAAGAAGTTCAACTATAGTGAGGAACCGGAGAGAGAGTTTAAAAGCGGAAGCGATAGTGGCCCAAAAAAATACCACCGTGAGTGCATACGTATATGCTTTGGTTCGGTCGTTCACGATCGGTTACCTGTTCACCGGTTTTGATCGAAGGCAGGGATAAAGATGGTAACGGAGGTTCCTTGATCCACGACAGAGCTTAACCTAATATGTCCATTGTGTTTTTTCAGAATGGAGAGGCAGATAGAAAGGCCCAACCCCAGGGGGTCCTTGTGTTGAGTGCCTTTTTTTGAAAAGAAAGGATCGAATACTTTATCCAGGTATTCAGCCGGGATACCGGGGCCGTTGTCTTTTATTCGGATTTGAACGTATTTTCCTTCGTTTAGCTGGAATTCGTTACCCGTTGAAAGAGAGATGTTTTGGGCATCGATGAGGACATCGCCGCCGCGGGGCATGGCTTCTTCGGCATTGAGGAATATACTATACAGGACCTGGTGAAGTTGGTTTTCGTCCCCCAGTACAGTCCAAATTTCGCTGCACACGGTGCAATTAAAACGAATGGGAGAACGGGAGAAGTCGATGCTGATGATGCTTTTGATCAAAGAGGTCATGGAGGTTTCTTTATAAACGGGGACGCCGCCATCGGAAAAAGTAACCAGCATATTGGCCAGGTCTGCGGCTTTAAAAGACATTTCTTCCGCCCGGTTCAGCGCGCGGTGAATTTTTTCCGTATCATGGAGGGACAATTTGGCCAAGGATATGCTTCCGATAATAGAAGTGAGGTATTGGTTGAAATCCCGTGCGATACCGCCGGCCAGGGTTCCGATCGCTTCGAGGTTTTTCAGTTTAATGTTTTCCTTTTCGGCTTGTTTTCGCTGCGTGATATCGTTTACCGATTGGATCAAGCATTCGTCGCCGCCGATTTTGATTTTTTTACCCGAGACCAGGCATATTCGTTCTTCCCCCCATTTGTTATAAAGAGTTAATTCCATATTGGTGAAAAAATCGTTTTCCTTCAGTTTATCAACCAAGATATCGCGTGTTTCCGGTTTAATGATTCCCAATTCCAGGGATGTTTTACCGATAATTTCTTCGCGGGGAAAGCCCAGGTTTTTCACCGTGCTTTCATTTACTTCGACAAACCGTCCATCCGCGATCGTGGATATCGCAATCGGGTAAGGGCTCAACAAAAAAGCGATAAGGAATTTTTCTTCACTTTCTTTCAAGGCGTTTTTGATTTGTTGGAGAGATATACAGTTTTCGCAGTGAAGGGCCACTTTTTGCAGGGAAACCGGGAGTATTTTCAAGAAATATCCCTCTTTATCTTTAAAAAGAAAATCCGTAACCCCCATATCCAGGGCCTCGATGGCAGTATGCTCCATGCCTTTTTTAATCATCAATAAGCGGGGGACAGCGATTAAGCTGTGAAAAAGGTTCCGGCAAAATTCGAAGCCGCTCATATCGTGGAGTAGATCGTCCACCAAGATGACATCGGGGAGTATATCGGCTTTTTCCAATTCTTGCCGGGCATCGATACCGGACCTGGAAAACCGGGTTTCAACGCCCGGTATTGCCTTCTCTATTATATTTCTATATAAGGTTACATTTGTTTCATTTCCTACTAAAAAAACACATTTCATGGTTTCCTCACTTTAGCCGGTTAAACTATACTGAAATTAAAAAAAAATTTCAATACCCTTTATTTGGAGAAATCGGGGAAGTAGAAGTAGAAATTATGAATGATGAAGGTAAAAATGGGAATTGGGGAAATGCGGAGGAAGGATTATGTCTGCAGGAAAATACCAACAGCGATTGTTTTGGGCTAGCACACAGGCTCGCCTATTGTTCCCGGTGGTTCAATATTTCATCTATATATTTCACAACATCCTGGAAATTTCTTTCATCCGATCGTTCTACGCAATAATAGAGATTTCCGTCTTTATTCTACAAAATGCTCTATACTGCGAACCCAGTCATGGTTTTTAAGGATTTTTTTTATCTCATACATTTAGCGTATTTCAAGATTGTGTGTCTCTATGAGCAATTCATTCCTGGTTTCTTCCAGGAAAGACCAATCCATCCAGTCATCATGCGCCTGCAAGGTGTCTCCAAACGATTTTTCAAATTCTGCGAAAGGCATCCGGTATTTTTTCTCAAATTTTTTGATTTTTGATTCCACTCGCCCCAATTCTTTCTTCATTTCTTTCTTTTCCAGTTCAATAGCAATTGCAACGGATTTATAGATGATATCTTCAGGGATTTTTTTCAAATCGAAATTGCCAGGTATTCGAATCGTTGCTTCTGTCATTTTCAAGACCGCTGTTATTATTTTAATACTATTTCAAAAAAAGGTCAAGGTCATTAAAAATTAGCAAAGAACAAGCAGCCGAGAGAAGGCAAAATAAAAATCAGGGAAGAATTAAAAAAATTGAAATTAAGACAAGTTTATGGTAAATTTATAATACCGACATATCACGGAGGAAATTATGCCTTATCGATATCAGCGGACATTAAAAAGAACAATCTTGGGTTTCATTGCTTTTTTATTATGCTTTTCATCAACATATGCCGCGTACAATGTTAAAACCGTCGATTTCCTGGGTCAACAGGGTTTGAAAATCAATGCCGCAGGCCCATTGATAGTGAAACCCGACCCCGCACGGAACCGGCTTTTCCTTGTAAACACCAATACGTCATCGGTCTCCATCATCGATGCCAAAACGTACCGTGTGTCCAATATCCCGGTAAAAACCCGCGTACCCCAATACCTGAAAATGGAGGCCGTCGCCATCGACACCCGCACCGGGAATCTTTACACCATCGGCACCCATTGCCTTCATATCGTAATACCTCCCGATGAAACCTCGGTAACCGTGGATACAGGCGAACAATACGAAATGGTTTCGGTGGACGAAAACACCGGTGACGCCTTTTTAGTAGGCAGGGCAAGCCCTTTCCTGGCTGTCGTGCGTTTCAAATCGCACAAAGTCGATCGTATAAAATGGGTCGATCAAGTTGAAAAAATGATTAACCTCAACCAAACCCCTCCGCCTCCCATTCGAAAAATCATCTGCGATAACTCCTTGCAACAAGTCATTGCCCTCGACGGCTTTACTTCTACAATTCATACTTTCTCTTTGAAATCCAATCGATTCACATCGAAGAGAACCCTGGGAGTCCAGGGCGGCGCACGGTGGCATTTCGCCGGTTATAACCGGGCATCCCACTCCCTTTATGTTGTCATCGAAACCAACGACCGTGTAGTAAACGAAGCGGTTAAAATCGATATAGTCGATAAAAAAGATATCGTCGTGAAACTGCCGGGTTTGCACGAAGGAGTCGGGATCAACATCAATTCCAAGCGCGATGAAGTCTATATCCCTTATGATAACGATCCTTCCATTCATGTGGTGAATTTTAAAAATAACGGCAGCGTCGAAGAAATCAAAATCCCTAACTTCGGGAATGACGCATCCGCAGTCGATGAAGCCAACGACAGGCTTTATGTTACCTCATGGGGATACGGCGACGTCGAAGTCATCGATATCGCTTCGCGAAAATTCATCAAAAACATCTCCAATGTCGGCATTATCCCCCATATGTTCAATATCGCTTTCAACCCTGTCAACGAAAAATACGGCGAACTGGTGATCCCCCTCGGCGCTTCGGCGGTAAACGGCTCTTTCGGCGCGGCACTGACTGTCGTGAACCCGGAAACCGAAAAAATCAACAAGGTATATACCGGCTGGGCACCCACTGCCCTGGCGGAATTCAAATCGAAAGAAGGAATGCTGGTTTTCAACTCCGAAGACCAATTTGCCCACGTACGCCCCGATGGAAGTTTCACGTTACACACTCTTCCCTCTTATTGCCGCTATGTGAATAACGCATTGGAAGGCCCTTCGGGTCATATTTTTGTCACTTACGGCCCCCATCAATCCTATTGGCCTGCGGTTTACATCTGGGCAGCGAAAAATGGTGTTTTGGGGATCGATCCCGATACCATGCAGTTCTATGACCGACGCATCCCCAGGATGGCCCACCGGTTCGTTATAGACAAAACCGGCGTTTTCTATTTACTCCAAAACAATTGGGGCCAGGAAAAACCTTTCTTACTTCATTTACCCGATGAAGTCCGCAGTCCCAACCCCGGCAGCAACCGGATCGAATTCCCGGATTCCGTTACCTGCGAAACCACGCAGCGCCTTCTCCAATACGACCCCGGTAAACATTGGCTCTATTTGAGCCGGCTGGGTGAAACCAACACAGAGCCCGGTTTATTTCAAATTTTCGATCCCGCTACCCGGAAAACCCTCCTCACGTACCCTTCCGGCCTCACTCCCACCGACATTGCATTTAATAATGAAACCGTTTATATTGCCAATTTCGATTCCGACACCGTCACCGCTGTGAACAAGCAAGACTTTTCCGTTCAACCATTCAAAACCGGGCCGAAACCGTTTAAACTGGCTGTTCTTAATGATAAGGTTTATGTGATCAATCACAATGACAACACCCTTCAAACAGTGGGAAAAGATAACATGAAAGTCGCACTCCCGTACCCCGGCAAACCGGGCATGCTGTTTGCCGCTGCCAGCGAATTAATCATTGTGAATCATACGCCGGATACCATTTATATCTATGCGTTCAAACCCCAGGCCAACACTTTCGAATTAATTCATAAAGAAGACTACCCTTATGGTGAAACCACAGTGGATACGGATAACAGTGCGTTTTATTTGAGGGGGCAGTTTGGTGACGGTTTATTTGAAATCAGCAGGATCAAACAGGATAAAAGCGGCAGGTTATGGATAACGGATTATCTTTCCGGGAAATTGTTTATCATTTCTATTTAACCCCCGACCCTCTTAACTACTAAGAAACTACTTAATAAATAACAAATAACAAATAATAAATCATATCGCGGCTTTCCAGTTAATGATTTTTCTCGACTGTCCCGAATGCCGCTAAGTTAAGACTAATATTCGAGTTAAATTCAAATCCAGGGGGCTGTAGTCGGTTTCCCCTTCCACTTCACCCCTTCGCCGGTCATCGGCTCCGGGGACCCGTCTCGCCAATTTT
>Ga0105104_10002261_pt1 | contig 14174 bp, 11 predicted proteins | sample PPLLaktember2015_3_FD_87034 | JGI IMG/M metagenome (GOLD analysis project Ga0105104, IMG submission 87034) | Freshwater sediment microbial communities from Prairie Pothole Lake near Jamestown, North Dakota, USA - PPLs Lake P7 Core (6) Depth... | ecosystem: Environmental > Aquatic > Freshwater >... | reverse complement strand
AATGGTAATCGGTGCGCTGAGATAAACGTAATATGAAATGAGGACATTTGTAATTTGCTTGAAAGCAAGATTTGTTATAATGTTATTTATAGCTTCATCGAATCATGGCTAAAATCAATAGTAAATCCAGTTCAAGCAACTGCTGCCCAGTAAATTTGCCCTTGCGAGCAATCCTCATGAAGGAATACTATCACCAAGTCTTTAGCAATGGGATCAAGGGAGAGGAGGTGCTTATGGAATGATTGTCACTGCGCGCATGCCGCGCGTTTTTGTTTAAGGTGGGACAGAAAACAAAAACTGATTCCAAAACAATATCGCCAAGAAAAATCATTTCAGGAGGCACAAAATGGCAGTCGAAGAACAAAAGATCGTTGGTTATCTACCAGCTGATACACCTCCGTGGGGAGCTATGCTCAGTCTGGGGTTCCAGCAGGTGTTGACCATGTTCCCCGCCACCGTGCTGGTAGCCATCCTCACAAAATTCGACGTGGGTGTCACGCTGCTGGCTAGCGGTTTGGGCACGATCGTTGCCCTGCTCGTTTCGAGCCGTCGCATCCCAATGTACTATGGTTCGAGTTTCAGCTACATATCCGTGGTCGTCACGGCGATGAGCTTATACGCCAATGATTGTTTCGCCGACCCGGCTACATTCTACTGCCCTGATGGCGTACGTCTCGTGCAGGTCGGTATCATTGGCACAGCCATTGTCGAAATCCTGGTCGGTTTACTGATCATGCGGATCGGCAAAGCAGCGTTGGACAAAGTTTTGCCCCCGGTCATCACAGGCAGTGTTGCCATTGTGATCGGCATCGCGCTTGCTGGTGCAGCGCTCAACGAAGCTGCTGCAAACTGGCCTGTTGCATTTATCACGCTGTTCGTGACCATCGCCTTCTCGGTGTACCTGCAGGGCAAGGGGTTGCTGGGTATGCTGCCTATCTTGTTTGGCGCGATTGTCGGTTACGTCATCTCAATCCCGTTTGGCCTGGTCAACTTTGACCCGGTCAGCCAGGCGGCATGGGTGCGTGTCCCCAATATTACCTTCCCCGCATTTGGCGATCCTCGCGCCTGGGCTGTGATTGTCAGCATCGCACTGATCGCCATTGCCACAATCCCCGAGAGCACGGCTCATCTCTATCAGATGAGTCTATACATCGACGCGCTGGCAAAGGAATTGAAGAAAGCTCCAATTGAAATCAAGAAACTCATTGGTCTCAATCTCGTCGCCGATGGCGCTGATGATATAGTTGTAGGTTTTCTGGGAGGCTGCGCTGGCACCAACTACGGTGAGAACAACAGCCTGATGGCAATCACTCGCAACTATTCCGTCCCGGTGCTGATGACAGCCGGTGTCATGGCGATCCTGTTGGGATTTGTTGGGAAACTGGCGGCAGTGGTGAACACCATCCCGGTCGCGGTGATCGGTGGGCTTTCGATCTACCTGTTCGGTGTGATCGGCATGCAAGGTGTGGCACTCATTCAGTCCGAAAAGGTGAACCTGTTCGAGCCACGTCAACTGGCAGTCGGAGCAACTGTTTTGATCGCCGGTATCGGCGGCGCCCTGGCCCTTCCGAATGGACTTTTCCCGTTCGTGATTCCCGTTATCTTCCCGAATGGCATCCCGGCAATCGTGTTCTCCGCCATTGTCGGTATCCTCTTGAATTTGCTTTTCCTCATACTCCCTCCATCGCTCTTCGGCGTAAAGGAACGCGAGAACATCAACTTGTAGTGATCCAAGACTGCCAGTCTGTTTGCGCAGACTGGCAGTCACAGTTTTTCGATGCCGGAAAGTTCGTCGTTCCGGCCAGACTCCAATGGTAAGCCAAGCGTAAAACTTGTGAGGTGAACTTCATGGAATACAACACCCACCCGGCACTTCCTGAATTTGAATATATCCGGCCAGCGAGCCTGGCCGAAGCCAGTGATTTTTTATCTCATCATCCTGATACGGCGCGTCCGTTTCTCGGTGGGACGGATGTTCTTGTCCGTATGCGGGATGGATTTATCAAGCCTGAATTTCTGGTTGACATGAAAAACCTGGATGGCACAAACGATCTGCGCTTTGACCCCAGTACCGGTCTGACCCTCGGTGCCGCCGTCAATATGAACCGGGTGATTGCATCTCCTGATGTTCAGGCGCACTATCCTGTTTTGGCAGAGGCTTGTCGCTCAGTTGCCAGCTATCAGCTGCGTACTCGCGCGACGATTGTTGGCAATATCTGCAACGCTTCTCCTGCCGGGGACACCATTGGGGCATGCCTGGCGCTGGATGGCACACTGCAGGTTCATGGGGTTAATGGCCCGCGGCAGGAACCGCTTGGAGAATTTTTCCTCGGCCCGGGTAAAACTACGTTGAGACCTGGCGATATTGTGACGTTGATCCACTTTCCCCTGCCGCCAAAGGGATGCGCGGGAAAGTATCTTAAGCTCGGGCGCAATCAGTTGAGTGACCTGTCCATTGTGGGTGTGACGGCATTGGGTTACCCAGATTTTAGTTGCCAATCGGGCTACCACTTCCGCCTCGCTCTGGCTTCTGTTGCGCCTGTACCCCTCGTACCGGCCGAGGCTGAAACATACCTGGCGACCCACTCCATCACGCTGAAAACTATAGACGAGGCCGCCAGCCTTTCTGCTGATGCTTGCTCGCCGATTGACGATGTGCGCAGCAGCGCCAGATATCGCAAACAGATGGCAAGGAATTTATCTGCAAAAGCGCTGACCGAAGTATGGAAAAACTTGAACTGAATCGGAGGCTCTATGGCGTTCCATAAGATAACCATCACCATTAACGATGAACTCGAGCAGGTTGTCGTTCCTTCCAACATGACGCTAATGCGTATGTTGCGTGAGACCCAGGCATTAACGGGCACGAAAAACGGTTGCTCCGCCGGTGAATGTGGTGCTTGCACTGTTCTGATGAACGGGGAGCCGGTGAATAGTTGCATGATATTGGCAGTTGAATGTGATGGTGGTGTGATCACTACGGTTGAAGGCCTGGCGCATGACAGACAGCTCGATCCGATCCAGGAAGCGATTATCGAAGCAGGCGGAGTCCAATGCGGTTTCTGCACTCCTGGAATTTTGATTTCTTCTCGGGCGTTGCTCAATCGGAATCCGAATCCGAGTGATGAGGACATTCGCGAGGCGTTGGTTGGAAATTTATGCCGCTGTACTGGATATATGCGAATTGTAGAGGCGGTGAAGAAAGCCGCTGGTATGAAAATAGTTGCTGCACCCATACCAATGCCATCCGATTGAATTTTCAATTCAGGCTTGGTTTGCGTTATGGAATTACTGAAGGAGATGGCTCATGGCTCAGGCTAATATAACAAATATTTCCAGTCCTGTTGGCGAGAGCAAACCGCGCATCGATGCGCGTGAAAAAGTCACTGGAGCCGCGATATACACCGATGACCTTCAATTCGGGAACGCGTTACTCTATGCCCGCATCAAGCGCAGTCCGCACCCACATGCCCTAATCAAAAAGATTGATGTTACGAAGGCACAGGTTCTTCCCGGTGTGAAAGCTGTTGTCACGGGCGAGGATTTTCCTGGCTACATTGGGTTATATCTGCAGGATCGCTTCATTTTCTGCCGTGATCGTGTGCGTTACGTGGGGGATCCGGTCGCGGGGGTGGCCGCTATTAGCGAGGAGATCGCACAAAACGCCCTTGACCTGATCGAAGTGGAATATGAAGTTTTGGAACCGGTCCTCGATCCTGAATTTGGTGCCAGTCCCGAAGCGCCGGCCCTCCATCCTGACCTCGGTCAGTACGTGGTTGCCGGTTTCATTTTCCCTGAAGCGGGAACGAACATTTCCAATCACTTTAAACTTCGTAAGGGCGATGTGGATGGCGCCTGGGAGAAATGTGCGGCGGTCATCGAGCGTTCCTATCGGATCCCCCATATTCAACATGTACCGCTTGAACCACATATAGCCATTTCCAGGGTAGATGAAAAGGGAGAGGTTACATTGTGGACAAGTTCACAGTCGCCTTTTGCGCAACGTAATCTCATTGCCCAATCGCTGGGTCTGTCTCAGAGTGATATGCGGGTGATATCTCCCGTGGTGGGTGGTGGCTTTGGGGGCAAGGCCGGTGTAAGTATGGAGGCTTTGGCAGTTGCCATTGCCATGAAAGTAAAGGGACACCCTGTAAAGTTGCGCCTGACGCGCGAAGAGGAGTTTTACACGGCCTTTGTGCGCCAAGGATTGGTGGCGCACTTCAAAATGGGATGCGATGAAACAGGCCGACTTCTCGCCATGGAGAACAGGTTCTATTGGGACGGTGGAGCCTACACCGAATACGGCGTAAATATCGCGCGTGCCGCAGGCTACAGTTGCACGGGACCCTATGAAGTGCCCAACGTAAAAGGGGATAGTTACTGCGTGTATACTAATCATCCTGTTGGCGGCCCGATGCGCGGCTTTGGAATGCCGGAGATGCACGCCGGGTTGGAACAGTGTATGGATGAACTTGCCCTCCAAATCGGGATGGATGCGGTCGATTTCCGCAAACTTAATTGCTTGAAGACCGATAGCATTTTAGCGACGGGTGGCAGGATACATCCAATCGGCTTGGTGGAATGCATTGAGAAGGTATCTGAAGCGATCGAATGGGGAAAGAAAGCTCCTCCAAGTGCCCCCAATAAACGCCGTGGCAAAGGCCTTGCAGCGATGTGGAAGGCTCCGGCCATGCCACCCAATGCCGGGTCGAGCGCCTGGGTGGAGTTGGCCGAAGATGGGAAGGTCAATGTGGGGATTGGCGGGCAGGACCTCGGCCAGGGATCGTTCACGATTTCCGCCCAGATGGCCGCGGCGACCCTGGGTGTTCCTTACGAATGGGTTCGCGTGGCGGCGCCGGTTGACACCCGTTATAGCCCATACGAGTGGCAGACGGTGGCCAGCCGGTTGACCTGGAGCATGGGCAATGCAATTGTCAACGCGGCCAGGGATGTTCGCCGGCAGGTTCTGGATTTGGTATCTGAGGCCTGGGAAGAGACGCCCGATGGACTGGATATCGTCAATGGCGTGGTGATTTCGTACAAAAGCGAAAAAGAGACCCCGTTGAAGAATCTGGTGATCTATGGCTTGCCCAAACCCGATGGAAGTGGCTGGAGGGGAGGTCCGATTATTGGGCGCGGCAACTTTATGCCAAACGATGTAACCGGCCTCGACGCGGAGACCGGACAAGGAGAGCATGGTGTGGTTCACTACACCACAGGAGCTCAGGCTGTTGAATTGGAAGTGGATCTGGATACGGGCCAGATCGAGATCATCAAGGGCGTGGCGGCTTTCGATGTCGGTAAAGCTATCAATCCCGAGATGGTGAAAGCGCAAATGGAGGGGGGCCTGGTGCAGGGATTGAGTTCGGCGCTATTCGAGCAACTTCAACTGAAAGATGGTTTTGTCCAAAACCCAAGCCTTGTTGATTACCGTATTGCCACATCAACAGATATCCCGAGAGAAATGAAATCCATTATTGTCGAAGTCCCGCAGGATGACGGGCCCTGGGGCGCGCGCGGTATCGGCGAACATTCGATGGTACCCACTCTCCCGGCTATTGCAAACGCTATCTACGATGCGATCGGCATCCGTTTTGACGGCCCACCTTTCACGGCGGAAAAAGTGTATCTGGCCATGTTGGATGCCGGGACCTTCGGGAAGTGATCCTATGATAGTTAAAACACTTGTCAAACATAGTGAGTATCATGATTCAGTCAGCCTGATGTTGGTGGCCCGCGAACTTTCAAAACTGGAAGGGGTACAGGATGCCGCAATCGTGATGGCGACCGAGGCGAACAAATCCATCCTCGCCGATGCTGGACTGCTGACCGATGAGGTTAAATCCGCTACTCCGGATGACCTGCTGATTGCGGTCAGTTCCGAAAGCGATGTTTTGGGAGATGCGGCTTTGCAAAAAGCCGAAATCCTGCTGAAGAAAAAACCTACGTCTAATGAAGCGGGTGTCTTTAAACCCAAGACCATCCGAAGCGCGTTTGCCTCTCACCCGGCGGCGAATGTGGCAGTCATTTCGGTGGCTGGCCGGTACGCTGCGGACGAGGCCTGGGATGCATTGTCGCATAGTCTGCATGTTCTTCTCTTCAGCGATAATGTCTCGCTCGAAGATGAAATTGCCTTGAAAAAGTATGCCCGCGAACACGGCCTATTATTGATGGGTCCGGGAGCAGGGACAACAATTCTCAACAACGTTGCCCTCGGTTTTGCAAATGTGCTGCCGCGCGGACCTGTCGGAATTGTCTCCGCGGCGGGAACCGGTTTGCAGGAAGTCAGTACTTTGCTTGCGCGCCGCGGTGTGGGGATCAGCCAGGGCCTCGGTACGGGAGGCCGCGACTTGAAAAAGGAAGTTGGCGGCATCATGATGCTGGAGGCATTGAAGGCACTCCAGCAGGATGAGGCAACAAGCGTGCTTGTGCTGATCAGTAAACCTCCTGCGGATGAAGTGGTACAGCTCATTCTTGACCAGGTGTCGGCCACTGCCAAACCGGCCGTCATCTGCTTTTTGGGCGGAGAGACGGACACATTGGCAAAGGTTCCCAATATAATCTCCGCTCGGACCTTGTACGAATGTGCATTGCTAGCTGCTCGGGTGGTACAGCCTGAAATTGGGGATGTTAAGGCATTGCTTGAGGAAGAGAATACCCGCTTCGCGAAGCAAGCAAAGAGCCTCAAAGCCAAACTGAAATCTACTCAGCGCTATCTTAGAGGTCTGTTCTCCGGCGGAACATTGTGTTACGAAGCGCAAGTGATATGGAAGGAAATGCTGGACAGCCCGGTGTATTCCAACGCTCCATTGCCTGGTGGCCCCGCACTACCTGATTCAACGAAAAGTTGCCAGCACACTGCTGTAGATCTGGGAGAAGAGGAATTCACTGTGGGGCGTCCGCATCCCATGATCGATAATGATTTGCGTATCCGGCGTTTACTGCAAGAGGCGCGCGACCCCGAAGTCGGCGTCATCTTGCTGGATGTAGTCCTTGGATATGGCGCGCATCCTGACCCCGCCTTGGAATTGGGTAACGCTGTGGAAGAAGCACAAAGGCTGGCGCGCGGCGAAGACCGTGAACTGCTGGTGGTTGCTTCCGTGACTGGCACCGAGGATGATCCTCAAGGTCTCAGCCAAACCACATCCACTTTGGAACGCGCAGGCGTGATCGTTTGCGACAGTAACTCAGCCGCGGCCCGCCTCACTGCCTTGCTTGTTTCAGGTTAGACAGGAGGGAACGCAATGACGAAAATCAACGATATCTTCGGAAAAGATTTGACTGTCCTTAATGTTGGCCTGGCGAGCATGGCAAAATCGGTCAGCGACCAGGGTGTGAAGGTAATCGATCTTGATTGGTCGCCTCCCAAGGATGGGATTCCGCGCTTGCGGGGGACCAAATCAGGGGTTAGTATGGATGCGGCGAATCAGGAAGTGGTGAGCCGTATCAAGCGCGGCCAGGCTATTTTGGTTGGCATGGGAATCGCCCGCGATGTTATCCCCGGTATGCACGATCACTTGATCCTTCACGCGGGGCCGCCCATCGAGTGGGGTCGCATGTGCGGGCCGACGCGCGGGGCTGTGATGGGCGCGTTGATTTACGAGGGGCTGGCGCAGGATGAAAGGGAAGCAGTCAAGCTGGTTGAATCGGACGCGATTGAATTCTCGCCCTGCCACCACCATCACGCGGTTGGCCCGATGGCTGGTGTCGTTTCCCCCAGTATGCCGGTATTCATCCTCGAAAATAAAACCTTCGGCAACCGCGCCTATTGCACGCAGAACGAAGGCTTGGGGAAGGTTTTGCGCTATGGCGGCATGGGGCCGGAGGTGTATGCCCGCCTGAAGTGGATGGAAACCGATCTTTTCCCTACCCTGGATCGCGCCTTGCAAACTCTTCCAAATGGGATTGACATCAAAAGTCTGATCGCTCAGGCAATGCACATGGGCGATGAGTGCCATAACCGCAACCGCGCCGCCACTTCATTATTCCTGCGCGCGATTGGTCCATCACTGGCTCGAACGAATAAAGATAATGAAGTCCTGGCAAAAGTGATTGAGTTTATCGACCGCAACGATCACTTCTTCCTGAATTTGAGCATGCCCGCCGGTAAAGCGATGCTTGAGGCGGCGGAAGGAGTTGAAGGTAGCACCATCGTTACAGTGATGGCGCGCAATGGCACAGATTTTGGCATCCGTCTGGCGTCCATGCCGGAACGCTGGTTTACTGCGCCTGCCGGGAAGGTGCAGGGACTGTATTTCCCACAATACACGGAGAAGGACGCCAATCCCGATATTGGCGACAGCACCGTCACCGAAACCGCAGGATATGGCGGAATGGCCATGGCTGCTGCGCCCGCCATCACTCAATTCGTTGGTGGTACACCGCAAATGGCAACGCAGAACACCCTCGAAATGTATGAGATCACTTTTGGCGAGCATGAGAACTTTACGATCCCTGCACTTAATTTTCGTGGCACTCCGCTCGGTATTGACGTAAGAAGAGTGATGGAGACCGGTATCTTGCCTCAGATCAACACTGGCATCGCGCACAAAGATCCCGGGGTGGGTATGGTCGGCGCAGGAATTTTGCGCGCGCCGGAGAAGCCCTTCCGGGATGCGTTCGAGATACTGAAGGAGATCTGAACCGAATACTGTCCACTGACAGCACAACGAGACGCAAAGTGAGCACCGCAAAAACAGATTCCCACTACGATATCCTGATCCACAACGCTCAGTTGTTGAACGCACCGGGCAAGAAAATATCGATTGCGGTAGTGGATGGCAGGATCGCAGCGCTCGCTGAAAGGATCGACGGCGAGGCAATCCACGAGATCGATGCGAAAGGCATGCTGGTCAGTGAATCCTTTGTCAATGCCCACTTGCACCTGTGCAAGGTATACACCCTGCATATGATCGATGAAGAAGCGCTGAAGAATTATCATAGTGGGGATATGGGCAAGGCCATGACTGCTATCGAGTTGGCGGCGCGCGTCAAAGAGAAGTATGATGAATCCTGGATCTTGCCCAATGTACGTAAAGCGGTTGCCCAGGCGATAATGTATGGTTGCACCCATATCCGCGCATTTGCCGACGTCGATGCGAAGGCGCGTTTGGAAGGCGTCAAGGCGCTGCTCAAAGCTCGGGATGAATTTAAAGGCGTGGTAGAGGTTCAGGTGGTGGCATTTGCCCAGGATGGCATCCTGCGCGAGCCAGGCGCCGCCGACTTGTTAGACCAGGCAATGGCGATGGGTGCCGACGTGGTTGGCGGCATCCCATGGATCGAATACAGCGAGGCAGACATTCTGGAACATGTGCGCGTGGTCTTCGACCTGGCAGTCAAATTCGATAAGGATGTCTCCATGCTGGTGGATGATGCCGGGGACGCCGGATTGCGCTCGCTGGAAGCGATGGCGTTAGAGACGATCAAGCGGGCCTGGCATGGGCGCTCGCTAGCCCACCATGCGCGGGCCATGGCCCTCTACCCTGCCCCTTATTTTCAGAAAGTCTCTGCCCTGCTGAACAAGGCTCAGATGGGAGTGGTCTCCGACCCACATACAGGCCCGCTGCACGCCAAAGTGCGGGAATTGTTGGCGAACGGGAATCTGGTTTGCCTGGGCCAGGATGACATTTCGGATGCCTATTACCCCTTTGGCCGCAACAACATGTTGGAGGTGGCCTTCTTGTGTTCTCACCTGCTGTGGTTCACCTCGACTCAGGATATCCGCACCCTATACGATATGATCACAGTCAATGCCGCCCGCTGTATCGGGCTGAAGGATTTCCAGATCAAGCTGGGCGCACCGGCCAACCTGGTGGTTCTTAGCCAGCCGGACATATTCGAAGCCCTGCGCTTTCACGAAGCACCCTTGTACACAGTCAGCCATGGGAAATTAGTGGATAGCGCGAAATACCGTGCCTTGGCATTCGGATAGCTATGAACGGAGAGCCTGATTACGATTACGAAACAACAGTATACCTGTCGTTGAATAGTTCACTAACCATCAAATCATGGGTCTTCAGGTTTTGCCGTGAAAGGGGCCGGATTTGGGGGTGCGAGCGTGCGTACGCACGCTCGCACCCCCAAATCCGGGGTTCTACCACGGAAATTCCCAAAGAGCCCGAATCATTGTAAAGAAAAGGAGATTACCTATGAAGTTCATTGACCTGACTATCCCACTCGGTATTGCCACTCCCCCCTGGCCCACGTATGAACCGCTCCAGGTGAAGTACTTTAAACGCCTGGCCCCCAACGGAGCGAACGGGCAGGTGGTCACTCACTCCAACCATCTCGGTACTCACCTGGATGGCGAAATTCACTTTCATACCCCTGGCAAGGACATCGCATCGCTCGACATGGATTTCCTTGTCCATGAGGCTGCGGTTGTCGACTTGAGCGATGTCTGCGGCGATTATGACGTGTACACCAGCAAAATGGTTGAGGAGCGCGTCGAAGTTCGCGAGGGCGACATTCTCATCATCCATACCGGCTACCACCACTTTGGCTGGGATATGCCCACCGCCGACGAGGTGCGCTACATGGTCAAGCACCCCGGTCCCGATCGTGAGTTCGCCGAGTGGGCAAAAGCGAAGAAATTACGTTGGATCGGTGTGGATTGCGGTAGCGCTGACCACCCGATGAATACCATCATCCGTGACTGGATGCCGCGCCAGGCTCGCCAGGCCGACAAGGTGTTCAAGAAGAAATACGGGATGCCGCTGGCTGATTTCTTCGACGACACCAAATACCAGCTCATGCACCTCGAGATGTTCCCCTTCAGCATCATCCACGCCGAATGCCTGGGCGGCGAGATCGATTTGCTGCTCAACCGCCGCGTAACGATCGGCATGTTCCCCTGGCGTTTTGTGGATGGCGAATCCTGCATCTCGCGCTGTGTGGCGATCGTGGACGATGCCGAATACGAATCCCTGATGGCAAAGAAAACTGCCATGCAGAAGACAAAATTCGGCGATGCCTTCGACCCGGCACACGTGGAAAGTCTCAACACACTCAGCCAGAAGAATATGAGTTGAAAGAATATTAAGCACGAGAGGAGCAAATATGCCCGTTGATATGGAACTCGAGGCCGTTTTGCGGCCGATGCAATACCCGATGGTGCCTTATCCGCCCAAATTCATCACCCTGGCGAACGGCAAGAAAATGGTCATTCGACAGGCCGCCCGCGAGGATGTGCCGGCTATTCTCAAATCCGTCCATCCCTGCCTGTTCATCGAGCGGGATTACTATGATGTCGTCAGTGCCCGCCTCTACGGCGAATTGCTGGCCTGGTATCGCTACCGCGTAAAGAGTGAGTATTGCCTGATGGGGCAGGTGGATGGCTACCTTGTGGGCGTAGTTAATGGTCGGATGGAGAATGAGAAAGTCGGCATGAGCTATCACACGCTGGCGATTGACCGCGGCCTGCGCATCGGCTCGCACCTGTTCGCTGCCAAGATGGAATACCATATGGAATATCTGAACCAGGACGCAGTGCTGATTGTGGCTGAAAGCCCAATCGGTTTCCGCCGTTGGATGATTGAGTATCCTCTGGAATTGACCAATATCCCCCATGAGCTGGGCGGAGGCGATTCATACCGTCTGACGCGGGAAATCTACTTCAAGGCCAAGCCCCGCTTGGTAGTCGGCGACCGTCCCGTCCCGCAGGAGTTGATGGACGAAGCCATGGCGGATATCAAATTTGCTGACGATGACACCATCCGTGAGCGTATTGCCGGGTTGAAAGGGAGATGAGGCCATGAGAGACGTTGCAATTATCGGCGCCGGTATGATCCCCTTTGGCCGGCGCGATGAAGACAGTCTGATGGAAATGCTGGCGTATGCCTCCCTGAAGGCGTTGGATGATGCTGGCCTGGGCGATAAATCCGTTGACGCCGTCTACGTTGCCAACATGGGCGGTGGAATGCTCCAGCATCAGTCGGCAATTGCCAGTTCGTTGGTAGACCGTCTGAGTCTGTTACCCGCGGCAGCAGAAACTATTGAAAACGGACCTGCCTCCGGGGCCTCGGCCCTTAAGAATGGTCTACTGGCTGTCGCATCTGGTTATTACGACTATGTTCTGGTGGTGGGCGGCGAAAAAATGCGCGAGGTCACCGGTTGGCGCGCGACCGATTTCGTCGCCACCATGACTCATCCGCAGGCTGAGTATCCATATGGGATCACCCTGCCCGGCATGGGTGGCATGTTCACGCGGCTGTACATGGAAAAGTATGGCGTGACACGCGAACACTTGCTTGCCGTCTCTTTGAAGAACCAGGAGATGGGTACTTTGAATCCTTACGCACATGTCGAGATGGCGCTGGATCGCGAAGGTATTTTCGACAGCCCGCACGCCATTGTCAACAACCCCACCTCAGCCGACCCGCTGCACCTGTATGACCTCTGCCCGGTAAGCGATGGTGCGGCGGCGCTTGTCCTTTGTCCGCTAGAGATGGCCAAGAAACTGTCCAAGCCGCCTGTCCTGATCGCTGGCTTCGGTCAAGCCACAGATACGCACACCCTCCAGGAACGCGACGACCCAACTGACTTGAAGGCCGTTACCCTCGCTGCGCAACAGGCATTCGAGAGGGCGAAACTCAAACCATCCGACATCCATGTGGCTGAACTGCACGATGCTTTCACCATTCTGGAGATTGCCGAGAGCGAGCACGTCGGTTTCTTCAAGAAAGGCGAGGGTGGAAAAGCAGCCGCGGCAGGTAAGACCCGGCTGGGCGGCCAGATTCCTATCAATGTTTCCGGTGGCTTGAAAGCCCGGGGACATCCGGTGGGCGCAACTGGCATAGCCCAAGTTGTGGACATCGTTTGGCAATTACGCCACGAACTGCCAAAGAGCCGGCAAGTGCAGAAGGCCCAGAACGGACTGACGGTCAACTTCGGCGGCTTTGGCAATAACGTACTGGCCTTTGTATTGAAAAGGGTAGAGCAATGAAAAAAGAAATCGCTATCACCGCTTTCAAATGCAAGAAGTGCGGCAAAATCCATTACCCCTTTCACGATCGTTGCCTGGCTTGCAAAGGTCGCGAGTTCGAGCAGATCAAACCCCAGGGCGATGCCAAACTCCTCACTTATACTGCCATTTTCAACCTGCCCTGGGGCTTCGACCAGCGTTTCCTCATCCTCGGAGTCGCCGAGTTTGAAAACCACGTCAAGGCCATGGGACAGATCAAAGTCGATTCGGTGGACCAACTCAAGGTGGGAATGATTGTGAAACCCAGTTGGGAGCCGATCCGGGTGCAGTATGGCGAGGATGTGTATGGCTTGAAGTTTGAGCCAATTCCATAAAAGTGCGACAGGCGAGGGGTCAAGACAAAGCCTGAAAAGATAACTGTAATAGAGCTTGAGAGCGGCCTGGGTGATTTTGCCCAGGCCGCATCTTCATGCAATATGCCATGAAGATGCGGCCTGGCTATTTCTTGCGGCTTTTCAGTAGATTTGAGTCTTTGTAGATATGGCGCAATTTGCGTCTATTCGGTATCATTAAGATTAATTGGGTATGTTTGGTCTGATTTGGTCATCTAACCACTCCGGTATTTCGGCGAACGGAACAAACACAACGAAGACCCTCGTCTGCCTATCGTGGTTGCAGTGATACTGGCTGCGGAGATTAGAAATTGGAGATTATGAATCAGGTCGAATTGGCTCGTGCATTTCGCACAGCAGAATTACCAATTTCTGATTACATCTCTCAAATCGAGAGTTGTTTCTCTTCGCGCGAACCATCGGTGCTTGCTTTTGTCTCCGAAGAAAATCGTTTCGGACGATTGCATACGGAAGCAGAAGCCCTTCAATCTCATTTTCCTGATCCAAAAAACCGGCCGCCACTATTTGGCATGTTGGTCGGCGTAAAAGATATTATCCATGTCGATGGGTTCACCACACAGGCCGGCAGTCGTTTACCTGCGAAGGAACTTCAAGGAGCAGAAGCGGAGTGCGCCACAAAGCTCAAAAAAGCGGGCGCGTTAATTCTGGGAAAAACGATCACTACCGAATTTGCTTTTTTCTCGCCCGGCGTTACGCGCAATCCGCACAACCCTGAACATACTCCGGGCGGTTCAAGCAGCGGTTCGGCTGCTGCGGTCGGTGCAGGACTGTGCCCTCTCACGCTTGGTACACAGACCATTGGCTCGATCATCCGCCCCGCTGCGTTTTGTGGGACCGTT
>Ga0105104_10002260_pt1 | contig 14176 bp, 22 predicted proteins | sample PPLLaktember2015_3_FD_87034 | JGI IMG/M metagenome (GOLD analysis project Ga0105104, IMG submission 87034) | Freshwater sediment microbial communities from Prairie Pothole Lake near Jamestown, North Dakota, USA - PPLs Lake P7 Core (6) Depth... | ecosystem: Environmental > Aquatic > Freshwater >... | reverse complement strand
GAAAAAGGCGCCCAAGCTCGAGCCGAAGCCGATCACCCGGGCGGTCGCCGCCGCGCTCGTCAAGCGGTACGAGAGCCACGACAACGCCGAGCGCGAGGCTCTGCGCGCCCAGGCATTCGACGCCGCTCGCGCCCAGGTGGCCGAGCGGCACCGGCTCGACGAGATCAGTCACCGCAAAACCGTCGCCGATCTCGAGCAGTCGCTCGCCAACTATCGGCGCCGGTACGGGTGGGCCGACGGCGATGCCGTCGCCGAGCAGGCGGTGCGCTTGGCGCAACGGCTCTTGTCGGCGGGCGACGGCGCCGCGCTCGCCTCGATGCGCAACAAGGTCGAGGGGCTGCGGTCGATTCTCGAGCAGGTGCAGGCATTTGTCGAGGCACCGGAAACGCTCGAGCGTGCCGCGCATATGCGCGTTTCCCGTGAAACAGAGGTGCCCTCGTGACCTGGGTCTATGCCAACAAAGACGACCACCTCGAGGCGCGCGCGATCACGCTCGCGGGCAAGCGGGTCGGGTACTGCAAGGGCTACAATGTGGCCGAGAGCAAGGCCCTTGTGCTAATCTGTAGGATCGAGGGCGCAGGCATTCGCCCGGTGCCGATGATCGTTGACGACGGCACCGTCGAGGCCCGGGTCAAAGCCAACTTCTCGTATCTGCTCGAGGGCGAGGCGGGCCCGAATGGCTCGCTCTTGCCCGACCAAAGCTTTGCCTATCTGACCCTGACCGGGTGGGTCGATCACCGCTCGAGCCCGCTGCTCGAGCCTCACGAGATCGAGGCCGACTGATGAGACCAAAGCATCGCCGGGCGATCAGCGAGCGGGGTATTGCCCTCGCCTCGGTCGCCGTCGGCATTATGGGTAAGCGGCTCGTGATCGGTGAGACGGTGCTGCCGACCGAGACGCTCGCGCAGTGCGTCGGCTCAGCGCTCGCCATCGCCGGGCACTGCGACCAATTGCTCGAGATCGACGACGCGAAGAAAACGGGCGTCGGGCCCTATCAAATCCGGCGCGAGCCCCGGCACGACAACGACCCCGCGCCGGGCTATCGGGTCGTGCAGCTACAGCCGGGCGGCAAGCCCTCGGTCACGGTCGAGCGCTTCGCGACCTACGGCGAGGCCGAGGCATGGATCGAAGCGCAGAACGGGGGTAAGCCGTGACCCTCAAAGCTCGAGTGCTCGAGGCGATGTACGCCGACGAGGAAGTGCATACGGTCGTGTGCCGGAACCTGCGGCGGGTGCTCGGTGTCCCGGGCACTAACCGCCCGCCCGAGAGCCAACCCACCGCCATGCGCGCGGCGCTCGGAAACACCGAGCCCCACATCGACGAGGCGCCCCTCTGGCGCAGCAAGCTCGAGCAGCACCGGCGCGAGAATCCCGGCGCCGAGGTGCTGCTCTCGATCCGGCGCCCGCTCGGCGACCCCAACGACCCGGGATTTTTCTATCTCGAGATCGTGCGCCGCACCGACTACGGGCGCAAAATGCTCGCCCAGGTGGGACGCTTCGCCGACGTCGCCCTCGTCGAGCGCTTCGCGCAGGCAATCGAGCCGGTCAGGGTGAAGCAATGAGCACCGGGCTCGTATGCCTACGGTGCCGGGCATACATCTCGACCGAGGCGCAGCCCGTCGCGTACCGGCACGCCTGCCACTGCGCCGACCCGATCCCGTCGCTCGATGCGCGCACCGAGATCGACCAATCGCTCGAGGATCGGCTCGGGGTCGCACGAGTTATGAATCGGGGGCCGCGATGACCCCGGCGCACCGTGACGCGCTCGCGGCGCCCTGCCTGCTCGCCTGCGAGACCCTCAACCCCAGGCTGCGGCATATCCGGCTCAGGCACGCGCTCGTACTCTCGATCAATCGGGGGTATGAGTGAATCGAGCAACAGTACGGCGGGCCCGTGTGGCACGCCTCGATCTCGCTCGCGCCGGGGCAGTGGCCGAATCGGGAGAAGCAGGAAGCGCTTGCGCGCGAGGAATTGCAGGGCGTCGGCGACCCCGCGCTCGGCGAGTGGGTCGAGTGGCGACCCCAGGCACGCCCCGCCGTCCTACACCTGCGGCGCCGTCTCTCGAGGGTCGAGGCGATGGTCGTCGGCCCGATGCAGGATATCAGGGGCACCGACGAGCACCGGCGCCGGGTCGATTATGCCCGCCGGTGGTATCCCAAACGAGCCGCACCGCCCCCGCAGGATTGGCGCGAGTGGGCCTGACCCCGAGGCACCAATGACCGACCACACTCACACGTCGAGCACCGGGCCCGCCTGGGCGAGCGCGCCCGACCCCTTCGCCGCGCTTATGAAACTGCTCGAGCCGATCACCCGGGCGCAGGAAACCGACGAGCCGAGCCCGCTCGACGTCGAGCTTAACGTGAGCGATTGGGTGCCGCCGGGTGAGGTGCTCGTGATCGACGGCGACGAGGGGCGCCCGCCGGAATGGCCCCGCCCTGAGTGGGCCCCTCGGTGGATGGTGATGATTCACCCCTGCGACGTTCGGGGCAAAGATGCACGGTGGCGGGTCGAGTTTAGCATGGTCGCGGTGCGGGAAGCGATCAGGAAACGCCGCGCGCACGACAAGCAGTGGCACCCGTATCCCTGGGGGCAGCGATGAGCGAGCAGAACGGCGCCGAAGGCAACGGGGCCGCGCCCGAGAAACCGACGGGCCGACCCCGCAAGCGCTTGACCGCTGAGGATATCCAGCAGGTGCAACGGTGGGCCGCCCAGGGCTACCCCGAGCATGCTATCGCCGCGAAGCTCGGGATGAGTCACGACACTTTCACCCGGCGCAAGGCCGAGCAGCGGACCCTTTTGCGTGCGCTGGAATTAGGCAGCAAGGTCGCCGACGGGAAGGTCGCGCGGGCTCTCTTCCTGAGCGCTACCGGGCTGCCGGTCGCGGTGCCCCTGCGCGACGAGAAGGGCAACATTCGCACCGATCCCGAGACTGGCGAGGTACTGATGACCGTCGGCTATCGGCGCGGGCCCAAGCTCGGCGCCGTGATATGGTGGGAAAAGACGCGCGCGGGGCGGCGCGATCCGACGTACGCGAGCGGGGGCAAGACCGGCGAGGGCGAGGAAGCCCCCGACGGCTCGCCGGTGATCCCGCTCGAGACGCTCAGGGCAGCGGTAAAGCGCGCCGAAGCCCGGCAGGGCCTCGAGCTAGTCAAGGGCAATGGGAATGGGCGCAAGCATGCCTGAGCCCCACAGCGGGGCAGCTAGGCCGATCTGGAATGGCGGCGGGCTGCCGACCCCGAGCTTGACCGCCCTGCCCTTCACCGACCTACGCTCGAGCCCGCGGCGCCCCGGCAACAGCGGCGCGGCCAAGTCTCGGCGCGTCTATATCCGGCAAGCGCTCGAGCAGGTCGCCGAGGCCGCGCTCGATCAACCCAACCCGAGCCCCGAGCTTCGCGCCGCGCTCGAGCGACTCGCCGACCTGCGCGCCGCCCAGGATGGTGCCCGATGAGCGGCTCGGTGGATCGCGACCTATTGCGGGCGCGCCTCGAGCGCGCGAGCACCGAGGACAACTGCGGGGGCAGCGAGCGGTATGTCGCCGGATACCGGCAGGCCGCCCGCGACCTGCTGCTGTGGCTGGACACCGGCGCGTCGGCCAACCCCGACGATTGGGCCGAGCAGGTCGGGCAACAATGATGACCCCGAGCGAGCTTGAAGAGATCAGGAAACGCGAGCCCCTCGAGCGTGCCCTGCGAATGCTCGAGATCGCGACGACCCGCCTCGAGCTATGCCTCGGGCGCATGAATGCCTGCGCCGAAGAGCACCGCGGGGCGCATGCCCTAACCCGACTCGAGGCCCCCGCATGGATCGACGAGCAGCGCAAAACCCTCGCGCACCTGCGAGCCCTGCAATGATCTCCCTCGAGCGGCGCACCCGGGCCGCGCTCGCCCGGCTCACCCTCGAGCGGCCTCGCGTCGTCGAGGGGCGCCCCTACTCGAGCCCGGTCACGATCTATGAGCCGGTGACCGTGTGCGCCTGCATCGAGCCGCAGGGCCCCGAGGGCGGTGTCTGCTCGCAGTGCGGGTGCGCGGTGCCGAGCCCCGGCGAGGCGCAACGACTGCTCAACGCGCTCGAGGTGACCCCGCCCCTAACCTTTCCCATCACCCCGCCGAGGCCCTGCAATGGCACCTAAACCGTTCTTCGCCGACCTGCATACCGTGCCCGAGGATGAGCGCATCCGGCTCATCGGTGAGACCGTCACCAAGGGCAACACCGTCGCCGTACTACTCGAGCGCAACGAGCCCGAGAAGGTCGCGCGGTATCTCACCAAGCTCGCTAACCGCTACCCCGAGGCGATGCTCGTTGATCGAGTGAACGGGCCGACCGAGACGGTCGTCACTCTCAAATTTGGGCCGAGGCACTAATGGCGACCAAGAAAGGCCCGCCGCCTATGTCGGCGTTGATGATCCCAAAGCCCGCCCTGCTCTGCAAGCTCGGCAGCATCGCCGTACACGCGAAAGAATTTCTCGGGCCCAACGGGCACGCGTTCGACCGCGCCGCCCTCGAGGCCCTGCTCGACGACGACGACGTGCGCCGGTGGCTGCGCGAGATGGACACCCATGCGCTTATTCCGAGGACGCGCTAACTTGACCCGGGTGAGCGACCTACGGGGTGAGCGATGCGCCGCGGCTTTTGGGGCGGCCTGGGTACGGTCGAGATGATCGCGCCCGGCGTCTATCGGGATCGTGAGGGAGACCTGCACGTCGCCGTCGGCGAGGTGCTGCGGGCCCTGCGCGTCTCGGATACGACCGACGCTCGAGAGCAGGTCGCGCGCACGCTCGTCGGCGAGGCTCGGCGCCTCGGCCCGGGCGCGTGATCGCGCGGCTACGCCGGGCCCTCGCGCTCGTGTGGAGATCGACCCTGGGCAACCGCCGCCGTCGTCGAGATCGCCGCCGTGATGACTTCGCCGAGCTTCGCCACATGTACGCCCGCCGCCGCGGGATCGACCGCCGAGGCACCCGATGACCCAGGAAGAGCAGGCGCAGCTAAGGCAGTACCTCGAGAAGCTCGAGCGGGTCGGGCTCGTCGTGCAGGGCGAGACCGGCTCGGGCCTGCTCGCCGTCGGCTCGATTGCCTCGAGCCCGGTGAGCATCCCGGTCGGGCAAGGCGTCGAGCCGATCCGCGGGGTGCAGTCGTGGCCGCCGCGCATCGACGGCGAGGCGTACATGGGATTTTTCAACGACTTCGCACGAGCCCGGCAGGCCCTCGAGCCCCGCCAGTGCCCGAGCAAGGGCCCCGAGTTTTTCGAGGCCGACGTGCACCTACTCGATACTCTCACCGACGAGCGCGCGATCTTCCGCTCGCAGTACGAGCAGCTAGACGAGTCGGGCGAGTACCTCGAGTACATATGGGCCGAGGGTAACTTTTCCTGCGACTGCAACCGCGGCACCTTTTTCGAGCAGTCGAGCGAGCCGACCGACGACGACGGCACCGCGCCGCTCGAGCACCCCTGCGGCGACGGGCGCTATCGGGTCGAGAAACTCGTGCGCCTGAGCGACGGCAAGGTGCTGTATTACGAGGTGAATTAATGGGCCTGCCCGACGAGCGGGGGCACGATCTCTTGCGCGCCTTCCTCGAGGCCGAGGCCGAGTTTACTCGCGGGGTCGAGGGCGCCATCGCGCGCGCTTTCAAGCAGGCTAACGCGCTCGGCCTGCTCTCGAGCAGCTATACCGGGGTGACCCTGCTGCCCGAGCGGCGCCCCTGTGACCGCTCGAGGTAAGCCCCGGGCGTACCCCAGGCAGCACCCGCTCGACGAGCTTGCCGGGCTCGTGATGGACCCGATCAGATTCGGGCGCGGGCTGCTCGGTCACGACTATTGGGGCACACAAGAGCGCATCATTCGCTCGGTCGTCGCCAACCGCCGCACTGCCGTCAAAGCCTGCCACGCCTCGAGCAAGACCTACACCGCTGCCGACTGCGTACTGTGGTGGCCGACCCGATTCGACGACGGCATGGTCGTCACGACCGCGCCCACATGGACCCAGGTAGAAAAACTGTTGTGGGGGCACGTGCACCGCTCGGTGCGCTCGGGCTATGTGAAGTATCCGGCTAAGCTCAACCTGACCGAGCTTAAGCTCGGCCCCGACAACTATGCGGTAGGCATCTCGACCAACGAGGGCGTGCGCTTCCAAGGGTGGCACGGGCGCATGCTGATCGTACTCGACGAGGCGCCCGGGGTGCTGCCCGCGATTTACGAAGCTATCGCCGGGATCAGGGCGGGCGGCGACGTGCACGAGCTTCTACTCGGTAACCCCATCGTCACCGGCGGCCCCTACTTCGACGCCTTCCACGGCTCGAGCGCGCTGTATTCGACGATCACGATATCGGCCTTTGATACGCCGAATCTCGAGGGGTGGTGCCTCGACAACGGGCGGCCCGGCGATCAGCACTATCGGGTCGGCTCGAGCGATCCCAACGCGCCGAACATTCTCGATTACCCGGTCGGGCATCCGGTGCTCGATGACAACGTGCGCCCCTACCTCATCACCCGGCGCTATGTGCGCGAGCAGTGGGAAGAGTGGGGGCAGGGTCACCCGCTATGGGAGTCGAAGGTACTCGGGCAGTTCCCGAGTCAGGCCGAGGATAGCCTGATACCGCTCGCCGCCCTCGAGGCGTGCCGGGCGATCATCCCAGGGCACGAGCGCGAGCCGTTGCGGGTCGGTATCGACGTCGCGGGCCCGGGCGAGGCCGAGACGTCGGTCACGGTCAGGCAGGGCCCGAATCGCATCGCTATCCGCGCCTGGGCGAAGCCCGACCCTCGAGGCGACGTCGCCGCCTTCCTCGCCCCGATGCGCGAGCGGATCGAGCAAATCAATTTCGACGACGTGGGCGACGGGTACTACTTCGGCCCCCACTTCGCCGACCTGGGCTACAAGGTGCGCGGCATCAACGTCGGCTCGACCTGGGGCGTCGATACGCAGCGCTTCACCAATCAAAAAGCCAAATACTATTGGGGCCTGCGCGAGCGCGCGCTGCAACCTGGGGGGCTCGGGGGCATTGACGATCCCAAAGAGATAGCGCAATTATCCGTCGTCAAATACCGCCACACGCCCCGCGGGCAAACGATGATCGTGCCGAAAGATGAGATGAGGAAGCTCGGTTTTCAGTCGCCCGACCGGGCCGAGAGTGATATGCTCGCCTATGCGCCCGACGAGGTATTTCGCCTCGAGGCGCCCCCGCTGCCGGGCTCGGTGGCGTACTCGTCGTACACCTGAGGGTCGAGCCGATGGCAGTGCGCAAGCGCATAGACGAGTGGACGTCGGCGAGCGAGGCCGAGTCGGTCATACAAGAGTCGCTCGAAACTTCCTGCGGTAGCCGCTTCGCGTACGACCAAAATTTTGAGATCATCGAGCATCACGACCATTGGCGCGAGGGCCTCGGGTGGGTGGGCCCCAACGGCGGCCCCGACCGGCGGCGGCAGCGGCACATCTTGAAGCAGGTTGAGCCGGGCTTTATCCCGGTCGATGCTGCGGGCGATATCGTCGGCAACGTCGTTGATGCCATCGCAGGCACCGAGGGCGACGTCGGCTTTGCCCCGGTGAGCGAAGAGGCCGAGGGCCTCGAGGAAACCGAGGCCGAGATCGACGCCGCGGCAGAGGGCGAGGGCGAGAGCGCAGCCGCCGAGGATACGGTGCCCGACGAGGTGCGCGACGTCGTGGCCGCGCTCTCGCGATGGTGGGATGACAAGCGATTGTGGGATAAGGTGCGGGTCGCGATCAAGCGCTCGCAGTACGCCGGGCGCGGCGGGCTCTATCTCCGAGTGCCCGCTAACCGGCTCGTCAACGGCGCGCTGCCGACCGTCGGCACGCTCGCCGAGGCCCTCGAGCTTATCGAGATCGAGACGCCGGTCGCGCACAAGGCATACCGCTACACCGACCCCGAGACCACCGACGAGTGCGCGATCTCGCTCGTCGAGCGCGAGGGCAAGACCGTCGCGCAGCTATGGCGCCTTGTGCGCGTGCGCGCGACCCCAGGCACGCCCTCGAGCAACGGCGCCCAGGCCCCCGCGACGCCGACCCGCGCGCTCGAGGCGCAGCCCGGCGAAGAGGGCGAGTGGGTCGTGCGGTACAGCGAGCTACCCGCCAAGACCGGCGAGGCGACCCCGTACCCCGACCTGCCCCTCGGTCGGCGCCTGCCCCTGATCGAGCTAACCGACGATGTACTCTTGACCGAGCCGATCCGGCGGCAGCAGGCGCAGGTCAACTTTGCAAAGACCATCCTTAACCGCCTGCTGCAAACCGGGGGCTTCCCGCAGGTCGTCACGACCAACGCGCAGCCGCCCTCGATCTGGATGCGCTCGAAACCCACCGACGCCCCGCCCCTCGAGACTAAGGTCGAGGGCGGGGTGACGTGGTATCGGCACCGGGTCGCCTGGGAGATGGGCGCCGGTGCGGTGCTCGAGCTTATGGGCGTCGATCTCGGCGTCGCGATCAGTGGTGAGCCTGGGCAGGAAAACCGAGCCGTGCGCCAAATCACGACGCCGAGCTTCGAGCGCATCGCCCCCGTTGACCCGACCTACTCGACCGCCGCTATCGACCATGCGCTGCGCATCCTGTACGGCAATTGCAAGCAGCGGCACCTCGCCAAGACGAGCACCTCGGAAGCGAGCGGCGAGGCGTACGAGCAGGATCGCGCGCAGTTTACGACCTACATCAAAAACCGCGGCGGCAAGGTCGCGCGCTTCCTCGCCGAGCTACTCGAGTCGGCGCTTGCCATCGCCGCCCTGATCGCGCCCGAGGCGGGCGTCGATGACTTCCTCGAGACCTACCGCGCCGTCGTCGGCCTGCATACCGATACGGGCCCGGTCGCCGAGGGTACGCAGCGGCTCGCGGTCGAGCTATACGAGAAGCGCTTGATTGCCCGCGGCACGATGCAGCACCGGCTCGGGGTCGATGACACCGACGCCGAAAACGCCGCTATCGAGCGCGACGAGCCGCAGCGGCTCACACTCTCGGAGCGGCGCGCGACCATCGTGCGCGCATGGCTCAACGCCGACGCCCCGCTCTCGGGCGCGGTCACCGAGTCGGGCCTCGACGCCGACGAGCGCGAGCGCATTTACGGTGACGCTACGCCGATCCCCTCACCAGCCACCCCGCCGCCCACGACTGCCGAGGATGGCAGCAACAACCCGCCCCCGCCACCAACGCCGCCCTCGAGCGGCTCACCCGCCGTGACTGAACCTGAGCCCCAGGGGGCCGCCCGATGAGCGACGCCAAGCGCCACACTTTCGCCATACCCGCGGGTGCGGGTGATTACGCCCCAACCGAGCTAGTGCTCGACGAGGGCAGCGGTGACTCGAGGGTATACGACTGCTCGGTGCTGATCGAGTCACTACCGGCCTCGAGCGGGCTCGAGGTGTGGCTGCTGCGGGTCGATGGCGACCCCGACGAAGAAGATGATTGGATCGCCTCGGGCGTCGTGTACGAAGAGGCGGGGCTCGGTACGCTCTTGCAGCTTGGGGCATGGTCAGGGGTGAAGCTCCGCGGCGTGAGCGGCGGCACCTCGGGCAGCCTCGTCGCCTCGGTTTCCTGGGACTAGGGGTCGGCCATGATCGCAGCCATCGCGGATCGAGTCAAGGAATCTTCGACCACAACCGGCACCGGCGCGCTCTCGCTCGCGGGTGCGGTCACGGGTTTTCGCACCTTCGTTGCCGGGATCGGCGCCGGGGTGCCGTGCTACTATGTCGCCGCGCACCGCACCCTCGACGAGTGGGAGATCGGGATAGGCGCCGTCACCGACGGCTCGCCCGATACCTTCGCGCGTACGACGGTCATCAAGAGCAGCAACGCCGACGCCCTCGTGAGCTTCACCTCGGGCACCAAAGACGTATTTGTCGCCCTGCCGACCGCCGCAATCGGGCGCTTTGTCGAGACCGACGATGCACGCCTCGCGCCCCCACCACCACAAGCCGCCTCGGGCACCTTCCTCAAAACCGGCGGCGCGGTCGTATGGCTCACCGGGCTACAGTTTTCGGTCGGGGCGGGCGAGGGCTACGTCAACGGCGCGCTTGTGTCCTGGGCGCAGCAGAACATCACGCTCGACGCTGCCGACGGCAGCAATCCGCGCTTTGACTTTATCGTGATCGACGCGACCGGCACGGTGCAGAAAATCACCGGCACCGCGGCTGCCGATCCCGCGATCCCGAGCGTTGACCCCGAGCTTTACCTCGAGCGGCGCCCGGTGCTCGTCGCCGCCGGGGCAACGACGCCCGGCACGACCGCCACGGTGCTATACGACGAAAATGACGATTGGACCCTCGCCGCGAGCGGGGGCACCATCGCTAACAGCACCTCGAGCCCGCTCGCCGGTAGCAACAGCATCCTCGGCACGGCGGTCGCCAACGGGCATAGCTTCACGCTCACCAAGCCCGCCGCGGGCACGACCGATCTCGCCGCCCAGGATCAACTAGCGTTGAAGATCAAGCCGACCGCGGCCTTCCCTAGCAACAAAGCCCTTAGCCTCGAGTGGCTGCAAGGCGGCGTCGTGCGAGGGCAGCGGGTCGCCCTGGGGCCCGCGCACGGTTTCAACAAATCGAGCACCCTCGAGCAGCTTGTCTCGGTGCCGGTCTCGGCTTTCGGTGTGCCTGCCGGGATACTCGTGCACGCGCTGCGGGGCATCGTCACCGGGGGCGGCGCTAGTGTCGGCTTTCGGATCGACGATGTGCGCCTGCTCGCGGGCGGGGTGATCGCCCCGGTCGCGATTCAATTCCGCTTTCGGGGTGATTGGGTCTCGACGGCGGCCTATGAGGCTAACGATCACGTCGAGCGCGGCGGCGTCCGGTTTATCGCCATCGCTCCGAGCACGGGCCAAGACCCGGCGACCGCGGTCGCCTACTGGACTGCCGTTGGGCACGTCGAAGAAACGTTGATGTTTGCCGTAAGTGATGAGGTAACTGCGATCACCACGGGCACGGCTAAAATTACCTTTCGCATGCCGTGGCCGATGACCCTGCGGAAAGTAAAAGCGTCGCTCAAGACCGCCTCGAGCAGCGGCACGCCGACCTTTGATATCAACGAGGGCGGCACGACGATACTCTCGACCAAGCTCACCATAGACGCCAACGAGAAAACGAGCGAGACCGCCGCGGCGGCTGCGGTGATCTCCGACCCCAATCTCGCCGCCGATGCCGAGATGACCGTCGATATCGACGCTGCCGGAACGGGTGCCGTGGGCGCAAAAATCTACCTGCTCGGCAAGCGCGGGGCGGTGTTGTAGTGCCAGCCATCGCGGAAGAGCCGATAGCGAGTGAGCCGGGGCCCCAGGGTGACGACGGCGAAGAGCCGGGCCCCGGGGGCTCGAGTGTGACGATGAGCCATAAGCGGCGCGTCCGACGCCGCGAGCGGTGAGCCCATGCCCAACCTTCTAACGTCGCATCGGCTCGGGTTTCTCGCCCCTCAGGTGTTTTCAGTCGAGGGCGGGGGTACGTGGTATGTGGACCCTCGGTCACTACAGGTCGGCGCGGGGGTGGTCATCGGTGCCAACCGAGGGGTAGACGGCCACATCCTCGCGTATGGGATGCAGAGCACGACCCCACACGATCTCTTCGGGGCCGAGCTACAAATCGACGACCATGCGATACCCTCATTCCTGCGGCGCTCGAGCGACGGTCGCATACTGGCGTTTGCCACGGCCCACAACGCGCCCGGGCTGCGCATCTTCGTATCCACCAACCCCGATGACCCTACCTCGTTCGGGTCGGCGACCGATCTCGACTCACAGCTTGGCGGCACTCAGTACACCTACACTAACCCGCTCGAGCTTACCGGCGAAGTCGATTCGCCGATCTATCTGATTTTCCGAGATGAGATATCGAGCGTCAAACACATTTATTACTCGAAATCCCTCGACCAAGGCACGACCTGGGCGACGCGTACTCGGCTCTTCGCCAACGCAGGCGGGGGCAACGACAATGCCCCTTATGTAAAAGTGGTGCACACCGGGCCCGATCGCTTCGATATGTTCCTGACCGACGGTCACCCGAACCTCACCGCCACTAACTCGATTTATCATTGCTACTATCAAGGCGGCTCGTTTCGGAAAACCGACGGTACAGCGCTTACCCTACCGATCACCCCGGCGACCGATCTTACTAAGGTGTACGACGGGACCACAACGCGCGCGTGGATTCACGACGCCGCGGTGATCGGCGGCGTACCCGTGTGTGTATTCGCCACGTTCCCGACTGCCGCGACCGATCACCGTTACCACCAACGGCGCCTGAGCGGCGGCTCGTGGGTGGGCGCGCAGGTCTGCACCGCCGGGGGGCCGCTTTATACCGACGAGACCTATTACTCGGGCGGGGTGGCGCAAGACCCGAATAACATCGACCAAGTTTTTGCCTCGAGGGAGATCAACGGGGTACATCAAATATGGCGACACACGACCGCCGATAGCGGCTCGACGTGGAGTGCCGGAACGCAGATCACCCAGGGGCCGCGGAGCTTCCGCCCCTACCTGATCCGCAACGCCGCCGAGCCGCGCCTGCAATTCATGTACGGCAATTATCACACGTTTGTCGCATACGACACCGACCTAAAGTTGATTGCCTCAGATATCGCAGGCGTCACCCTGCCGACCGACCCGCAATACTCGGACGCGAAATTGATCGTGAATTTTGGCGGGCCCGCGGGCGGCGTGGTCGTTGCAGACTTCTCGGCAGCCGCGCGCACGCCGACCTTTCGCGGCGATGCCGTTCTTAAAGCGCTCTCGACACCGTTCGGTGTCTCGGCGGTGCGCTTCGACGGCAGCGGCGATGCCGTCACGTTTCCCAATCACGCCGATTTTCAGCTAGGCACGAGCGATTTTACCATCGAGGCGATCATTGCCCAGGACGACTACACCTCGGGCAACGACAAGACCGTATTCGGGCTCTGGCGCACCGACAATAGTCAACGGTCGATCAGGCTCGATATCACGACCGCGGGCATCCTCACCCTGCTCGGCTCGAGCAACGGCACCTCTTCGACGACCATAGTGACCGCCGATATTTCCGCGCTCGCCAATCTCGTGTGGGCGCAGTTAGCCGTGCGCCGGGTCGGGAACGTCTTTACCCTCTGGCTCAATGGCACACAAATCGGCACCGCCACGACCGCCTTTACATTCTTTGCAGGCACCGGCCTCTTTAACCTGGGCAATTTCCAAACAGGGGCGACCACGTGGTCGCCCACTGCCTCGATGCTCGGATATATGGGGGGCTTCCGACTGACCCGCGCGAGCCGCTCAATCGCGTTGCTTGATGCCGGTTTTCCTATCGCGGCGTGACTACCCCTCGAGCCCGAGCCCCCGATGCGACCGACCTACCGGCGCCGCCCCAGGTCGAGCGGCTGCCGCCTGATCTTGTCGCGCGCAGTAACGCTCGATGGCGCCGGGTGGCACCGCCTGAGCTTCGCGAGCTTCTCGAGGCCGACACCTCGCGCGCCCTCGAGCGAAAGCAAGAGCGGTGACCCGGCGCGCCGAGCGAGCCCTGTGGCTCTCGGGTGGCATCGTGCTCGGATGGCTCGTGAGCGCTATCGTGCGCGCGCTCGTGTGGCAGGCGATGCAGCCGCTCGAGGTATGGGTCGAGATGCCTCGCCCGCCCGCTTGTGAGGCGCCCCGCCTGCCCGTGACCTGATGGCAAACCGCAAGCGCTTCGAGTGGGACGGTCACCGCTATCGGGATCGGATCAGCGGGCGCTTTATCGGCGAGCGCGAAGTCGAGAGCGCGATCACGCGCGCGCTGCGCGCCGAAGAGCGGCGTATCGAGGCGCTTGCCCGGTCGTACGCGGGCGGCGATCTCACGCTCGCCCAATTCCGCGCCGAGATGGCGCAGGCGCAGCGCGAGCTACACAGCTACGCCGCCGCCGCGGCGCGGGGTGGGTGGCGGCACATGGACGCCCGCACCTGGGGGCAGGTCGGCGCCCGGGTGCGAGGGCAGCGCGCGCACCTCGAGAAAATGGTCGCGCAAATCCGTACGGGCCTGCCGCTCGAGGATGCGTTTATCCGCCGAGCGAAGATGTACGCCCAGGCGGGCGACGCGACCTATCACCAGCACCGCAGCGCGGTCAAGCAAACCGTCGGGCGCGGCGAGTACCGCCGGATACTCTCGGCGAATGCCGACCACTGCCGCTCGAGCCAAGGTCGCCCGGGCTGCGTCGAGGTGGCCGACCTGGGGTGGCGGAAGATCGGCACGCTCACCCCGATTGG
>Ga0105104_10002259_pt1 | contig 14181 bp, 14 predicted proteins | sample PPLLaktember2015_3_FD_87034 | JGI IMG/M metagenome (GOLD analysis project Ga0105104, IMG submission 87034) | Freshwater sediment microbial communities from Prairie Pothole Lake near Jamestown, North Dakota, USA - PPLs Lake P7 Core (6) Depth... | ecosystem: Environmental > Aquatic > Freshwater >... | reverse complement strand
TGATGGATGACAGGGAGGCGCTGTTCGACAACCTGCGAAAGGCGATTGCCGGCGCCCGTGCCATCGGAATCCCGGTCCTCTGGAACGAGCAGAATCCGGAGAAACTGGGCCGAACGATACCTGAACTGGACGAACTGCTCAGCGAGCAAAATCGCCCTCTCTTAAAAATGTGTTTCAGCTGCTGTGGCAATCCGGCTTTTCTGGAAGCCCTCGAGAGCACCGGACGCCGCCAGGTCATCCTGGTCGGAATCGAAACCCATGTCTGCGTGTACCAGACAGCCCGGGATTTGCTCGACCGGGGTTTTCACGTGGAAGTTGTTGCAGATGCCGCTTCTTCCAGATCTGCGGAAAACAAGCGGGTTGCGCTGGAACGGATGGCGCAGCATGGTGCTGAAATCACGAGCACAGAAATGTTCCTGTTCGAACTGCTCGGCACCGCGGAGGCGCCGGAGTTCCGGGAAGTTCAGCGGATCATCAAAGCCGCCGAGCGACCCGCGGGATTTGTGAAGACCGGCTGAGCCGAATGCGGAATTCGGAGTGCGGAATGCGGAATCAAAACGTATTCCCCATTTCGGGCTCATGCGATTTCGCGGAAGGTTCGGTAGAGCGTGTCGCGCTGGGCCGGCGTGAAGCCTGCGTGCCTGATCAGCTGGAGAAGGTCATCACGTGATGCGCTGTAGTGAGCCCCCGCGCTGCTGATGACGTTTTCTTCGATCATGATGCTGCCGACATCATTGGCGCCGAAGTGGAGGGCGACCTGCCCGATCTGCAGGCCCTGAGTCAGCCAGGACACCTGGATGTTCGGGAAATTGTCCAGGTAAATGCGGCTGACGGCGAGCAGAAGCAGGTATTCAACCGCCGACACTTCTTTTTGAATCGACTCCTCCATACGGGTGCCTTCCAGCTGCACATTCCACGGTATGAAGGCGACGAAGCCGCCGGTTTCATCCTGCAACTGGCGGAGCTTTTCGAGGTGCTCGATCCGCTCCTCGAGAGTTTCACCGCCCCCGATCATCATGGTTGCCGTCGTAAGCATGCCTTCCCTGTGGGCAATGCGCATGACCTCAAGCCACTCGGCGGCGGAGCATTTGCCGGGGCTGTTCCTCTTTCTGAGCCGGTCGACCAGGATCTCGGCACCTCCGCCGGGAATTGAGTCCAGGCCGGCGTCCTTCAGGCGGCGGACTGTCTCGCGAAGGCTGATTTTGCTTAGCTTGGACAGCACGACAATCTCCGGCGGCGAAAAACAGTGCAAGTGGATCGAATAGCGTTCTTTGATGGAGCGAAGCAGACTCTCGTAAAAATCAATCTTAAGCGCGGGGTTCATTCCACCCTGCATCAGCAACCCGGTACCGCCGAGTTGAATCGTCTCGTCGATTTTCTGGAAAATTTCGTCAAGCGGAAGGACGTAGCCCTCCGGGTCTTTTGGGCGCCGGTAAAAATTGCAGAAGTTGCACCGCGCAACGCAAACGTTCGTGTAGTTCACGTTGCGGTCGATCAGGAAGGAGACCACGCCGTCCGGGTGTTTGCTGCGACGGACGTGGTCAGCCGCGCGAGCGGTCATCAGGAGTTCGTTGGAGCGAAGCAATTCCAGGCCTTCGGCAGGTGTAAGCCTCTTCCCGTCGTAGATTTTCTCAAGGATCTGCTCGACGGCATTCATCCTGCCCCATTATCGCATTGCGGCAATTTCGGGGACATAATACTTAATTCCCATCCCGCCTGTGCTATCGCGCGTCAGCAAAGGAATTAAGTTTTGTGTCCCCGAAATTGCCCCCCGAAATTGCCCGACTCGCCCCTTGACGAAAGTTCTCGTTTTCAGACGAGTTTCGGGGACACAGAACTTAATTCCTGTGCCGACGGTCAGGTCGGTGGTAACGGACTGGGAATTAAGTACTATGTCCCCGAAACTCCGCCCATGGTACAAAGTAGGGATGCGAACGATCGTGCGCTTGTCCCTGGTGGTGGTCGCGAGCTTTTTCCTGTCCACGCCTGCCGCGTCGAATAACCGGTATCACTCGCTGTTTACCGAGAAAACGATGCGGGTGGATTACTTCCACTCCGGTACTCAGGCCGAGGAGCATATTTCCCCCGACCGGGTGGTCATGGACGGCATCTGGCCCGGCAGCAGGACGCGTCTTATCGACGATTCGAACCTTGGGAAGTACTTGTTCGAAGTCATCGACCGGCAGACGAACGCCGCCATATATTCGCGCGGCTTCGCATCTATCTATGGTGAGTGGGAAACCACGCCGGAGGCACGGACCACATGGAAGACCTTTCACGAGTCATTGCGCTTTCCATGGCCCCGTCGGCCCGTCCAGGTGGTTCTCAAGAAGCGCGCAAAAGACAACTCTTTCACCGAGATTTGGAACTATGTGATCGACCCGGCATCCCGGCAGGTCGTACCGGCGGATTCCCCGCCCCGCGGGAAGCTGTGGAGTGTTTTTCAGAACGGCCAGCCGGACTCCAAGGTCGATCTGCTGGTCCTCGGCGACGGCTACACGCCGGCTGAGATCCCCAAGTACCAGGCCGATGTGAAGAGGCTCGTCGACGCGCTCTTCAAGGAGGAACCGTTTCGCAGCCGAAAAAGTGATTTCAATGTTTGGGGCCTCGATCTGCCTTCCGACCAAAGTGGCGTCAGCCGGCCGCATGCCGGGGTGTTTCGTCGGACCCCCCTGTCCACCCATTACAGCAGTTTCGACTCCGAGAGGTACGTCCTCACCTACGACAATCGGAACGTTCGGGATATTGCCTCGGCCGCCCCTTACGATATCATGGCGATCCTGCTCAACGAACGGACCTACGGCGGCGGCGGGATCTTCAACCTGTTCTTCACCTGCTCCTCGGACAACGCCTACGCGAATTACATTTTCGTCCACGAATTCGGACACCATTTTGCCGGGCTAGGCGACGAGTACTACACGTCCGACGTCGCGTACGAGACAGGCGCCACAGAACACGTGGAACCGTGGGAACCAAACGTAACCGCGCTCCATGCCCCCGGTGCCCTGAAGTGGAAGCACCTCGTCGAAGACGGAACTCCCCTGCCCACTCCATGGGAGAAAGAGAAGTTCGAGGAGGCTTCACGCAAATATCAAAAGGAGCGCGCGCGACTCCGTTCGGAGGGCGCACCGGAATCCGAAATGGAAAGGCTCTTCACGGAGCAAGAGAAATTGGAGACCGAAGTGCTCCGGGGGATGAAGTATTTCGGCAAGGTGGGCGCGTTCGAAGGGGCAAGCTACGAGCAGAAGGGACTATACCGCCCAAGCATAGACTGCATCATGTTCTCGCGAAACAAGGTTGGATTCTGTCCGGTATGCCGGGCGGCGATCGAGCGAGTGATCGACCTGCACGTCGGGAAATAGCACGGCTGGCCGGCTGAAGCGACTGCGCGCTGCGCACTGCTCACTGCACTGCAAACTGCCCGCTGCCTGCGGCCTGCCCTCATCCGACTGGGAAGTCGGGCCTACCCCAAAAGCGCAGTGGGCAGTGCGCAGTGGGCAGTGCGCAGCTATTTCACGCTTTTTAGAATCTCCAGCAGGTACTCCCAGAACTTGGGCACTGAGTCGAGGTGGATCTTCTCGTCGGGCGAGTGGACGCCTTCGAGCGTCGGCCCGAAGGAGATCATGTCCATTCCCTGGTAGCGCTCCCCGATGATTCCGCACTCGAGGCCGGCATGCACCGCCTTGATCTCCACGTCTCTGCCGTAAAGCTTCTGGTACGTCCGTCGGGCGATTTCCAGAATGGGCGAATCGAGGTTCGGCTTCCACCCGGGATAGCCGCTTCCCTGGGATACTCCCGCCCCTCCGAGTTTAAAAACTGACGCGACGCTTTCGGCGATCTCGAGGATTTCCGACCCCACCGAGCTCCGTTGACTGGTCGCCAATTCGATTTTGCTGTCGACGGTACTGATGACGGCAACGTTGGTCGAAGTCTCGACCAGGCCTGGAACCTCTGCACTCATCTTGATCACGCCATGAGGCAGGCCCGAAATCGTGCGGAGAATTTTTTCCTGCTGCTCCATCGCGATCGCCTTGCCTTCAACCTGGACAGCAGCGGACGAGGTAACGGACAGGTCGGGATCGACTGTTGAGAGCTCAGCTCGCAGCACGTCGTTAAGCCGCATGACCAGCTCGTTGGCCTGCTGCTTCTTGTCGTTCGGAACAAACACAACGGCCCGCGCCTCTCGCGGAATTGCGTTGCGCTTGTTTCCTCCCTCGATCCGGTTCAGGCGGGCACCGAGCTCGTGCAGTCGCAGGAGAACGCGGTTGAGAATTTTGATTGCATTGCCTCGGCCGGCGTTGATTTCCAGACCGGAATGGCCTCCCTTAAGCCCGCGGACGGCAATTTCGACGGGAGTGAACCCGGACGGCACGGATTCGAAGCTAAGAGACCAGGTGCCCGTGCTATCTTTCCCTCCCGCACAACCGACGTAAATCGCCCCCTCTTCCTCGGAGTCCAGGTTGAGCAGGGTTCGGCCGGCCAGAAGTCCGGGTTGAAGGTTCGCCGCACCGGTCAGGCCGGTCTCCTCATCAACGGTAAACAGAAATTCCAGTGGGCCATGCTCTAGTGTTTGGTCCTCCATGATCGCCAAGTTGGTGGCCACGGCTATCCCATTGTCGGCACCGAGGGTTGTTCCGTCGGCCATCAAGACATTGCCTTTTCGGACAATATCGATCGGGTCCTTGGAGAAGTCGTGGGTCTTGTCGGCGTTCTTTTCACAGACCATATCGAGATGACCCTGAAGGATCACCGTCGGGACGTTGTCTCTTCCTGGCGACGCCGGCTTTCGAACAACCACATTTCCGAATGAGTCTTGCTCAGCCGCGAGGCCCAGTCTGCTCGCTGTTTCCACGACGTACCGAGCGATTTTTTCTTCGCTCTTGGAACAGCGTGGGATTCGAGCGATTTCGCCGAAGTATTTCCACAGCAGTTCAGGTTCCAATCCCTTGAGCGCGTCAGACATGGGTTCTCCTTTTTTGATAATTGGTTATCTGAGAAATTGTATGCTCCTCGTCGCCAAAATAACAGGCGGGGCACCCGCGCTTGAGGCACCTGCCTGGAAGGGGTTGCTCCTGGTCCCGAGTTGAACCGGACGCGCTTTTCTCTTAGGGTGTTACCTGAGATGAAACTCCGAATACCGCTTGGCTCGGGTCTGGCGATCCTTTTAGGCGCGGCGCTGGGCCTCGGACTCTATACCTTCATTTATGCCAAGGGCGCTTCGTATCTTACGGATGACCCGTCGGCCTGCGCGAACTGCCACATCATGGGCGATCACTTCGCGGGATGGGTCAAATCGAGTCATGCCCGGGTGGCGGTCTGTAATGATTGTCATACCCCCAGCGGTTTCGTCTCAAAATACACGGTGAAGGCATCCAACGGCTTCTGGCACTCTTTTGCATTCACGACCGGCTGGTTCCACGATCCTCTTCAAATCAAGAGCCGAAACCATGGCGTTACCGAAGCGGCCTGCCGCAAGTGCCACCTGGAAATCCTTGCTGCAATGGACGCCGGGCAGGGAGACGAGGACCAGGTAGCCTGCATCAGGTGTCACAGATCGGTCGGCCATCTGCAGTGAACGAAGGCCGTCGGGTGACAAGTCGATAACGTCATAACAGACATGAGGGCAACAAATGTCCAGCACTCCTAATGATTCCGATGGCCCGAGAAAACGCAACCGTTTCTACCTGGTTCTGTTGACGGTCACTGCGTTGGCGGTCCTGGCCGCCGTGGCTCTGCTGATCAACATCTTTGAGCGAAAGCAGGAGGCGAAAAGTCTCTTTTACCGGGTGGTCGACCTGAACGACGAAGTGGAGGACCCGCAAATCTGGGGCAAGAATTTTCCACTGCAGTACGACGGCTACCTGCGAACCGTTGACCAAAGCCGCACCCGCTATGGCGGCAGCGAGGCGGTGCCGCGGACACCGGACAACGCCGACCCCCGGTCGATCGTGGCTCAATCCCGGCTGGAAGAGGACCCCCGCCTGAAAACCATCTGGGCGGGATACGCCTTCGCCGTCGACTTTCGGGAGGAACGCGGCCACGCGTACATGCTCGAGGACCAGACGTACACGCGGCGGCAGCAGGTCGCCAAACAACCGGGGACCTGCATGCACTGCCACGCCTCGGTGTATCTGCCCTATCGACGGCTGGGCCACGGCGACCTGATGACCGGTTTCGAAAAGATGAACCAGATGTCCTACGCGGAGGCCCGCAAGCTGGTGAAACACCCGGTCGCGTGCATCGATTGCCATGCACCCGACAGCATGCAGCTCAGGGTTACACGCCCCGGCTTCATCGAGGGTATCCGGGCCTTGAAAGCGGCCCAGGGGATACAGAATTACGACGTCAACAAAATGGCCACAAGGCAGGAAATGCGGGCCTATGTCTGCGGACAGTGTCACGTCGAGTACTATTTCAAAGGCGCTGAAAAACGACTGACCTACCCATGGCACAGAGGACTGAAAGCTGACCAGATCCTCAGCTATTACGAGGCCACCGGTTTTAAGGACTGGACCCACGCCGAGACAGGAGCAAACGTACTCAAAGCGCAGCATCCGGAGTTCGAGATGTGGAATCAGGGGATACACGCCCGCTCGGGAGTTGCGTGCGCCGACTGCCACATGCCGTACAAGCGCGAGGGAGCGCTCAAGATCAGCGATCATCACGTCCGGAGTCCGCTCTTGAATATCAACCGCGCCTGCCAGACCTGCCACAAGTGGTCGGAGGAAGAACTGAAAGGACGGGCCGAAACTAACCAGGAAAGAACCTTCCAAATGCGCAACCTGGCGTTGGACGCAGTCGTCCAGCTGATTGGGGACATCAGAACCCAAAGAGCCGCGGGCAAGAACGATCAGGAATTGGAGGTTGCCCGGTCATTTCACCGAAAGGCGCAGTTTCTTCTGGATTTCGTCGAGGCGGAGAACTCAACGGGCTTCCATGCGCCGGGTGAGGCCGCACGCATCCTGGCCCTGTCCATTGACTATTCCCGGCAAGGACAAGTGGCAGTCCGCGACGGGCTCAAGGGGATCAAGTAGAAGGGCGGGCCCGCCGTGGTCGCTCAAACCGCTTTTGCCTGTTCTGATCCCTGGCTCGGCTTTCCGCGACGGGCCCTTTTCGAGTTCGGGAGGACGGTTGGCCTCCTGTTCCGGCATCCCGAGCTCGCAAGTCACAGATAATGCGACAACGGGTACTTACGCAAGCGACGTAACGCGAAATCGGCATTTGTCGCTTGTCTGTCTGCTGTTTGTCGCAAGTTGTCCAGCCTTTCCCGGGCAGTTCGAGGAGGGCTGGAGCCAGATTCAAAGCGGCAAGATGCTCCCTTCAGTATTCTCCTGCTGCCTGCTACCCGCTGGCCTGTTGCCTCTGCCCGCTGCTATTTACCGCGGGGGACCTGTCCGTTAAACTCGTTCGCAAATGTCGTCAGATGCAGGCAAGTCTCATCGAAGAATCGCGTTCGAGGATCTCCGAAGGTTCATTCATTCCATCCTGTCAAGAACGGGCGTGCCCGAAGAAATTGCGTCGGTCGAAGCTGACATCGCCGCCGAGGTGGACCTGTTCGGGGTCCAGTCACATGGCGTCCAACTGCTTCCGACCGTGGTCGAACATTTGAAGAAGGGCCTGATCAACCCGGCACCTGAGCTGAAACCGATGGTCGACTTCGGAGCTGCCGCGCTGTTCGACGGCGATCGCGGAATCGGTCGATATGTTTCCGCGCTGGCCATGGACGAAGCAGTACGACGCGCAAGCGAGTTCGGCGTCGGACTCGTTAGCCTGCGCAATGTCTCACACTGGGGACGCGGGCATAGCTATGCTCTACGTGCCGCCCGCCGGGGATTCATAGGGCTCGCCTTTACAAACGCCATGGCCAATTTCCCCGCCTGGGGGACAAGCGTCCCGACGCTGGGCAATAATCCGATCGCGATTGGCATCCCGGCCGGCGACCGGGAAGAATCACCGGTGCTGGATATCGCAATGACGCAGTCGGCGGTTAGACGCGTTTGGGACGCGGCTTCGGCTGGTCAGCAGGTGCCACTAGACTGGGGTCTCGACGCAGACGGCAGACCGACCACCGACCCGAATGCGATCATACGCAGCGAGCGGTACCTGCCGATGGGACGCCATAAGGGCTCCGGGTTGGCTTTCATGACCGACCTGCTGACGGCGGGACTGGCCGGTGGGGCGCTCTGTTTCGAACAGGGAAGGAATGATGCGCCCTCGGATATGGCAGGCGCTTCCAGCAAAACTTTTATCGCGATCAGGCCTTTTGGAGATTGGCTGGAGTCCAGGACCGAAGATCTTAAGGAGCACCTGAAGAGCGCCCCGACCGCGCCAGAGCAAGGAGAGCCACTCTGGCCGGGAGAGGGGAGCTTCCGGCGGCGCCTGGATTATCTTCAGCACGGAATCCCGATCAACCGGCATCTTGCAGTCAAGCTGGAGTTACTCGCCGATCAGAATTCCATTTCCATACCATGGATGAAACAGGCCTCTGCCCCGGAATAGCCTGGTTGGAGAGCTACCGGACTCTCTGTTCCAACTGGGCAACAACGGTCTGCACTTCCTGGACCGACCGCCCCGAGTTGTGCTTCAGGTAGAGCCTGAAGAACTTAAGAGCCTCGTCAAAATGACCGGATTCCATATAGACTGTGCGATACGAAGCTCTCATCGCTTCGTCCTCCTTGGACTTGTGTCGTTTATGGCTGAGAGCCTGGGATAGGCTGGTTTGCGATTGCTTCAGCACGACTCGTGCCAAAGCGGGGGAGAACCACGGAACTCCGAATCCGCGGCGCATTCGAGCCGTGACTGAGAGAGAGCCAGGACGGTCCTCTGATTTGTTGGCAGGGAAAATTTCCTGCCTCTCTAACGGTAGCCGGAGAACCTGGGCGGGGTTGCTCACGCCCGCACGCTCGTCCTATCCTCGGCTGGATGAAGGAACGCTGGTTAGACCGTCACTACCGGCTTGGTGACCTCAACATTCACTACCTCGAGACGTCGATGCCCGGCGAGCCGACCATTCTGTTGCACGGCGGCAGCGCGGACGCGGCCCACGTCAGCTGGGGTCCTGCGATTGCCGCCTGGTCGTCGCACCTGCGCCTGATTGCGCCCGACTTCCCTGGCTTCGGACAGAGCAGCCGACCGCCCTGGCTGGCGTCTGTTGCCAACCTGACGCGTTTCGTGGAGGAATTCACGGCCGCCATGGACCTCGACCGGTTCTCGATCGTGGGCTTGTCGATGGGAGGGATGGTAGCCGTGAACTTCGCACTCCGCAACCCGGACCGCGTCCGCAGCCTCGTTCTCGTGGACGCGGCAGGCCTCGACAAGCGAATTCCGTGGATCCGCGTCATCTATCCCGCCATTCGCATCAAGCCGCTTTACAGGTTGCTCCTGCGGCTTCGCCTTTACGCGTGCAGCCGGCCGCAGCTAGTGCGGTTCGGCATGCGCCAGATCATGTCTGACGCCAACCCGCCGACACCCGAACTGTTGCAGTCCGTCATGTGCGAATTGAGACGCCCAGGCTCCGCCTGGCAGAGCTTCCTGAATCATGAGCTGTGCTGGTCGGGATTCCGGCGGGACATGTCTGCACAACTCTCCGAGCTTCGGATACCGACCTTGATTGTTCACGGCGAAAAGGATGCGATCATACCGGTGGCCCACGCGCGAAACGCCCACCGCCGCATCCCGAACTCCAGACTCCACATCTTTCCGCAATGCGGCCACTGGCCCCCGCGCGAGAAGCCGGACGAGTTCAGCCGAATCGTGCTTGAGTTTCTGACTGAACGACTGAGCACTGACCAACCGACGACTGGCGACTGACAGAGGCAACCGGGCCGAAAAGCGGCGGATTCTGAACAGCGAATCCGCCCTACGACTGAGTGCTTCCGCACGGCGAACGGTCGTAGGGCGGATTCGCTGTTCAGAATCCGCCGCTTTTCGGCCCGGTTGCCTCTGTGCGCAGTGCGCAGTGGGCGTGCGCAGTGGTTTTGTCAGACCCCTCTGGAATAATTGCCACAATCTGTTCGCACGGGCATCTATCAACCTTGAACGAAATCTGTGAATTGGCTGTCTGCGTCCAAGAGGCAGAAGAGAGGCACCATGACCAAGCGTTTCGCCACCCTCGAAGCCCTGCAGGAATGGTTTCGGACCCCTGAGCGCCATGAATACGAGATTGACTGCATCCTCCGTGAGGGCACCGGTTTTGTAGTCCTCGGGCAAAAGAAAAGACAGGCCGCCTGAAGTTAACCAATCGCTGTTTGCCGGCCGCTTGTTTAAGTCCCTTGGAACTGGACGTATAATCGGCACCGTCCCTACTGCCCCCGGGCAGTACTCAGATCAGTCAACCCCGAGGAGGTGCAAGATGCTGCGTGAGTTCAAGGAATTCGCCATGCGCGGGAGCGTTGTGGATCTGGCTGTCGGCCTGGTCATCGGCGTCGCATTCGGAAAGATCGTCACTTCGTTCGTCAACGATATCCTGATGCCTCCCATCGGCCTTGCACTGGGCAAGGTCAGCTTCGAAAACCTGTTCATCAACCTGTCGTCGACCAGCTATGCGACACTTGCCGAAGCCAAGGCGGCTGGGGCAGCAACGATCAACTATGGCCTCTTCATAAACGCCATCCTCGATTTCGTCATCGTCGCGTTCGCGATCTTCCTGCTCATCAGACAAGTCAACAAGATGCGTGCGAAACCGGAGATCGCGGCACCCGCAACTGTGAGAGAATGTCCTTATTGCCTTTCGACTGTACCGATTAACGCGAAGCGCTGTGCTCACTGCACCTCCGAGATCGGAACCGCAGCAGCATCCAGGGCGTGACCCTGATCATGGGCTGACGGGACGACGGCTCGCGGCGCTTCGAAACACGACTGAGCGGTATCCTCAAACGGAGTTTCTATGGCGAGCAAGTGCGTCGGAATCCTGACGGCCGGCGGCGACTGCCCCGGCCTGAATGCGGCTATTCGAGCTGTCGCCCGTCCCCTGATCGACCTTTACAACACCGACGTGATCGGTTTTCGCGACGGGTTCCGAGGCCTCATCGAGAATCGATTTACCCGGTTTGAGCCGGGTTCCCTTTCCGGCATCCTGACCCTTGGCGGCACGATCCTGGGGACGAGCCGCGACAAGCCTCACAAGATGATTGTCGGCAACGAAGAAAGGGACATGACCGACGTTGCCGTCGAAAACTACCACAAGCAACACCTGGACGCGCTGGTATGCCTGGGAGGCGGGGGGACGCAGAAAAACGCCCTGCGTCTGTCGGAAAAAGGGCTCAACATCGTCACTCTCCCAAAAACAATCGACAACGACGTCGGATGCACCGACCTCACTTTCGGGTTTGACACAGCACTTGCCATCGCAACCGATGCGATAGACCGGCTCCACAGCACGGCAGAGAGCCATAACCGGGTCATTCTAGTCGGAGTCATGGGACACAACGCCGGATGGCTCACGCTGGGCTCCGGAATCGCGGGCGGCGCCGACGTCATCCTGATCCCCGAAATTCCGTACGAGGTCTCCGCCGTGGCAAATGCGATCATTGCGCGCACCCGCAAGGGAAAACGCTTCAGCATTGTTGCAGTCGCGGAAGGCGCCGCCGCGCAGGAGAAGGGGCCGGGGAAGTCCGCCAGGAAGGGCAAGGGCCCGAAGAACGACAAGGACGTTAGAAAAGAGAAGAAACTCAGCGACGAGGATGCTGAAATTGTCGAAGCCCTTATGCCGGTGGGAGGCGAAAACACCGTCCTGCTCGCGCACGAGCTCCAAGACCGGACCGGCATCGAGATGAGGATCACGTCGCTTGGCCACCTGCAACGCGGCGGGACTCCAACCGCAACTGACCGCCTGCTCGCTACCCGACTCGGCACCACCTGTGCTCAGCTGATTCAGAACGGCAAGTTCGGCGTGATGGTTGCTCTGCGCGGTTCAGAAACGGTCGCAGTCCCACTGGAGGAAGTCGCCGGCAATCGCAAGACGGTCCCACTCGACCACGCGTGGATCCAAGCGGCGAGACTTGTCGGCACATCCATGGGGGATAGGTAATCTTGCAAGACAGCCGCCTTCAGGACTGATTTTTGATCGAAGGGATTGGCCCCGAAGGCTTCAGTCTTTTCCGTAAGAGGGGGTATAGGAGGAAGTATATCGATCGTGTAGGAACAATGGAAGGGCAGCTGTAGTTTTTTTGGAAAAACTGCCACCAGAATGGCAAAAGCCGATAACGATTACGAGCACGAGCACCGAGAAAAGCTCGTGCTCCTCCCCCATTTCTCTCGTATTCGTATCGGGGAATTTCGGGGACACAAAACTTAATTCCTTTGCTTACTGTCATTGGGCGCGGGCGGCGAGGGAATTAAGTATTATGTCCCCGAAATTCTCCCCTTTGCCCCTTCTTACCGCTTACCGCCGCCTGACCCGCTGCGCCGCCTCCTCCGTCAGGGGATTCCTCAAGTCCAGCGCCAGCCGCCAGCCGCCGCCGGTTTTCTGCCAGACATGCAGGTAAGCGAAGAACCTGTCTCCCTGGGTGTCGTCCCCCCCGATGATTTCGCCGACACCGTAGCTGTAGCCGAGATCGATGGATGAGGCCACGTCTGATCCTGATGTCGAGAATAGGAGCTTCCGCGACCCGACCAGAACCCCAAGCCTCTCGCGACCAGGCAGGGGCAGCTCGTTTGGCCGGTAGATCCTGATGTCTTCGGCGCTGAAGACCTGATAAGCGGCGAGGGCCCCGTGCAGAATGGCGGCCTCTCCAAGAGAGGAATCCAGTAACGTCAAATCATCGGTCCTGGGCACTTGGATGGAGGCCGCACGGCGGTCGGGTGTGGACCCTCTGGCCGGCGGAGGCGATGCACCATCCGGTCGGACGGAATCCAGAGACTCCTTTTCCTTGGGAGGTGTCGGGATCCCGGCGTCCAGGACTACTTCCCATTCCCCGGCAGGTTGTTTCTTCCAAATCGAGACATAATACCCTTCGACCGTCTCTTCTCTGCCGCCCGAGGACCTGGTGAGCTTCCACGGTCCTGTGGTATAGCCCAGGTCCTGACCCCTGGAGATATCACCGCGGATTGGCTCCCACTGGAGCTTTGCCTCAGGGCCCGTCTGGCTCCTGAAGAAAGCTATGGCGTCTACCGGTTCAGGCCTGAAGATGATCGCTCCTGCGGCGAGGTATTCCAGAAAGGCTGCTCGCGTTCCTTTCTGAGCAGCGAGGCTCGAAAACGCACGATCGGCTTTGAACAGCTCTTCCACCCCCGGTCCTGAGAGCAGTAGAACCGCCAAGATGAGACTCAATGCTGGAGAGAACATTTGGGGCCTCTTTCATTTCACTGAGACGGAGAGTTGAAGGCACTGCTTCATTTCTGCTCCGTTCTCATGTTAGTTTGGCAGAGACACGACCATGGGGGAAGAACGCCCGTCGCTTCGTCAAAAGCTCGCACGCTATAGTTGGCTTTCCGGCGCCGCGTGCCTGATTCCCGTCCCCCTGCTCGACGATTGGGCCCTGAGACTCGTCCGCCGAAAAATGGCCAGGGACCTGCTTCGCGACGGGACGCTGCTGGCAGCGCCCGAGCAGGCGGCGATACTGGCCGAGGGCGACTCCTCGTCGTGGACCGGCTGTGCGGCGGTGGTGGGACTTCCTATTAAGCTATTCTTCGCGATTCTCGCGAAAATCTTCCGCAAGATTTTTTTCCTGTTGGCGATAAAGCAGGCTTCCGACGAGTCGATCAGGACCATGCTGCACGGCTTTCTTCTGGATGACGTCATCCAGACGGGCGTGTTGGATCAGGCAGTCCTGTCGGAAAATGCCAACCACGTGCTCGGGCGAATCTACTGGGCGATCGATGCCGCCCTGAGAGAAGTTGACCCGCGCCCCTTCCGGACGACCGTTCGCAAGCTGTTTCGAAGTGAACGCCGAGAGCTTTCGCGAACGTCGAACGAGCTCGCTGCCGAGGCGCGGCAACAGCGACGTTCCCACGGGAACGAGGCCGCCGAACCGCTCGACCCATTGCCCGAGTCGAGCCAGGAATCGGTAGCCGACCAGCTGGGTTCGGTCTTTTGGAGCAACCCCGATTATCTGGACAGGCTGCGCACGCGTTTCCGTGTCCGGCTGCGGTCCGACGTTCCCCTGCCGAAGGAGTGAGGAGAGGCAGCGGGCAGTGGGCAGTGGTCAGCGGGCAGCAGGCAGCAGGCAGCGGGCAGCGGGC
>Ga0105104_10002257_pt1 | contig 14185 bp, 11 predicted proteins | sample PPLLaktember2015_3_FD_87034 | JGI IMG/M metagenome (GOLD analysis project Ga0105104, IMG submission 87034) | Freshwater sediment microbial communities from Prairie Pothole Lake near Jamestown, North Dakota, USA - PPLs Lake P7 Core (6) Depth... | ecosystem: Environmental > Aquatic > Freshwater >... | reverse complement strand
ATAGTTCCTTCTGTCGCTGCCGACACAGTTCCTGAATATATAATACTGATAGCCGTATTTGAGCCATGATTAACACCGGAAACAATTAAATCAGGCGGGAATTTGAGAATAGCCCGCATTGCAAGTTTTATGCAGTCAGCCGGTGTACCCTGAACGGCATAACCGAAGAATTTTCCATTCTTCTTGAATTCTTTTACTCGCAGCGGGTAATTCATCGTAATAGCGTGGCCTACGGCGCTTTGCTGCTTATCCGGAGCAACGACCGTAACATTTCCTATTTTCTTCATCTCCTGCACAAGCGCATAAATGCCCGGTGCATCGATACCGTCATCGTTGGAGACAAGAATATTTAGTTTACGTTTCGATTTCATATTTATTTATTAACCGATATTACGCACCGTACATTCTATAAAGTTATGCCGCATCCCCTTCCGCTTTGCGTAAACCCGGATAAAGGCTGCCGGAGAAATAAAAGGCATCAATAGCTTTCTTTTTGCACCGGAAATTTTTCTTCCTTAACATCTTTCACATACTCGCTGACACTCCGGCGGATTGTTTCAGATAAATGTGCATAGTGTCTTACGAAACGCGGGTGAAAATCTTCGTTTAATCCCAGCATATCTGACACAACGAGTACCTGTCCATCACAATGCATCCCGGCGCCGATACCGACTGTCGGGATCTTGAGAGATTTTGTTACTTTTGCAGCAAGAGATGCCGGAATTTTTTCCAGTACAATACAAAACGCGCCGGCTTCTTCCAGTATCTTTGCATCTCGTAACATTTGTTTAGCTTCATCCGGTGTCACACCGCGCGGTGTAAATCCGCCGAATTGATGAATTGACTGCGGTGTCAATCCGAGATGCCCGATAACCGGAATACCCGCGCGTACTGTCATATGCACAAGATTTGCGATACGCTCTCCGCCTTCGAATTTGACTCCCCCGGCGCCCGTTTCCTTCATAACACGTCCTGCATTCCGAAATCCTTCTTCATCATTTGCCTGATACGACATGAACGGCATATCCACAATGATCATTGCTCGATCGACACCGCGAATAACGCCTTTTGCATGATAGATCATTTCATCGAGCGTAACCGGCAGAGTGGTTTCATGTCCCTGAAAAACCATCCCCAATGAGTCGCCGACCAGTATCAAATCGATGCCGGCTTGATCTAAGAGGTGCGCTGTAATATAATCATAAGCCGTAAGACACGCGATTCGTGTCTTCCCCTTTTTCATCGCCGCGATTACTTTTGTGGTAACTTTTTTCGGGCCTGATGTCGTAGTGGAATTTTTCATAAAACTTCCTTTCATTCATTAACTAATCATACCGACAACTTCCGGTTCAATCGACCATGCCTTTTGGAAACCTTGCAGGATTGCTTCTGCGACTTCTTCAAACGATATAACCCGATTCAAAACAACCGAGAGGTCAGTAGTTCGTTCATCAAGTTCTTCACGCAGCATATTACGTTCTTTTTCCGAATGAAAATTTATGAACTCTACAATCCGTTTATGGCCTGGACCGATCAGAATTGAACCATGCTGCATCACAACTTCTTCGCCGCCGCCTGCTGCATAACGCCGCTGGGCGCTGCCGATAAGTTTCTTTCCATAACATTTAATTTCGTACCGGCCCGTACTGGAAAAGCATGCAGTTGCTGAGGCAGTCCGATACAAAGATGGAAAATTCGGCTGGCTTTTTTCGACAGCAACCGGTACGCCAAGAATTAATAAACCTTTTACCAGTGCACGGCTGATATCATCGTAAACAGAAAGGATATTCTTCCCTTCTGCACGCATGACCACGCTGTATGTAAGTTCCTCCGAATGCAGAATTGCCCTTCCGCCTGTGGGGCGGCGAACAACATCGATTCCGGATGCCGAAGTTTTATCAAGATCGATTTCTTCCATCGACTGGTTCCAGCCAAGCGAGATAGCGGAGGGCTGCCAGGCATATACACGAATTGTCGGACTACCCGCACCATTAACCAGAGCCTGTGCAAGACTTATGTCATATTCCATATTAAAAACACCGGAACGAATTCCGGTGTTTTCGAATCGCCAATTCATCTTTTTCCTAACGATGATCGGGACCGGGAATAATCCCGCGTTTGCTGTCTGCAATAAAATTCAGGATATTTTGAATCTCCGGAGTTTGTTCCAGCTCTTCTTTGATACGGGTAACAGCCTGTGAGACATTTAATTTTGATTTGTATAAAAGAATATACGCTTTTTCAATCAGCTCTATCGCTTTCGGAGAAAAGCCGCGTCTTCGCAGTCCTACAGAATTCAATCCTTCGAAAACTATCGGTTCCCTGCCTGCACGAACAAAAGGCGGAATATCTTTCGCTACCCGGTAACCGCCGCCAATCATTGCATGATCTCCGATATGAACAAATTGATGTACCGGTGTCAAACCGCCGATAATTACCCAGCTGCCTATAGTTATATGTCCTGCCAATGCCGCGCTGTTTGCCATTATACAATAATCGCCTATTCTGCAATCATGTGCAACATGCGTGTTCGCCATGAACATGCATCGGCTTCCGATGGTTGTTTTCCCCGTTTCTATAGTGCCGCGGTTAAGTGTAACATATTCGCGAATATCACATTGGTCGCCTATCTCAAGGATTGTAGGTTCACCTTTATACTTGAGATCTTGCGGCGGACCGCCGACAACTGCGAATGAAGCGATCCTGCATTCTTTTCCAAGCCTCGTTCCGTTTTGTATTATAGCATAGGGTAAAATTATCGAGCCATCGCCGATTACGACATCATCACCAATGATGGCCGAAGGGCCGATAGTAACATTCTCTCCTATGTTTGCTTTCTTGCCGATGGAAGCGAGCGGATCAATTACAACACTCATACACTTTTTCTTTCATTAATTATGATAGCCCTTACGATTTCCCTTTTCCTTCGTCCCGATCGACAATAGCTGCGGTAAAATCACCTTCTGCAACGACATTTCCGTCTACATACGCCTGGCCGTGTATTTGAATTACTTTAGATCGGCGGCTGACAGCCTGCACTTCAAGAATAAGCTGATCGCCCGGAACGACAGGTTTCCTAAATTTTACGTTATTGATTGCCATAAAAAACACAAGTTTATTTCCCGGATTTTCAATTCCATTCAACATAAGGACGCCGCCGGTTTGGGCGAGTGCTTCGACGATAAGAACACCCGGCATTATTGGCTGACCCGGAAAATGGCCTTGAAAGAAGGGTTCATTTATCGTAACGTTTTTAACACCGACAGCCCGCTCGTCCAATTGGAATTCTATAATTTTGTCCACTAGAAGGAACGGATATCTGTGAGGCAGAATACGTTGAATTGCACTCACATCGAATATGATTCCTTCTTTTTTCTCATGCTGATATTTTCGTACAATTTTATTTTGCTGATATAACTTTCGCACTTTGCGAGCAAATTCGATATTCGCAGCATGCCCGGGCCGTGCAGCAAGAATCTGCGCTTTAATCGGAGCGCCGATCAGCGCAAGATCACCTATCAAGTCAAGTAGTTTATGTCTTGCCGGTTCATTGCGATAATGTAGTTTTTTATCGTTAAGCACACCTGAAGAACCAAGAATAACCGAATGATCGAGGCCAAGCTTATGTGTAAGCTTCCGGATTTCATCATCCGAGAGATCTCTATCCACGATACAGACTGCATTATCAAGGTTCCCGCCCTTTATTAAACCCTGATCATACAGCATTTCTACTTCATGAAGAAAACAAAATGTACGCGCAGAAGAAAATTCCGAAACGAATTCTTTCTCAAGATTAAACAGTCCCGTATGCTGACTTCCTAAAGCCGGATTGTTATAGTCTATCATAACCGTTATCCGAAAATCATCGGTAGGCAAAGCAACTATTTCCACTCCTCGCTGCGGGTCCTGATAATGGATCACCTGATCGATAATAAGATAATCTTTCGGAGCTTCCTGGTCTTCAAGGCCGGCATCGAGCAGCATATCTACAAAAGGTTTTGCGCTGCCGTCGCCGATAGGAGGCTCAATATTGTCAAGCTCGATCAATACATTATCCACCTGCAGTCCGGCAATGGCAGCAAGAACATGTTCAACCGTATGTACGCGCGCCCCGTCGATACCTAGCGTTGTTCCGCGCTGAAGATCAACCACATGATCTACATCGGCAGGAATTTCAGGGGAATTCGGCAAATCCACTCTGCGGAATCTGATGCCATAGTTTTCCGGAGCCGGTTTAAACACCATCGTTGTCGATACTCCCGTATGAAGTCCGATACCGGACATTTTAACGGGTTTCTTGATTGTCATCTGCTGAACGAGCATTCTTTTCCTCTTAATTATTTCTTTGTAAATCCTTTATCGATTTCCTCAATCTTCTTCTTTAGCGCGGTAACTTCGCGCACCATATCCGGAAGCATTTTCATCGCGGCATATACGCGCTGTGCTTTGCGCGCTTCATCTGCGGGATAACCAAAATATGATTTTCCCTGCTCTTCAATGTTCCTGTGAATTCCCGATTGAGCCATAATTATCGTGTGATCGGCAATTTCTATATGTCCCGCTATGCCTACCTGTCCGGCAAGCATACAATATTTGCCGATCTTCGTACTTCCGCTGATTCCTGCCTGTGAAGCAATGACCGTATGTTCTCCGACTACAACATTGTGCGCAATTTGGACAAGATTATCAATTTTTACGCCGCGATGTATATGTGTATCTCCCATCGTAGCACGATCGATGGTGGTGTTGGCGCCAATCTCCACATCGTCATCAATAACAACAATTCCAAGCTGCGGTATCTTTTCGTATGTCCCATCCGGCTTTGGAGCAAAGCCAAATCCATCCGATCCAATTACGGCTCCGGAATGGATAATAACCCTGTTAGCAATTTTGCATTGATGATATACAACAGCATTCGGATATAGTATGCATTCAGAACCAATCTGCGCATAATTCCCGATAATACAGCCTGCACCAATTTTCGTATTATCGCCGATAGCCGCATGTTCGCCTATTACCGCATGCGGACCAACGGAAATATTTTTACCCATGACCGCATTCGGCGAGATGACAGACGCAGGATGGATTCCATCTGAAAAAACCTCTATTGCAGGTGTCAGGCGTTTTAACACATGTAGAAAAGCAGCATACGGATCATCGACACAAATAAATATAAGCGAAGATCGATCTATGTTTTTTTTAAGATCGGTCTTTCGGGAAACAAGCACTGCAGTCGCCCGGGTAGTGCCAAGATGCTTTTCATATTTCGGATTGGCAAGAAAAGTCAGACTGCCGGAATCAGCTTCTTCAATTTTTGCGACACGAACAATATCCGGCGCATCATCAATGTTTTTTCCAATGACCTCGCCGCCAAGCCAATCCGCAATTTCATGAATGGTCATAAATCCGTCTTGCTATTTTCCGCTTGAGACCGGAACCTTGAGTTTATTAAATATTTTCTGCGTCAGGTCGTATTTTTCATTAGCATACATCAGAAGGATGTCGCCGCTTTTATCCAGCACATAATCGTATCCTTCTTCCTTTGCCACTTCTTGTACCGCTTTAAAAATCCGATCTTGTACAGGCTTCATCAGTTCATTTTGTCTTTTAAACAATTCACCGTTCTGTCCAAAATTCTTATTGCGATAATCGGCTATTTTCTTGTCCATCTCCTGCAGTTCATGTTCGGTATCCGCGCGGCGCTGATCGGTCATGATGAGCTTCCGCTTATCGTATTCATCGAACTTCTTCTTCCATTCTTCCTGCATTTTATTAAGTTCTTGCTGCCAATCGGCAACCAATTTATTAAGCTGCTCCTGGGCGTCTATCGCATCGGGAAGATCTTTCATAATTGCTTCAGAATTGAAATATGCCATCTTCATTTGTGCGTCTGCCTGCACGGGAATGAGCAGCAACAGGAATACAATAATGCTGAAGAGTTTCTTCATTTTTTTCTTCTTCCTCCTAAGTTCATTTCAATGCACCATCGATTACCCGGTGTCACTGGATATTATGAACTCCGGTTTTATTAATTCGTTGTCTTCAACCTATCAATCACTTTATAAGTGAGATCATATTTCGGATCTGCATAGAGAAGGTTCGTTGCCGCATCCAGCTTATCAAACACAAAGTTGAATTTGCCTTCCTTTGCAACTTTTTCGATAACTCTCATAACACGTTCCTGAATCGGAGCAAATTTCTTCTCACGTATTTTTACAGCTTCGCCCTCGCGCTGGTCAAATTTCTGATATTGATAGTCGCGAGCTTTTTGCTGAAGGTCCTGCAATGCCTTCTGCTTATCAGCTTTTGCCTTTGCATCAAGCAATGCTTCTTTTTTCTGATAATCGTCAACTGCTTCCTGCAATTCTTTACCCATTTTTTCAAGCTCATCCTGCCACACTTTAACAGTGGCCTCAAGATCTTTTCTGACCTGCTGTGCTTCCGGAAGCTCGCGAAGAATGGTTTCAGAATTAACATATGCAATTTTGACCGTTGATGATTGTGCCGGGCTCATAGACACGACGAGCATCACCATAACAGTTAGAAATAGGATTTTTTTCACGTTTTCCTCTTTATTTTAGTGATTAATTATTCAATTAATTTAAAATTAAATTAAAATGATTTACCAAATTGAAAATGGAATTTCCATCCCGGAGGCGCAGCGTCCGGTATCTCAGCATCGTATCCGTATCCATAATCAAATCCGATTAACCCGATCGGATTAACAAGCAATCGAACTCCAAATCCTGCCGAACGGCGTAAATCTAGCATATCCATCGTGGAATGTTCCAGCCAAACATTTCCTGCTTCTGCAAAAAATAGAATATAGATCGGTATGGGATTTAAAGACAGGGCAAATCTCAATTCTGCCGTATACTTCATCATTGCCTTACCGCCTAGTTCGCCGTTATATGGACCTATGCTGTGATCTTCATAACCGCGCAACGGTGTTACAGAAATTTGACCGAGTCCTGTTCCGCCCATATAGAAACGATCCTGATACGGGATGTCTGAGATAGTGCTTCCTCCATAAGGGAATATTAATCCGATTACGTTGGAGCTCATAATTGTTATTCGACCGGAATTTGTGAGGGGAATATACCAATCAGCGTTGAAAACGTGCTTATGATATCGTGCCGCTCGAAGCAAATCTCCGAGCTGCGGTCCGCCGTAAATTTCAGTTAATAATGAAAAATTCGAGCCGCGTGCCGGGAAAATCGGACTATCCGTACTATTGCGGGAAATGACCTGAGAAATGCCTAATTGAGTCATCGTTCCTTCGAAATAATAGTTATCGTAATAACTGGACGACGAACTGAGAGGATGATATGTGGTTTCTGCGATGCGCAATGTCCAATCGCCGCGGAAATACATATCAGGCCACTTAAACCGTCTGCCTATCCTGACTGCAGCGCCGCGCATGTGCAGGTCTGCATAATATGATTGTCTCGTATCGTAGAGATTGAATCCGAACAGCGTCGGCGAGTCGAACATCCATGGTTCCGTGAAACCGATCGAGAATGTCCGGTAATAGTTGCTTACGCCGAATTGATAATCGAATGTCATTGTCTGGCCGGCACCGCCGCGGAAAGGCTCACTGAGAGAAAAATTATTGAACGAGACCCCTATACCGCCGCTGAATCCAAAAGCTCCGCTGTATCCTACGGACATGTTGAATGTATCGCTGGATTTTTCTTCAACTGAGTATTCAAGATCCACAGTTTTATCGTCAATCGGCCTTACATCGGGTTTCAATTTTTCAGGATTGAAGTAATTCAACTGCTGAATCTGCCGCAGGCTTCTTATAATCAACTGCCGGCTGAAAAAATCTCCGGGTTTTGTCAACAATTCACGGCGTATAACTTTTTCATACGTCTTCGTGTTCCCGGAAATTAAAACACGGCCGACACGGAATTGATTCCTCTCATGTACTTGAAGAGTAATATCGAGGCTGTCCGCCCCTGCAACTGCTATCTCGGGTTCCACTTGAAACCAGAGATAACCATTGTCTGCATATAGAGAAGTTACGTCTGACTCTTCTTCATTCCGCCTCAAATTTTGCTCGAATTTTTCCTGATTGAAAATATCCCCGCGTCTAAAACCAAGCCGCTCGCTCAGAACATCGGACGGATATACCGTATTTCCTTCCCAGAAAATATTTCTCACAAAATACTGAGGCCCTTCGGACAAATATAAATCTATGGTTAAATATTTCTTCGTTTTATCATAACTTAAAGAGTCGGAAAGGATTTCAATATCACGGAACCCATTTTTACGGTAAAAAGCAAGGATGAAGTCTTTGTCTTCCTGGTATTTTTTCTTATCAAATTTATTTGTTTGCCAGAACTTCCACCAATACCGCTCGTTTGTCTCTTTCATCTCGCTCTTCAGGTCGCCGTCTTCATATTGCTTATTACCATGAAAACGGATATAGTCGACCTTCACTTTCGGACCCTCGTCGATATTGATCTTCAATGCCACGCGGCCTGTTGTATCATTGGTTATCACAAGCTGCGGATCGATCTTCGCATTAAGATACCCGTCGCTGTCGTACTGATATTTAAGCAGCCTGACAACCGTGGAAAGATCCTGTGAAGTGATAATTTGACCTTTAATAAGATTGATTTTCTTCAATACATCATCTTCACTCAGTTCGTCGTTCCCGGACACTTCAATACTTGCTAATCTCGGGTTCTCCCTCACTTTTATTAAAAGAAAAATTCCGTCTTCAGCTTTCTTTTCTATGAAAATTTGTACATCGTCGAACAACCTGAGATTATGCAACCTTTGAATTGCTGTTTTTGTTTGTTCGCCCGGGATTGTAATTTCACTGCCTTCCCTCAAACCGGCATTAGCGATAATTGCTGCAGGATCCACCGAATGTTGTCCTGTAACTGTAATGCCGAGAATTTTATATACTTCTGCTTTCGGCTGCTGCCCGAATACAAAGCTGGTTGATATAATTACTGACAGGAAGGAAAACACTAGACGGTTATTTCGCGACACTTTTCTTGTACCTTTCTATAAGCCGTACAGGACGGCTCTTCTTCAACGGCTGTAATTGTTCACTTACCATTCCAAACCGGCGTTCACGCTTTTGGAAATCTCTAATAGCTTCATAAAGATGCTCCCGCCGAAAGGCAGGCCACAATTGATTGGATATATAGATTTCTGAATACGCCAATTGCCAGAGGAGAAAATTACTGATACGCATTTCACCGCTCGTACGAATCAGCAAATCCGGATCCGGAATATTGCCGGTTGAGAGATGTGCGGCGATCACTTCTTCCGTAATCTGTTCTCTTTTTAATAATCCCCTTTGAATATCTCCATACATCCCTTTGACGGCTTCGACAAAATCCCATCGACCGCTGTAATTCAATGCAAGCACCAGGGTTAAGCCGGAATTCTCTCTCATCATCTCCATTGCATCGTGTAACTCATTTGATACATCACGGGGAAGCGTTTCAAATTCTCCGATCACCTGCAGCCGAACTTCATTCTGGTGCAGCCTATCTCGTTCGTCGCGCAGGGCTTTTACTATCAGCCGCATCAGCATCGAAACTTCATCTTGGGGACGCTTCCAATTCTCAGTTGAGAATGTATATAGTGTGAGATATCTCACTCCGATCTGCGCACATGCCTCAACTAAATCCCGGACAGAATTAACACCTTCATTGTGACCGGCAATTCGGGGCAGTCCCCTGCGCTTCGCCCAGCGTCCATTCCCATCCATAATGATGGCAATATGAGCCGGTATTACACCGCCCGCAATAAGTTGATCCTGATTTTTCTTGTCAGTTCCCGTTGCCTTGGCTAACGGCACAATTTCTCCATTTTTATGATTATTAAATGAGTATATCAATAAATTTAACCTTTTTTGGAACGATAGTCAAAAAAAAGCATCTAAAATAGTAGCGAATGGTAATATTATTGATCAGAACACCTGACAAGAATTCAAGTTTCTTGACTGACCCTGTAAAAAAGGTTATATTAACTATGGAAACTTTAATCAAATAATATAGGTTACATTAAATAAGAAGTCAGACGTCCTTAAGGATGGTTTCGTTCCGTCTTTAAGGGGAAGAAATTATGGAAGGAAATTTTTCAAATAGAGTTCAGGATGTAATCAGACTAAGCCGTGAAGAAGCACTCAGGCTTGGACACGATTATATCGGCACAGAACACCTCCTTTTAGGAATTATAAGGGAAGGCGAAGGAATAGCTGTAAAAATTCTTCGTAATCTCGGCGTCGATCTGTATAAACTGAAGAAATCGGTTGAAGATACAGTTCGAACTTCAGGCGGAACTCTTACGATCGGCAATATCCCATTGACCAAACAGGCTGAAAAAGTCTTAAAAATCACATATCTCGAGGCAAAACTCTATAAATCCGATGTCATCGGCACTGAACATTTATTGCTTTCGCTTCTCCGTGATGACGATAATATTGCCGCACAGATCATGCACCAATATAACGTGCATTATGACGTGGTTCGAAACGAATTGGACAATATTGTTTCCGGAAAACCTTCATCTCCTCCCGGTCAATCGCATTCTTTAACGGAAAAGAAGCAAGATCGATCCAAGACTCCGGTGTTGGATAACTTCGGACGCGATCTGACTAAAATGGCGATTGAAGACAAACTCGACCCAATTGTAGGACGGGAAAAAGAGATCGAACGTGTTGCACAAGTTCTAAGCAGGCGCAAGAAAAATAATCCTGTACTCATAGGTGAACCTGGAGTCGGTAAATCAGCAATTGCGGAAGGATTGGCTCTTCGCATCGTCCAAAAGAAAGTATCTCGTGTCCTGCACGATAAACGCGTCATTACGCTGGATTTAGCCGCCCTGGTTGCCGGTACGAAATATCGCGGCCAGTTTGAAGAGCGGATGAAAGCTGTCATGAATGAACTTGAAAAGGCAAAAGACGTTATTCTGTTCATTGATGAGCTGCATACGATCGTTGGTGCCGGCGGCGCAAGCGGTTCTCTAGACGCATCTAATATGTTCAAACCGGCGCTGGCCCGGGGTGATTTACAGTGTATCGGTGCGACAACTCTTGACGAGTATCGGCAATATATAGAAAAAGACGGCGCGCTTGATCGCCGCTTCCAGAAAATTATGGTGGATCCTACCACTATTGATGAAACGATTAAGATTCTTCAAAACATCAAACATAAGTACGAAGAACACCATGGCGTCCTTTATAGTGAAAAAGCAGTGAACGCAGCGGTCCGTCTTAGTGATCGATATATAACCGACCGCTACCTGCCGGATAAAGCCATCGATGTAATTGACGAAGCCGGCGCTCGCGTACATCTTGCTAATATAAAAGTTCCAAAAGAGATTCTTCAGTTTGAAGAAGAAATTGAAAAAATTCGACAGTCAAAGAATCAAGTTGTAAAAAATCAGAATTTCGAAGAAGCTGCAAGGCTGCGCGATCTTGAAAAGAAATTACTGAGCGATCTTGAGTTTGCAAAACGGGAATGGGAATTGAAAGCCCATGACACTGTGTACGATGTAGACGAAGAAGATTGTGCTGCGGTCGTTTCGATGATGACCAATATTCCTGTTCAGAAGGTTGCACAAACTGAATCTGATAAATTACTGAAGATGGAAGAAGCTGTCGGAGAAATGGTTGTCGGACAGGAAGAAGCTATTTCGAAGCTTACAAAAGCAATACGTCGTGCCAGGGCAGGATTAAAAGATCCGAAACGCCCTATCGGGTCGTTCATCTTTCTAGGCCCTACCGGAGTCGGAAAAACTGAAATGGCAAAGGCTCTCGCCCGGTATTTATTCGATTCAGATGATGCCCTTATTCGCATCGATATGAGCGAATACATGGAAAAATTCGCTGTCTCACGTCTTGTTGGTGCACCTCCCGGTTACGTCGGGTACGAAGAAGGCGGACAACTGACCGAGAAGGTTCGGCGGAAACCTTATTCTGTAGTTCTGTTAGATGAAATCGAAAAGGCTCACCCGGATGTATTTAATATCTTGCTTCAGGTACTGGACGACGGCCTCCTTACCGACAGCCTCGGCCGCCGTATAGATTTCAAGAACACAATCCTGATTATGACTTCAAATCTTGGTTCACGGGATATTAAAGTTACAGGCGGATTGGGTTTCGGTACAAACACTCAGGAAGACAAATACAAAGCGATGAAATCCAGCATTGAAGATGCATTAAAGAGGGTCTTTAATCCGGAATTTCTCAATAGAGTCGATGATACCATTATTTTTCATCAGCTTGAACGCTCGCATATATATAAGATTATCAATATTGCAGCAAAAGACCTCTTCAGCCGAATAAAATCTATGGGTATTTCCATCGAATTGACGCAGGAAGTAAAAGATTTCCTCGTCGAGAAGGGATATGATCCGTCGTTTGGCGCCCGTCCGCTCCGCCGGGCGGTAATGAAGTATATAGAAGATCCGCTTGCTGAAGAAATATTAAAGGGAACATATATACAGGGCAGTGTTGTACGTGTCAAGTTCAATAAAAAAACAGAAGAAGTATTTTTTGTTGATTCGGCAAAAGATATAGAAGGCGATCAATTAAAAGAACACGGCGAAGAAATCGTCGATACAAAGTAAATACATTTTTTCTAAAAATATGATCCTCCGGCATAAACCGGGGGATTTCTTTTTTTAATGTCTGTGTTTCTTCATTTATGAATAATTTGCAAAGAATGTGAAATCATACATTCTCTTTAATAAACCCTACGGCGTCCTGTCTCAATTTTCCAGGGAAAATAATTACAAAGCTCTTTGTGATTTTGGTCCATTTCCAAAAAATATATATGCTGCGGGAAGACTTGATGCAGATAGTGAGGGCCTCCTTTTCCTTACAAACGATACCAGCGTCAATCATAGACTAACCGATCCTAAATTCGGGCATGAAAGAACTTATATTGTCCAAATAGAAGGAATCCCGGATGATGATGACCTTGCGAAGTTAAGCCGCGGAATTATAATCGGAACGAAACGCACGAAACCTGCGATTGTGCATCTGTATGATCATGAACCTGATTTTCCTGAACGCACCGTACCTGTTCGATACAGGAAAAGTATTCCGACTTCTTGGCTGGAAATGACTCTGCGCGAAGGACGTAATCGGCAGGTAAGAAAAATGACTGCAGCAGTCGGTCATCCCGCCCTGCGGCTTGTGCGTACTTCAATAGCTTTTCTAACCATCAAAGATTTACCTCCCGGCGAACACCGTAAATTGACAGCCGAGGAAATCAAAGAATTGTTCAGGATACTTCTGCTTCACTAAGCAAACCCTGTTTGTTTAACCGGCAAGATCACAGTACGAAGAGGCACGCATAAAAAACCCCCGACGCACTACCAGACGCCAGGGGTTAGGGAGGCTATTTTGTGTTGTCGGGGAGACAACACATTAAAACATACAAAACCTTATTGTGTTTGTCAAATCCATTTGAGAATTATTTAATTTTTAGATAATTCCTTTATTTTTTTATAATATTGATAATATTTACTGAAGGGAATTAAAGACCAACTAAAATCTGGATATTAAATTATATTTACAAATCGCCTAGGTTGACGCTGGGATAAAGTTTTTTTACGCAGTCCGGACAGATACCATGTGTAAACTGTGCTTCTGAATGAGTTTGAATATATCCTTCCAATTGATCCCAATAACCTTTATCATCTCTGATTTTTTTACAATTTGCACAAATAGGAAGCAAACCTCTTAGTATTTTATTTTTTGCCAGCGCTTCATGAATTTTATCGTTCAATTCTTTTTCTCGCTTTAAAAGCTGCCATACGCGCCATCGGTACAATCCAAATACTATTCCACTAATCGTTATCAGCACTATACCGTAGAACCATTTGGCCTCCCAAAACGGCGGAGTAATAACAACCGGTATCGAAATACCTTCTTCATTCCACACTCCGTCATTATTTGAACCTTTAACCTTGAAAAAATATCTGCCGGGATCTAAATTAGTGTACGTTACGGTTCTTTTTGTACCGATATAATTCCAGTCGTAATCAAATCCTTCCATTTTATAAGCATACTGGTTTTTCAAAGGAGAGATATAATTCAAAGCTGCAAAATCGAATGAAAATACGGATTGTTTGTATGATAGGACCAGATCCTCAGCCATACTGGAGTCTTTCTTTAATCCTTTATCACCGATAATTTCAGATTTAT
>Ga0105104_10002256_pt1 | contig 14192 bp, 13 predicted proteins | sample PPLLaktember2015_3_FD_87034 | JGI IMG/M metagenome (GOLD analysis project Ga0105104, IMG submission 87034) | Freshwater sediment microbial communities from Prairie Pothole Lake near Jamestown, North Dakota, USA - PPLs Lake P7 Core (6) Depth... | ecosystem: Environmental > Aquatic > Freshwater >... | reverse complement strand
GCTTCAAGTTCAATGACTGGGAAATGCGCGGCGTCCCCGTCCGCGTGGAGATCGGCCCCAGGGATGTGGAAAAGGGATCGGTCGCCCTTGCCCGCCGTGACAAGCCCGGCCAGGCAGGCAAATCCTTCGTCCAGCAGGCAGGTCTCGCCGCGACGGTGAGCGGACTGCTCGTCGAGATCCAGGATGCGCTCCTCCAGCGCGCCACCGAATTCCGCGATGCGAATATCCACGAACCCAAAGACTACGAGGACCTGAAGCGAATCGTGACTGACGGCTGGGCATTCGCCTACTGGTGCGAATCAACGGAATGTGAAACGAAGGTCAAGGAAGATACCAAAGCCACCACGCGCAACATTCCAATGCATCAACCTGACGGGGAAGGCACGTGTATCGTCTGTGGCAAACCTTCCAAACGTAAGGTGTATTTCGCAAGAGCATATTAAAAAGTATCAGGTGTTTAGGTGTCAGGTTTGAAAGTCAAACACCTGATACCTGACACCTGATACCTGGCACCAAATAATGCCCGCAATTGATCTAGCCCGCCTCAAAAAACAGACAGTACACCTGGCCGATATTTTCGGCGAGCCGCCCATCTTTTTGCGCGAACTGCGAGAGATTCTGGAGTTCTACGTCAATCGCAGCCTGCGAAGCCAGAGTGTGGCGCCCTCTTCCGTCCTGCCTACCTATCGCACACCTGTAGTTGTGCTTCGGCAGATCGAAAAGGAGCTTGGGCCTGTTGCAGAAAAACAGCCCATGCTAGCCCTTGAACTGGCAGATGCCTTATGGGACGAAGGCTGGCTCGAAACCAGACTGCTGGCCGCCTTTTTGTTGGGGCGCATCCCGCCCCAGGAAGAAAGGTTGCTGGCGCGCCTGACTGCCTGGACGCAAGCCGTGCGCGACCCGGAAGTCCGCGCCGCGCTGCTGACGACCAGCCTTACCCGCCTGCGCAAAGAAACACCCGATCTATTTTTGGTCCTGGTCAAGGAGTGGCTGCATCCCGCCCGCCAACGCATGTGGTCGAATGGAGTGCAGGCGCTCGTGCCGCTGATTTCGTCACCCGATTTTGATAACATCCCTCCGATCCTGGAAATCGTGGAACCCATTCTCAAAGCTTCACCGGCCGCATTACAATTCGATATGCAGGAATTGATCATCACATTATTTGAAGCGTCGCCCGATGAAACCATTTACTTTCTTCAGCAGATCCTGAAAGAGACCAAGAGTCCGCTGCCAGCAGCGGCTTTGCGGCGCATGTCACCGGAACTGCCACAGGAACTCCAGTCCAACCTGCGCGAGATGCTGCGCCAAACCAAGACAAGGTAGAGGTTAAAACAAAACGTTTTGCATTTCGATAAACCGGAAAGGAAGCTGCGATGCTACTTGCAAAAGGTGTCCTTGGGGCAGTACTGCTATTTTTAGGGCAGGAACTTCATTTTCTTTTCGCTGCCGCAATGGCTGCACTAATAGGCTTGCGACTGACACCACTTTTGCCACCTCAGTGGCCCGGGTTGTACGATTACGTATTTGTTGGAATCCTGGCTTTGATCGCCGCAGCCATACCACTGATCCATGAGCGCGTTGGTTATTTCGTCTCTGGCTTTCTGGCCGGGGGCTACTTCCTGGTTGAATATTACGCACCCGGCGTGCTCACACTGCCTCTTTTTCCATTCATCTTCGGAGGAGTGATCGGCTCCCTCATTATTGGCCTGTTCACCCACTGGGGATTGATGATGGTCTCCTGCTTGATCGGCGTATACTTTGTGACAAATCTGTTCACGTTATCCTCGACTGCTAAAATCCTGGTGAGCGCCGGCTTGTTCGTCATTGGCGCGCTGACACAAGTGATCATCTGGCGCATGCAAAAAGACGATTGAGCCATGATCAATACCAGCCGCCTCATTTATCTGCACGGAAGTGAAAGCGATAGCAACAGTGGCAAAGCGCGCCTGTTCCGTGGATGGTTCGCCGGTATGCTCACACCGGATTTCACAGGCTCGTTCGACGAACGGATGGGTCAGCTTTACTCCCTGCTCTCTGATAAAAAAGATTGGACACTGATCGGCTCTTCGTATGGTGGCCTGATGGGTACGGTCTTCACACTGGATCATTCCGATCAGGTGCGCAAACTGATCCTGCTGGCCCCCGCGTTGATGCTCGAGCCTCTTGCCTCTCTTTCGGACCCTGAACCTGTTTCCGTTCCAACGGTTGTGATCCACGGGACGCTGGATACTGTCGTCCCTCTCGAACCCATCCGTGAGATCGTACAAATACTGTTTACTAACGTTAAGTATTATGTGGTTGAGGATGACCACCGTTTGAGTAAATCGGTTCACGAGTTGGATTGGAATTCGATTCTCGAATAAGACAGCCCGCTCACCTCAGGAGGTTGAAATGCTCAATGTGATCAATTTAATCCTTGGCGGCGCCTTGCTGATTGCAGGCCGTAAACTTTTCTGGCTCTTCGTCGGTGCAGCCGGATTCGTCACGGGCATCCAGCTGGCAACGCGCTTCGGGCAGGGGTCGGATGTACTCGCAATTATCGTGGGTCTTGTGCTCGGCGTAATTTTTGCCTTGCTGGCAATTTTTCTGCAAGCCATTGTCATAGGCATCGCAGGCTTCCTGACCGGCGGATACATTTTCACTGTGCTGGCAACCATGCTAGGCATAGACACTATCGGTGCAATGACATGGGTCATTTATATTATCGGAGGCGTCCTGGGTGTGATCCTCATCAGCTTTCTTTTTGACTGGGCACTGATCACTTTATCATCCCTGGCTGGCGCGTCACTGATCGTCCAGGCATTTTCCTCACAGGGCGCAACTGGTGGACTATTATTTTTTATTCTCTTTATCGCAGGCGTCATCATCCAGGGTTTCATTTTTCGCCGACAAAGAGCCGTAACCGCTGTCGATTAGCAACCTCGAAATCCCTGAATGATGGAATTAAATTCAAATCTCCTGCGAGATACAGGAGATTTTGTTTATTCATTCTCAGAGTGGTTTTAGTTGCCGGGGTACATTTTGAAGGCAACGTCATCTGTAAAATCAGGCAGAAGGATGATAAGCGCATCTCCCTGGCGAATAGTTGTAGTGGAACGAATGATATCGGTTCCTGTGCCGGTGTCATAAAATTCGATCTGCCACTCGGAGGCCGAACCGGGCACGATCACATTAACAGTCTGCCCGGAGATAACGGGTTGCAGGGGCCAATCGGGAGGCTCGCAGCCCGCATCCCTGAACCAGCCGATCACCATTTTTTCATTGCCAGCTGCAGCACCCCAGACCTTTGTCCCGGTCGGGAACTTGACAGTCAATGGTTGAAAACCAGCAAAATCCACATCCTGCGCAAAAGCGACCGCCGGTCGCTCTAAATCTGCATATTTACTGAGGTAATTCCAGCTCAGGGTGGGAAAGAAAATGGCAAAGCTATCTTCCCAATACAGAGACCGCCCGTTCATGGTGCCAGACACCATTTCGGACCAGATCGCATGCTTGAATCCAAGGTGTGCGTTCAGCAGGACCCCCGATCCCCTCTTACCATCATCCGGAAGAAATTGATTCAGACCGGATTCACCAATCATGACTGGCTTATCGTATTTGGCTAACATCTTTTGAGCGTCTGTGATCACCTTCCTGCCCAGATCGATCTTGACATCGTAGGGATAAGGGTGAATATTGATGAAATCTATGGCTGCACTGCGATAAAAACTGGGCCATTCACTCACATCCGCCAGCGAAGCTGTGATCGGCCGGCGGTGCGAGTCGGCATTACGAATAATGGCCGCGGCTTGTTCAATAAAGGCAACGCCGCTTGATTCAGTCGTTCCCGTGGCAATGTTTACTTCCGAGAATATCTCCCAGGCTGCGATGTTCTCCCGTGCCTGCCAGCGCTCGACCAGGGTTTTCAGCCATGCAAACCACATTTTCTGGGTAACTGAGCCGGATTGAAATAATTCGCCAGGATCAGCCGCCGGACCACCGTTGACTATATTGAAGGCGTTCGCTTCCCAGGTCGAATAACCGTAATCAGGGTTGCCATTATTCCAATCGAACCAGCCTGAAAATACCGGGAGGACAAGCATGCCATTTGCGGCAGCTTCATCAAGGACCTCCTCCCAGTTTTTGACCCAGGCTTCATCAATTTTTCCGTCGCTTGTAATTCCCGTCCCCAGGCTGTCAAGCTGGAGGCGTACCAACCTGCTTCCACCGGTTTTCATCAATTGCAATAATCGGACATATTGCGTCGGTTCATAGCCAGCCAGGTTTCGTGAAAAAAGGAAACTCTGCCTGCCGTCGATCGTGAAATAGAAGTCGCCTTTCTGTAGCGTAATCTGGGGCAATGGAACAGGAGTTGCAGTGGGTGTTTGGATTTTCGTGGGAATGCTGGTGTTCGTACTGATAGGCATCGGCGCGGAGGAAGGCTTCGCTTTCGTTGGAGTTGCCGGATTAGGTATGCAGGCTGAAAAGAATAGACTCGAGGCAAGAATCACACTCAAGACACCGGCAAGAAATTGCTTGTTCGTTGTACGCATGTTCTTCTCCTATTTTGTCTCTATCAGTCTATGAGGGCGAAGCAACCAAGTCGAGTGATATTCTTCCTTGCCCTATTGATAATCGTCAGGCATGCGAATTAATATGTGATCCAAAGGTAATGCTGGATGTTTTGCATGGAGGATTAAAAACTTTTACAAACAGGAGTAAAATTACCTAGTTCATTCAATCTGGAGGAGAGAAACGTATGGCTAGAAATAACGGACAAAGCCTGGATGGCGAAGTTTATTATCCATCCGAGGAAGTCATCGCCCAGGCGATCCTGAAAGATTGGGACGCCGCGGCTGCCAGTGCCCAAAAAGATCCCCAGGGCTTTTGGGCAGCTGAAGCCGAAGAATTGGAATGGTTCCAGAAATGGGACAAGGTTCTGGACGATTCCAACAAGCCATTCTTTAAATGGTTCGTGGGGGCGAAGACCAACATCGTTCACAACGCCATTGACCGTCATCTCAAAACGTATCGCAAAAACAAACTGGCGCTGATCTGGGAAAGCGAAGATGGCAAGCTGCATCAGACCTATTCCTACTATGCCATGAACCGGGAAGTGAACCGCATGGCCAACATCATTAAAGCCATGGGAATCAAAAAAGGTGAACGCGTTACGATCTACATGGGGCGTGTCCCTGAGATCGTCTTCGCCATGCTGGCGTGTGCCAAGATCGGCGCGATCCATTCGGTGGTGTTCGGCGGCTTCTCCGTGGATGCCTTGCAGGGCCGCATCGAAGACAGCAATTCCAAACTGATCATTACGATGGATGGAAGTTATAACAATGGCAAGGTGGTCGAACTCAAGCGCACGGTCGATGAAGCGCTCAAGCGCTGCCCGTCCGTTGAGAATGTGATCGTTGTCAAACGGATCGGGCACGATGTCCCAATGGAGGCGAGCCGCGATCACTGGTATCACGACCTGCTGGCACTGCCCATCGCCAACGGCAAATGTCCCACCGAAGTGATGGATGCGGAAGATCCGCTGTACATCCTTTACACCTCCGGCTCCACCGGCAAACCGAAAGCCATTGTCCATACGCATGGCGGATACATGGTGGGTACATACACCACGCTCAAATATGTCTTCGATATCAAGGACGACGATCGCTGGTGGTGTGCGGCCGATCCGGGCTGGGTGACGGGTCACTCCTACATCGTCTACGGCCCCCTGCTGAACGGCGCCACCTCCTTCATGTTCGAAGGTGGACCCATGTACCCGTATCCCAATCGCTGGTGGCAATGCGTCGAACGCTATGGGATCACGATCCTGTACACCGCACCGACCGCCATTCGCGGACTCATGCGCTTCGGCGAAGCCTGGCCCAACAAGCACGATCTTTCCTCGCTCCGGTTGCTGGGTTCCGTGGGTGAGCCGATCAACCCCGAAGCCTGGAGGTGGTATTACCGTGTGATCGGCAAGGAAAAATGCCCCATCATGGATACCTGGTGGCAGACCGAGACCGGCATGTTCATGATCACACCGACCCCCACCACTCCGCTCAAACCAGGCTCAGGCACCCGTCCGTTCTTTGGACAGGAAGCCGAGATCGTGGATGAACAAGGGAATCCCGTCCCGGATGATACCGAGGGATATCTCGTGCTCAAAAACCCGTGGCCCGCGATGCTGCGCACCATTTACGGCGACCCGGATCGTTACGTGAGCCAATACTGGTCGAAGAACCCGGGCAAATACACCACTGGTGACTCCGCCAAACGCGACAAGGACGGTTACTTCTGGATCATCGGTCGTGTGGATGATGTGATCAAAGTCTCCGGTCACAGGCTCGGGACAGCGGAAGTGGAGTCTGCACTCGTGAGTCATCCTGCCGTTGCAGAAGCCGCGGCGATTGGACTGCCGCATGAAGTCAAAGGCCAGGGCATTCATACGTTCGTGCTTTTGCGTGCGGGCTTCGCGCCTTCGCCTGAATTAGCCGAAGAGTTACGTCAACATGTTGCAACGCACATGGGCCCAATTGCGCGGCCCGAGGAGGTCAAGTTTGCGGATAAGCTGCCCAAGACACGCTCAGGCAAGATTATGCGGCGCGTGTTGAAAGCCAGAGCACAGGGGCTGCCCGAGGGCGATGTGAGTACGCTGGAAGAGTGATGAAGTAAAAAGCAAGAAATACAATGCAAGAAGCAGGCATAGGAAAGTTCCCTGGCCTGCTTCTTTACATTACAGATTTCTTATTTCCAGCGGAAATAGATGCAGCAGTCCCATTAACTAACACTTTTGAAATCACTGTTGACTGGGTGCATACTATAATTTGCCAAACAATATCCCTATTGAGGAGAAACATTATGAAGTCTTTGCGTTTTCTTGGAAATGAAATTGTTCTCGGCATGCTGATCGCCTTCTTAAGTATATTTACCGCCTTCGCCAGTTGGCAGGGCTCCATCGCAGACTCAAACCAGAGTGAGAGCGAGGTCAAAGCAATGCAGGAGTTGAACGATGGCAATGCGGAATACCTCAGCGCCAACCAGTTCATCGTCTATGATTTGACCATGTACGACGGCTGGTACACTACCGACGCAGAAGATAAAGCTGCCTATTATGAATCCAGTTATTCTGATGAGCTTCAGAATTCCATCGCAACCAATCCTGATGATCCGTTTAGCGAGGTGTATTATGATGCCATGCGCGCTTCAGCCTACGAATACTGGGACGCTTCAGATACCAACTTTGAACTGGCAGGTCAATGGAATGAACGAGGAGATGGGCTCCAGCTTGTCATGCTCATCATGGCGCTTGGGCTGGCGTTCGCAGCCTGGGCGTCCCTAGTCAAAGAGGCAAGCAATATGCGTTTGTTATTCTCGATCCTTGCCATCCTAACTCTGGTGGCAGGTGTGATTGTCTATCTAGGCGTGCCGACAGTGGCTGTCTAGACCATGCATCTCAATTCTGCTCTATAAGTGAAACAGACCTGGCCTTTGGGCAGGCTTGTTTCGCTTATAATATTTCACATGGGAAGTAACGAGTACGAAGCCCAAATCCTGCAATGGCGGGCAAAGAAGTTGGATGAGCGTGTCGGTGAAAACGGCTGGCTGGCGCTGGCGGGTTTATTCTGGCTGAATCAGGGTAGGAATCTGATCGGCTCGAACCCAATGTGTGAGGTCATTTTACCGGAGCAGGCGCCCACGTTTCTCGGCATCATCGAGCGGAAGGGCAAGATCACTCGCTTGCAGGTGGCCGAGGGAGTCCAGGTGCAAGTCAACGGCAAGTTGGTGCAAAGAACAGCTCTCAGGTCTGATAAAGAGGCGAAGCCCAGTTTCATCACGTGGAAACAGATCTGCATGGTTCTCCACGAATATGCAGGCAAATACGGCATCCGTATTTGGGATAATCAGAGAAAGGGCAATCTTACGCTGCCACTCCTGAAATGGTTTCCAATTAACAGTCAATTCCGCTTCAGCGCACACTATACACGCTATCCTGAACCCAAAATATCCAGCCAACCCGATACGTTTGGTGAGACGGTTGAAGACCGCATGGACGGATATGTTACGTTTAAGTTTGATGGGAAAACGTATCGGCTCGAGGTTACTGAAGAAAAGGATCACAGCCTGTTCATAAAATTCAGAGACCTCACGAATAACAAAGAGACGTATCCACCGAGCAGATACTATTACACGGAGCCTCTCAAAGACGGCAAAGTTACGTTGGATTTCAACTATGCCTACAGCCCACCGTGCGCGTTCACCGAGTATGCCACCTGTATCTTCGCGCCTCAGCAGAATTATCTTCCGTTCCGGGTCGAGGCGGGTGAAATTTATCGAGGGTAAGTTGGGCTGAGCGCAGCTGCATTCCATCGCATTGCTTCACAACAAAATTGTAAAGTTCCAATCCTATCGGCTGGGTATAATCGCGTTATGCCAAATGACGAGTACACACAAAATATCACCCAATGGCGCCAGGAAATGGATAACAACCTGCGCCGCGAGAATGGCTGGCTTGCACTGGCAGGTTTGTTCTGGCTGCGTAAAGACACCAACCTGATTGGTTCCAGCCCCGAGAGTGACATTCTTCTGCCCGAACGTGCGCCGGCGCGGTTGGGCACCTTTGAATTCGATGGCAACACCGTCACGCTGAATATCGAGACAGATCTTCCGGTTGAGGTTAATGGCGTTATGGCTACATCGGCGCTACTCGATACAGACCAGGAAGATATACCCAGCTTCATTACCTTTGACGACATGCGCATGGTTGTTGTGCGCCGTTCGAAGGGGGTTGGCATCCGTTTGTGGGACAATGCAAGAAAAGAACGCCAACTCTTCCCCAGCCGACAGTGGTATCCCGTTAAAGAAGAATACTGCGTGCCTGCCCTGTATACCCGTTATGAAACCCCCAAAATTGTGCAAATGCCCGATATTCTCGGCGCAATCGTCGATGAACCCATGCAAGGCTTTGTCTCATTCGAATTGAATGGAAAGCAATTCGAGTTGGTGGCGGAGGAACTGCCTGACCAGCGTCTCTTCATCCAATTCATGGACCTGACCAATGGCAACCTGACATATCCATCCGGCCGTTATCACTACACCAACGCACATGAAAATGGCAAGGTCTTTGTTGATTTCAACAAAGCATATAGTCTCCCCTGCGCCTTCACCGAGTATGCCACCTGTACCTTTCCTCCACAGGAAAATCGCTTGAACGTCACGATCGAAGCGGGAGAGATTTATCCTGGAAGTCACTAATCTTTGAGTATCGACAGTATTTCACCAGACTCAGAAGTAAATAAAAGCCGACTCTTGAAGAGTCGGCTTTTAGCAATCCTCAGAAGTAACTACCCAGTGACGAGCCGGGTGAAGAATTCAGGCACGAAGAAATCACCGATCCCAAATCCCCACTTCAGAATACAGCAGGCCAGGAAGATTGTCACACCCAAGCCTATCATGAAGTAGTCACGCGGGGCATAATGCAATTCCTTCAGCCACGAACGCCGCGCCGTGCCGAAGGCGCGCAGATCCATCGCGTCGATCACTTCCTCACCGGTCACCGTGGACTGCATCACGACCGGAATGATCAATGGCGCAAGCCGCTGAATGCGCGCGACAATGCCTCCCTTGAGCCGTTCCAGTTCGTAGCCGCGGGCGCGTTGCGCGTCCATGGTGATCGTCAGATCGCGCGCGAAGGTCGGCAGGAAGCGGAACGCCAGATCGATCGTAAAGGAGACCTTGTCCGAAACACCCATGCGCTTGAACGTCGTTCCATAGATGTTGGGATCCATCGTATAGGGAATGGGAATGGCAAGGAATGCCATGGTCAGCATGCGCATTATTTGAACGATCGCAAACCAGGCCTTTGAAACCGTCACCACCCAGAATAAAACAGGCGAGGTGGGATCCTGTACCGAGGAAGGACCGCCCCTGCCAAAAAGCATTGCATTCAACCCAACGATGAAGAACACCAGAATGAAGATAGAGAGGAAAGCTCGCCGCACATCCTTCCACTCGATCCGTGCCATAAAAAACAGGGTCAGCGACAAAACGAAGAGCGGAAAGATGATGCGATAATCCCAGATCTCCGGAATGGTCAACGCCAGAATAATGGAGAACAGGAAGATCCATCTGGTACGTGGGTCCAGCCTTTGGATGAAGGTATTACGGGGGCGGTACTTCCAGGTGACAAGCATTTGCTAACGGCCTCTCCGTGCCGCGACAGCCGCAAAGGCGATCATCAAGATAGGCAGGAGAATTACGGTCACCACCAAATTGCCGAGGAAGGCCGGGACAAAATACCCGACCAGCGCCGTATTGAAGTCAATGCCACCGACGAACATTTCGGTCAGCGAGGCAAACAACATGCCAACGATGATGCCGAGCGTGCCCCAGCCCACCGCTTTTAGGATGTCGGCCCGGGCTCGGAAATCGCTGATCGCCATCACGATCAGACCGGGAATCATACCCATCAAGCCATTGCCCAGGCTCCAGTTCCAGTAGAAGCCCCAGCCAGAAAGGCCATCGCCGATCATATTGCCAATGAACCCGGCCAGAAGGCCGACCCACGGTCCATATGCAACCGCGAAGAAGATCAGCACAGCCACTGCAGGACGAAACGTCACGTTGCCCGCAGCCGGGAGTGGGAAGAGGATGTTCGTCGCCCACGAGAACACGCCATAAAGCGCTGCACCGATCGCGCCATACACGACCTGCCGTGTACCGAACTCCCAAGTTGATTTGTCGTTCATTTCTTCTCTCCTTTTCAGAATTTTGAATACGGGCTGACCCATTCCTGATAACCCTGTGCAGGTTTATCCGTTACTATGTCATGATGTCATTGCGAGCCTCAAGGGGGTAAAGCAATCTCCACTTTGATGAGGGGGTTGCTTCTCGCAGACTCGCAACGACATGGTTTATGCATATGCCGCCAGAGCCTCAGCTGTAAGAAACCGTCCTGTACGCGCGAGCAGATCCAGGTTGAGGCGCAGAAGCGAGGTCGGGCGGACGCGATAACGCTTCAACAGATCAAAATCCTTGAGCACTTCCTCTGGCGGGCCATCCGCAACAATATGCCTGTCACCGACCAATAAAATACGGTTTGCATACATCACAGCCAGGTCAAGGTCATGGGTAATGAACAGGGTTGCCGCGAAATTCGCTGCTACCAGTGACCGTGACCCCTCGGTAGACGGGCGGCACATTGCATCCATGAAGTGGGTGTAATTTGCGTAATCCTGTCCCGCGGTCGGCTCATCCATGATCATGATCTTGGAGCGCATGGCAAGCACAGCCGCGATCGTCGTGCGTTTTTGCTGCCCGAACGAAAGACCCAGCGGAGGATATTCTTCCAGCCCGTTCAGATTCACAGTGGAAATGCTATTCGTCACCGACTCCTGCATCACTTCTTTTTTGAATTCCAGATTCCTGGGACCGAATTCCAGTTCCTCACGCACGGTCGGTGCAAAAAGCATGTGCGTGGGGCTTTGAAACACATAACCGAGTACGCGCGCGATCTGAGCCACGCTCATACTACGCGTGTCCTTGCCTTCAACCAGCACATGCCCCTGGGTTGGCTTTAGCAATCCAATGGCGTGCTTGACCAACGTGGACTTTCCCGCGCCGTTCGGACCTAACACGGCGATCAGGTCACCGCGATTGATCGTGAGATTGACGTCCTGCAGGATGAACGGCGTCTCAGCACTGTAACGAAAATCCACATTCTCAAAGACAACCAGTGGCTCACCTCTTTCTACAGTTTGAGCGGGTTCCGTTTTATCCGCACTGCCGCTCCGCGGCGTGCTACGCTTGTCAATCTCCCCGCCCATCTGCCGGACTCTTTTCACGATCCATTCTGCGGGGAGTTTTACCTCACGATGATCGATCTCCATCGGCAAATCTTTAATGGAACCCAGATATTTCACTTGTCCATTTTCCATGTACAGTAGTCGATCGGGGCGGGCCGCGATCGCGTCCTCCACCCGATGCTCGATCAGCACCACTGTTTTGCCTTCGTCCGCCAGGCTACGGAAAACATCCAAAGCCTCGTAGGCCGAGGCCGGGTCGAGGGAGGCGAGCGGTTCATCCAGCAGCAGAATAGACGGGTTCATTGCCAGCAAACCTGCCAGCGCCACTTTCTGTTTTTCACCTCCTGAAAGATTGAACGTCTCACGGTCGCGCAGATGTTCCACTCCGACGCGTTTCATGGCTTGTTCCACCCGCGCGATAATCTCGGCGCGCGGCAAGCCTAAATTTTCCGGTCCAAAGGCAATCTCGTTATAGACGTTACTGGCAACAATCTGGCGTTCAGGATCCTGCAATAAAGTCCCCACAATTTGCGCCATGTCGGCAATCTGCATTTCGGCGACATCTTTTCCATGAAGCAACACCCGGCCATCACGTTTTCCACGATACGAGCGCGGAATCAATCCATTAATGCAACGTGCCAGGGTGGTCTTGCCACAGCCACTGGAGCCTGCGATCAGGAGCATTTCCCCGGGTTTGAGTTCGAATGAAATATTTTCGATGGCTGGTTCAGGTCGAGTACGGTATTGGAACGACAGGTCTTCGATCACCAACGGGGATTCGGGCATACGTTTTCCTAAGGAGCTGCCGCTTGTCTCACGCATGTTCCACATGCGTAAGTAAACTTTATTGTTTTGTAAGCCAAAACTTGAACTTTAAGTTTACTTAATTATGCGGCACTCTGTAAGTTGGGCACATTATATAACAAATCATCGGTAAATCACTTCCACAGTGTCGCCCACGTTCGCGCCCAGTTTCTGGGCAGCATTGCCATTGACGAGGGCAATCTCAAGATAGTCTTCACTATCCAGCAGGGCGATCAGGTCGCCAGGTTGTTTGTGCCCATAGGATTGCGTGATCCCATTCACTTCGACGCCTCGCAGGCGGACCAGGATATCCGTGCGGCCTTGAAGAGCAGAGGCGGGCAAATCCGTCGTCAGGTTGCCAAAGATATCGATCACGGTGACATGCGCGCTCCAGCCATTCTCCGTTTTGACGGGGCGAGGCAATTCCATGCGGACCGGGTCATTAAATGGCGTGCCTAACTCGCTCAACGGGATCCCCTGCGCAAGATGTGCACCCACGGGAGCAAAGATATCGCGTCCATGAAATGTGCGACTGACCTTCGGCAGCCAATATTTTGGGTTATTCAAATGGACAAATTCAACTGTTTTTTTATTTTGTTCCGCCTCTTCGATGAGCGGAGTCAACATCCCATTATCGGGACCCACGAAATAGTGTTCGCCCAGGCGCGCCGCGAGCGGCCGTCGTTGTGTGCCGACGCCAGGATCGACCACATAAACATGAACAGTACCAGAAGGAAAGAATGGCGCCGCTCGCCTGAGAGTGAATGCGCCTTCGCGAACAGCCTGCGGTGCGATGGAGTGGCTGATATCGACGATTTCTACCTGGGGAGCAATACCATAGATCACCCCCTTCAGGATGCCTACAAAGCCATCCCGAATTCCAAAGTCAGTTGTGAGAGTGATGACCGTCATAGGTTTTCTTCATTATATGGCAAGTTAATCCATGATTTCATTAAACTGGGCGAGATTATAAAACAAGATGGAAATCGGCAAGGAGATTGACAAAAACGGATTTAAAATAAGGAAATTCCAACACAAGGTGTTTTGAAATGAAAATCAATGATTACGATCCCATCGCCAATTTATATGACATCTATGTCCCTGCGACTCTCGATATTGATTTCTTTGTCAACGAAGTGACGAAATTAAAAGGTGAAGTCCTGGAATTGATGTCGGGCACAGGCAGAGTTTCCCTCCCCTTGTTGGAGGCAGGCGTCAAACTGACCTGCGTCGATCTCTCCGCCGAATTGAATGCCATTTTTCAAGAGAAACTTAAGCAAAAGGGGTTGCAAGCAGATGTTTATCAAATGGATATTTGCGAACTCGAACTCTCCAAAAAATTCGATAGGGTCATTATTCCATTTCACTCTTTTGCTCATATCACCTCACTCCAGAAGCAACGTAAAGCCCTCGAACGTATTCATGAACATTTGCTGCCAGGCGGAATTTTTATATGCACGTTGGGCAATCCTGTACTAAGAAAACAAGCTGTTAATGGTCAACTACGGCTTTTCCGGACTTATCCACTTGATGGTGGAGGCTCCCTGCTTCTCTGGATTCTGGAGAATTTCAGTCCTGATGATGACAAGGTTGTAGAAGCGCTGCAAT
>Ga0105104_10002255_pt1 | contig 14192 bp, 10 predicted proteins | sample PPLLaktember2015_3_FD_87034 | JGI IMG/M metagenome (GOLD analysis project Ga0105104, IMG submission 87034) | Freshwater sediment microbial communities from Prairie Pothole Lake near Jamestown, North Dakota, USA - PPLs Lake P7 Core (6) Depth... | ecosystem: Environmental > Aquatic > Freshwater >... | reverse complement strand
CTGATCCCGCCAATATTTTTGGAGTCTTGTCCCTGATCTTCTGGTCCATGCTGATCGTCGTCAGCATCAAGTACATCATCTTCATCCTGCGCGCAGACAACCGTGGGGAAGGTGGAATTTTCGCTCTTTTGAGCCTCCTGACTTCTTCCGAAAGACAAATCTCTGCGCCGCTTAAAGTATCTCTTATCTTTGCCGGTATTCTGGGCGCAGGCCTTCTTTATGGAGACGGAGTCATCACACCGGCCATATCTGTTCTTTCAGCCATTGAAGGGCTGGAAGTTGCCACCAAAGCCGCATCGCCTTTTGTAATGCCTTTGACTTGTGCGGTCCTCATACTCCTCTTCCTGCTGCAACATAGAGGGACAAAGAATATCGGCAGAGTATTCGGCCCAATCATGGTGATCTGGTTCGTATCCATCGCCTGTTTCGGTCTAATACAAATCTTTGGCGAACCCCGGATTCTGCTTGCCATAAATCCATTTTATGCCTTTGATTTTTTTATGCGCAACAGCACACACGGCATTGTGGTTCTCGGTTCAGTTGTCCTGTGTATCACAGGGTGTGAAGCTCTTTATGCCGATCTCGGACATTTCGGGAAAAACGCCATACGCTTTTCCTGGCTCGCCTTTGTTTATCCCGCCCTGCTGTGCAATTATTTCGGCCAGGGCGCTCTGCTCATTGCACATCCAGAGCTGAATGTTAATCCCTTCTATGAACTCATCCCCAGAGTTCTACTCTATCCCATGGTCGGTCTGGCTACTGCTGCAACCGTGATTGCTTCTCAGGCTTTGATTTCCGGTGCTTTTTCGTTAACCCAGCAGGCCGTACAATTGGGCCTGTGCCCGCGGATACGCGTTGTCCATACGTCAAGCGACGTACAGGGACAAATCTATATTCCTGTTGTCAACTATGCCCTGATGATTGCCTGTATAGGCGTCGTCATCGGCTTCAAACAATCAAGCGGATTAGCCGGTGCATACGGCATTGCCGTTACAGGCACCATGATCATAACATCTTTGCTCTATTTTCTGGTGCTGACGCATATCTGGAAGTGGTCACTGGCAAAGGCCATTCCCCTTGTTGCCTTATTTATTTTTTTTGATGTTGCCTTTATTACCGGTAATCTCTTCAAAATAGCTGATGGCGGGTGGTTTCCTCTCTTTGTCGCGGCAATCGTGGCAATTGCCATGACGACATGGAGAAAAGGCCGGGCGGAACTCTCTCGCAAATTAGCAGATGCGAGCATACCCATCGATCTTTTTCTTGCCGGAGTATCAAAGCGCAACCTGCCGAGAGTGCCTGGAACTGCCGTGTTTATGACACTGTCTCCGGAAGGGACTCCTAAAACACTCTTGCACCATATGAAACACAACCATATGCTGCATGAGAAAGTTGTGCTTCTTTCCATCCATTCAATAGATTCACCTGTTGTTCCGACGGAAGAGCGGATTAAACTGGATGACCTGGGGCATGGATTCTATCGCGTCATTGCGACATACGGTTATATGCAGACGCCGAATGTTCCTGAGATTATGCAGGATGTCACTCCATACGGACTTATTACAGAACCGATGACAACAACATTCTATCTCGGCAGAGAAACACTTCTTACCGGAGGAGAGTCAAAGATGATGCGCTGGAGAAAGGCGGTCTTTGCTTTTATGTCAAGAAACGCGGGGAATCCTACGGCTTATTTTGGCATCCCTGCCAACCGGGTGGTTGAACTTGGCGCTCAAATAGAACTGTAGGTTTATCCGGACGTTTGATTTTAGATCTTTATTTTGATAATGCCCTGGCTTGTTCCTGCAGCAGGATATCCTCTTTTGTATTAGCTTCGATCGTGATGCCATGAGGCATGGGATGTCCATGCCGGTCCACATGAACAAATGTCAGAAAACCATCAACGATGTGCTCCTCATTCTCGCTTTTTACTGCTTTCACGTAGGCAATCAGACGGGTCTTACCACTCAGGACCATTTTGCTTTCATACCGGACAACCATACCCAAAGGCACACGTGTTTTGAAATGCATACCGTGAATATTGACACAGACAGTGCTTTCGGGCGAGGTGATATTTGCAGCAGCAATGAAACCTGATTCAACGAACCATTTTGCGCCCTGACCCGCAAACAGAGTTCCATGATGGTTTAAGTCGGCCCCCATGACCACATGATGAGTTTCGTATTTTTTTATAGACATTTTCATAATTATGACCTCCATGCAGAATCATTGATCAACCATCTTGCAGCAAGCTACGGAGAATTAACGCTCGTCCCGCAGCACCGGAATTAAATGTTGACTCGTTCCACATCACCGGTGATGCAGCCTACATCCATGATAAACCTGCAGTGCGGCATCGGCAATCCTTTCAGCGTCGTAGCGATGAATTCCGATATAATACCGCACTGCCTGATCGTGTCCAGATAAGCATATCTCGTCACCGCTGATCCTTTTGTTGTTATAACGCCGGACTGGATCACTTCGACTCCATTTGCTCTCATCTCTTCAATCTTTTTATCATAGCCTGATATCATAAAACCCAGATGATGTATTCCGCCGTCGCATTTTCCGATCATATCTGAATAAACGTTTTCCTCCACGCCTTTGACCTGTATAAGCTCGATCTCCAAAGCGCCTTGAAAGGCAATCACAATATCTAAATCGGGTGTAATGGGCTTGCCCTGATAGATGGCTTCGTGTTTTACCGTACTTGAACGATACCATCGCACTATATTCAGGAGTTTTGTATAATAAGCAACCGCTTCCGTTATGTCTTTTACAAGAATCCCGATCTGATGAATATTGGGGAGTGTCATTCTGCTGATACTGCGAATATCGGGTTGCTGCATGAATGCCTCCTTTCCTGCTCAAAACTTAAAAGCAATTTTCATTGCCCGGTTGGCTTCTTTATTAAGATGAATATCTATCATTTCCGTGTATTTTTCCAGTGGAAGCTTGTGAGTGAGCATGTCATCCACCTGAACTTTTCCGGCGGAAATCATTTCCAGCGAGATTTCAAACGTATGTTTTCTGACGCCTGCGATGTTGTTATAACGATAGCCATAGCAGCCTTTGACGTTCTGCAGCTTGAGCCACAACGGGGTGAGATCCAGCTTTACCTCTTTTCCAATGCCGATTACGGAAAGCACTCCGCCGGTTGCCGTAACCCTGAGCGCTATATTCAGAGTCTCGGCGCTGCCGACCGTATCAAAGACTTTGTCATAGCCGCCCATGAGCACGCGCTCTCCCAGCTGGGGCTTGTACGCTCGGCCGCCGGTAATTTCCGGTGCGGCATCCATGATACCGCCTCTGATGGTCCGGTTGGCGCCGCATTTCCTGGCATAATCCGCCGCAAAAGCAGACGGTTCGACTACCGTGATATCACAGCCGCAATCCAGTGCCCTGATGCTTTTGACCACCATCGCACCGATGACCCCGCCGCCGATCAGCAGCACCTTGTCTGTCTCCTTCGGCTGATTGTCCAGTACGGCCTGAAGACCCACGGCCAGAGGTTCTGTAAGAGCAGCCGATTCCGGCGACACGCTTTCCGGAACGGCGTAAATCTGGCTCTTATGGACGACAACATACTCTGCAAAGCCGCCGTTGACGTCCTTGCAAATGCCAACGAACATGCCCGGTGCGAAAGCGCCTTCGGCAAAATTTTCGCAATTGGCGGTCAGTCCCGAGGCGCAGCTTCGGCATGGCGGCCTGATACCCCGTGTTGCACAGTTGAGCGCCGGCGCAGCAGTAACCAGATCACCTTCCTTCACAGTGCCTGCGTCTTTACCCACCTCCACTGCGTTTCCGCAGAACTCATGACCCGGCACGCAGGGAAACGAGGTAAACGGCATCGCCGTGGGCGAATCCTTCATGAACATCAGGTTGATGTCGCTGCCGCACACGCCGCATAGTCTGGTCTTGATTTTTATCCACTCGGGTGAGGGGAGGGTCGGCTCCGGGATATCAACCAGCTTCACCGTGGAGAAAGGCCCCCTGTAACAGAATTTATTACTCAGCGGCCGAAGCGCGTGCAAGATGACAAAACGCAAGGGATCGAGATTAAGATGCAGTGCTTTCATGCAATGATCTCCTGATTTCCGGTTATGATTCCATCTTCAAAGACTCACAAAACAGAAGGGTTGCCGGACTGGTGACCGTCGGGTCGGTCATTACATTTATACAGGCAGGTTTGCCGGAAGCAAACGCCCTTTCCAGGGCCGGAATGATTTCCTCATCTTTCGTGACAAACTCGCCGTGCCCGCCCAGACCTTCGACCATCTTCTCGTAATGTATGGTGCCGAGTTCTGCACACTGGAGCCTGTCACAGCCAATGGACAGTTCCTGGCCATGCTTGATCATGCCCCAGGCGCAATCGTTGTTGATCACGCAAACGACCGGAATCTTGTGCCGCAGCATCGTGTCAAATTCCATGGCATTGAAACCGAATGAGCCGTCGCCGTTGAGGAGCAAAACGTTCATGTCCGGTTGAGCCAGCTTGGCGGCCATCGCAAACGGTATACCCGTTCCCAGGCAGCCGAAAAGTCCGGAAGACGCTCCCACAACACCAGCCTTGTGCCTGGACATGAATCCCGTAAGGCCGTAATAAGCCGTGTCGCCGCCGTCAATCACATAGAGTGCGTCATCACCCAGGAATTTCTGAATTTGCTCCGTCAAACGAATCGGATGAATGGGATCGGACACTTCCTGGCGGATTTTCAATTCTCCTTCGATCATCGGCTTGCTTGACTCTCTGATGGTTTTCAGCCATTCGCCGTGTTCTTTTTTATTCAGCAGCGGAACCAGTTGCCCCAGCACGGAGCCGCAATCGCCGACAAGTCCGACATCGGCCTGCCGGTTCCGGTCGATTTCATGCGGGTCAATATCGATCCTCACCACCTTGGCCGCAGGCGGAATGATGCCTCCCGACTGCAAAAGCCAGTTTAGGCGAATCCCGGCAAGAACGATTACGTCGGCAAGGGAAGCGGTGACCATTAAACCGATGTTGCCGCAGTCCCAGAGAGACAGAGGATGATTGTCGGGCAGCGTACCTCTGCCGGTATTGGTCAGGAGAAATGGGATTCCTGTTTGATCAATGAACTGCCCGAGGCAATCCGAACAGGAACTTAATCCCACGCCCGAGCCGCCGATAAACAGCGGACTTCTGGCGTTGTTGATGATATCCGCTGCTGCTTTCAGATCGGCATCATCAGGGTGGACCGTAAATTTCCGCGTGGAACGTGCCGGCATCGGCGCCAGGGACTCATCAATCTTTATGTTCAGAATATCGGGCGGCAGTTCAAGGAAAACAGGGCCGGGCCTTCCCTCTACAGCATGCCGGAAGGCGATGGCCAGATATTCCGGTATCCGTTTAATATCATAACATGTGGCTGCCCACTTGGTAATGGGTTTCACAACATCCATCTGATTCATTTCCTGAAGCGCTCCTTTGAGATCATCCCTCAGCGGGTGCTTACCGCAAATCACCACCATCGGCGCGTTGTCCAGGTAAGCATTTGCAATGCCGGTAATGCCATTGGTAAATCCCGGCCCGGCGGTCAGGAAGCAGACACCCGGCTTGCCTGTGTAAACAGACCAGGCATGGGCCATCATTGCCGCCGCCTGCTCGTGCCTGACATCGATGGCGCGAATCTTATATTCCGTAAAACTGTCCAGAATCGACTCCAGATGTCCACCGGAAATACCGAATACAATATCAACCTTTTCGACTTCTTTTAAATACTTGCCAACCAGATGACCGCCTTTAATCATTGCCATGGATTGCCCTCCTCCGAATCAATGAAAACACTGTTTTCGCCCCATTGTGGACGTTTGTTTTGACCATATCCAGGGGCACTTTTTTTTCAGAATTCCCCGCTTACATGACCCATTAACTCCATCATAAATCCAGTGCCATCAAACTATTCCGGATAACCTCTATGGGTTGGCTCCTTCGTGTAGTGTAACTTATACCAAAATAAAGAAACTTGACAATGACAGAAGAAGACATTTATATTGTCATTTACGGCCAAAAGGGAAAATATGAATAATACATCTAAAACCGAATCCGTTCATCTCGTCTCGAGTGGAACATTGCCTTACTACCGATCGGTCAATAGTCTGGCCGTGCTCACACGCTATGCCGGAAAGCAGGGGACTTACGTGAACACTCTTCTTTCCGGAAGCGGAATTGATGCAAGAGATCTGGATAATCCCGACATTTTTGTTACCCCGGAACAGGAACTCGCCGTTATGCGGAAAATTGTCAAATTGATGCCGGACTCGAATATTGGTCTGGTCATCGGGGAACAGTACCATGTCGGAGTGCAAGGCGTCCTTGGCGCGGCGGCTATCTGCAGTGACAATGTCCTTGACGCGTTGGGCATGTTTATCAAGTATATCGCTCTTACCCTGACTTATTTCCAGTATGAGCTCACTGTAAAAGACCATCTTGCTTTTGCAAGAATCAGGGAACTGATTGATCTGAAAGAAGTGCGTGTCTTTGCCTGCGAGAGAGAATTCGTTTCCATCTACAGAATTGCCGGAGACATTCTCAAAGCACCTTTTCCATTGCATGAAATAAGATTTGCTTATCCAAAGCCATCGTACGCGTCATCCTATGGGGCGGTCTTCAAGTGCCCGGTGCGGTTTAACGCTCGTGAACACATGATCATCTTCGACAGAGAATTACTTTCCTTACCACTGCCCATGTCCAATCCCATTGCCAGGAAAACCTACGAAAAAGAATGCCAGCAATTATGTCTTCGTTTTAAAGAGAGAGAAACGATGACGGATCAGGTACGGCAGGAAATTCTTTTTCAAAAAGAAATTTTCCCGAGTTTCACAAAATTATCACGGCACCTGAATATTTCGCCCCGAACCCTCAGGCGGCGACTGACAGAAGAGAAAACATCCTATAAATCTCTTATTGCAGACATACGTAAAAAGAAAGCGTTAGACCTGCTGCAAACGACATCCGTCCCCATTGCCCGGATAGCCGAAGAGCTGGGGTACAGCGATTTATCAAATTTCTATCGCGCTTTTAAACGCTGGACGGGCAAAAATCCAAACATGTATCGGGAAAGGAAATTATATCAATCTGAAAATCAATAGAATATTTCAGGCATCAGGAGGCCCCACCATCCTGATGACGAACGATCGTCAGCCCGATTAACCGGGAAACTACCACGGCCAGGTAGCCAACACCGATAAATTGTTCGAGCATCACCAGCACACGCGACGGCGAAGCGATCGGCACAATGTCACTAAGGCCCGTCGCCGACAGATTGGCAAAACTCAAGAACAGCAACTCAATGAACGTCAGCGGCTCTTTAAGGTGTGTCCCGCCCGAGAATGATCCCGGACTCCATGCCTGGCAGACGATATACAAATAAGCGAATCCCCATGCGATCAACGTAAAGGTAGCACCAACGGCAAATAACTCGTCAATCGTTACACGATCATCCTCCATCATGTAAGTGATCAAACTACCCGCTCCGTAAAAATACAACGCTGCCTCAAGAAGAGTTGCCCATGTCAGCAGGGCAGGATGAACGAACAGCCATGCCAACAATAACAGCAAAACCACCAGTCCTGCAATTATCCATGCGATCCAGTTGATAGCGGGGCTGCGGATAATGACCCATACCACCAAAAGCAGGATCAGCATCCCGAAAGCACCGAGCAGAAGCTGACCGCCTGGGACATTTTCAAATGCCACATAGAGCGCAAGACTAAGCAATTGAGCGGCAAGCAGGAATGCGGATGGGTGGTGGCGCGTAACAGAAGCCCATTTCATCAATGAAATCTTGCTATTCATGTCTTCAATTCCGTCCTTCCTCGGATTGGGCCGGCTGAATGGTTATAGAGAAACAACCAGGTTATTAATATCGCTTATTCCCACTGTCTGCGTTAAAACACCTCAGTCCCATGGTTTATCAGCCCCCTCTTTATTTTCAGGACTGATGCAATTTCTCGGCATAATTGAGCAGGTATTCCCCATACTCCCTGTCCATTTTTGTGGTATGATCATATACCCATGCTTTCAAATAAGTGATCCATTTATATTCCAGATCAAAATCGCCGTGCTTATATTCCTGAAAAAATTCTTCGGCTTTATCGGTAAATCGCTGATGCTCCTTAACGTGTTTTAAGATATCCGGGTAGCCAGACTCGGTCATTACAATCTCCTCGTGTCGGAAGTGTATGGCCAGAAAACCAACAAGCTCATTAATCACCGGCAGCAAACGATCTGATCCCATTTCGATTTCATCAATCAGATCATTGACAATATCAAAAAGCTTTCTGTGCTGTTCATCAAGAATTTCCACGTGAACGCTGTTGAAAGGTTCCCATTTGATGTAAGCTATTCTACCCATGGTATTTTTCTCCCTGCTTCTATGATCATGATAACCGTAATGATTGATAAATCTTATTGCGGTCTTTCCCTGAAGCACCGATTTATCGTGATTATTATACGACATTTATGGTGCATATGTCCACATTGCAAGTGATGCTCATGATCTCACTGAAATACAGATGATTCAATTTTAATCAACCACCTCGCAGCAAGCTGTCGAGATATGGAATGAACGTTATTATATCGCGGCAAGTTGCTGAAAATCAACGCTCGTCCCGCGTGAGCGGGATTGAGAAATAAAAGAATAAACAGCCATAAAAGAAACCAAAGCAGACGCTAAACGGCCAAACTGTTTGTCTTTTCCGAAACTTGTGTATTAGATTTTTTATTTACAGAGGGGGTTCTTTGTAAAACGATTCAAGATATTGATTTAAAATCGGGCAAGCATCTTGCTGCAGGCCATAGAATTCGATACCAGATATAAAAATTCCCACTGCACTTTCCTTGCACCATAATATTTTGCCTTTAACATCAATTACCTTATCTTTTAAAGCGATGGTCAGGAAAATGGTTTGCGTCGAGTCGAGGGGGCTGTCTGTTTCCAGCAAAACGCCGCCTTCACTGATATTGAGAGTCCTTCCTATTCCTTGTTGCGTATTTTTTCCATCCTTTTCATCTACGCATGAATAGGCCAGGAAATTAAGAGCGTCTGCCCGTTCGAATTTTCTATGCTCTGAGTACGTCATATATTGAACGCCTGAAAAAAGTTATATCTTTTTGATAATTATACTTAAATGAATTTAGTGTGACTGTCAATGGCATACTTATTTTTTATTACAAATATTTTTATACAACTCTGATTGTTTAGGCTGAGAATGAGTGTCATTATCTTCGGAAATTTCTTTGGTCAATGCATTACCGTCTTTATCGTATCGGTGATACGCCTTCACACGATAAAATTCTTTTTTACAATCAAGTTCTATCATTGTCTTTATATTATCCAGGTTTTTAGTATCATCCGCCGTTCTCTTTTTACCGATGTCTGTATAAACCATTTTCAACCATACCTGATAAACATCACCGGACAGCTTATTTACAGTGTCTCTGTCGTAATATATTTCTACATCGTCATCTGATTTGAAATAAATCCATCTGTCTTTTTTACTTTTTTGAAAATTACAGACTTCGTTTTGAAGTATCTCGTCCCTGTCATCAGGACCGATATACGTCCACTCGTTTATAGGGCTGGGGTTAGGAATTATTTTTTCATCATTCACATCATAATAATTGCCATATAATGTCCTGATCATCTTTCTTTTACAGTCTATTTCAGAAAAAAATTCGTTGTAAGAATACTTGTCAAATAACTTCACCAATTCAGCCGAAAGTCCTTTTTCTTTCAATTGCTGAATCATGATCTGCTTACCTCTATCAGAAAGAACATGTTTCTCCAGGTATTGAACGATATGCTTTCCATCTTCTTTATCAATTTTCTCTTTCTTGTATAAACAGACAGTTCCATCATCGTATTTTTTAAATTCCACCCAATCCGATGAACTCTTATCTGAAACGGAAGATTGTTTTTTTACTTTGTCTTCCGAATAACCAGCAGAAACAGACCCTATAAAAAAAAGAATAATCATCAAGGATACTAATTTATTTATTTTCATATTTATTCCTTTCATCCCTGAAAATAAAACACCCCGAAAACCGTTTTAGAATTTTAGAGTTTCTGTGTCATCTTTTATTATTACTCCGGCAAATAAATATGTCAAAGGACGTTCATGCCGGACTTGATCCGGCATCGAGTATATTCCTGGATTCCCGCCTGCGGACCCTGATACCCTGAAGGGCACGCGAGGGCACAAGCGGGAATGACAACTATTATTGCCAAGGTAATAATATCATTGTTCATCTTGTGGAACCCTCATATTGAGTTGAGTGGATGAGATGCAGTACATTTAAATTACTCCTTAAATGCATAGCCCTTTTCCCGAAAGAGGAGCAGACAGGCATCCACGACTGCTGAATCGTAGATAATACCCTTTTTTCCAGCGATCTCTTCCAATGCAGTATCAAACCCGAGGGCGGCCCGGTAGGGTCGGTGCGATGCCATAGCTTCCACCACGTCAGCAACCGCCATGATCCTGGACTCCAGAAGCAGATTGTCCCCGGTCAGACCGTTTGGATAACCTGAACCGTTTATCCGTTCATGATGCTCCAGAATCATTCTTGCAACGGGCCAGGGAAATTCAATATCTTTCACTATATCATATCCGGATTGTACATGCGTCTTGACCAGGTCGAATTCTATGGCCGTTAATTTCCTCGGTATATTAAGAATATCTGAAGGGACGGAGACTTTCCCGATGTCATGGATAATGCCGGCCATACTCAGGCCTTCGATTTGCTCCGGGGGAAGTCCCATTTCTTCTGCAATGGCGGCGGCAAGCTCGGCCACGCGGCGCTGATGGCCGGCTGTGTATGGGTCCTTTGATTCGACCAGCGATGCAATCGCCTGAACGGTTCCCCCAAGGGCCTTCCTTAGTTGATCCGCATTGTTTTTCCGGTCAGTGATGTCTTCAATAATCCCTTCATAATAGAGAACCTTCCCATTTTCATCGCGAACAGACTGTATATTCCCAAACACCCATATCACGCTCCCATCCTTCCGGTAAAACTGAAGCTCACCTTTCCTGATAATATTATGAAGATCCAGGGTTTCCGGGATTCTGATCCGATCCTGGGGATTTACATAAATTTGACGTGTAATATCAGTGACACTTTCCATCAACTCCCGGGGAGAATCGTATCCGAGAATTGTTGCCATTGCCTGATTCGCCATTCTGAATTTTCCGTCCGGCGCGGTTTGGAAGATTCCTTCCTGCGCGTTCTCAACTACACTCCGGTATCGCTCTTCCGATTCCAGCAACTGCGCATCCGCCTGCTTTTGTTCCGTGATATCAACCAGGGCGCCATACAAAATGAAATGCTCAGGTGCTTCCTTGTCAATAAAGCATTCAGCATAAGAGGCAATCCAAACGACTCCACCGTTCTTGTGATGAATCCGCAGTTCACAAAAACCATGCGAACCTGGAGCAAGATCAATGACATTTTCCTCAAATAGAGCCATATCCTCCTCAATAACCAGAAAATGCCAGCACTTTTGCGCCTTGATTTCCTCAATGGGATAGCCACTGATGTGTTCCGTCGCACCAATCATCCAGTCGATTGAAAAGCAGCCGTCTTCTTTCATGCTGCAGGAATAATTGATATCCGAAATGATGGATGAGATCCGCCGAAAACGCTCTTCGCTCTCCTGCAGAGCCTTCTCGGCTTGCTTGTGCTCGGTTATATCTTCGATAATGCCCACACCTCCGGGAATTCGCCCACCTCCAACACCCATAGGGGCGAAAAGGCACCTGACTGGAGTGATCTTTTTTGCAGTTACAGAAGAATATTCACCTTCATATAATCCGGGACTCCCTTTCAATGCTTGCTTAACAGCTGAAACAATTTTTTTATCGGGCAGGCTGAGCATGTTTAAACCAATGAGCTTTTCCCGCGAAGAACCTATAATTTTGACGAAATTGTCATTGCAGGCAACAATCACACCTTCTTCATCAAATGATAAAAGACCCACCGGCGAATTCTCGAAAATCAAACGATATTTTTCTTCACTTGCTCGCAATTCATCTTCCGCCTGCTTATGGCTGGTGATATCCATGACAAAATTCAAAGATGAGGGCATTCCATCCCAGGAAATGGCCCGTGATATAATATACAGCCATCTCTGTTTTCCATCGGCGGCGATAATTCTGAAGCGATAACCTGTTTCGACCGGTTCACTGCGCATCCTCTGCATGTAACGATCAAGAACCATGGCACGGTCGTCCGGATGAATAAACGAAGTAAAATTTGTGCTCGTGAGGATGTTTCTCGGATATCCGGTAATTGCTTCAATGGCTGGATTGGCGAATTTAATCATATCTCCCTGAATGATCAATATTCCTTCTCCTGCATTTTCAAACAGAAATCGGTATTTATCCTCACTCAGATACAGCTTCTCCTCTGCCTGCCGTTTTTTTTCTCTAACTGCCGCATCTTCTAATTCTCTTTCTATGGCCGGGCAAAGACGAGACAGGTTACCCTTCATAATATAATCCTGGGCACCTAAACGCATACAGTCTGCGGCTGTTTCCTCACCGACAGCGCCGGTTACAACAATAACAGGGATATCGATATTTGCTTCTTTTAATATGGTAATGGCCGAAGGGGCATTGAATTTCGGCATTTTGTAATCACAAAGAATGATGTCCCATTGCTTATTTTTGAGGGTTTTTTTCATTGCGGCAACAGTCGCTATTCTTTCATAAATTGGATTGAATCCGCCGTTTTTAAGCTCACGAATGATAAGCAGTGCATCGTCTTCCGACTGTTCAATAATTAATACACGGATAGCTTTATCCTTCATCGGGCTGCCCTCAATGTTTTGATATTATTTTAGGAATTGGAATACCCTTCATATTAATATATATAATACATAAGTATCTCAAATGTCAAAGGAATGAAGTTTGAAGGGAAGGTAAAACCGATTTAATAGATATTATTTAAGACGGGTGTTCGGGGATCTGAATTTGAGGTCGGACTGTGTTTACCGTCTAACCTCTTATTATTTTACTGGAGCCGATGACCAGAATCGAACTGGTGACCTACTGATTACGAATCAGTTGCTCTACCGGCTGAGCTACATCGGCGTCCATCAGGAGTTTTGGTACTTATATGATGGAATGTAAGTTGTCAATATCAATCTGTTGCAGCCTTACTGATTGACTTCTCTTTCATTTTCCTTTAGCTTCCGCGGATAAAGCAGGTGAATATGGGAACCAAGATGATTCTTTTTCTTTTAACCTTTTTATTTCTCTATGGCGGGATTAATTTTTATTTCTTTTTCCGGGCCAGAAGCGTTCTGCACTTTACTGGTTTACTGCAGGGATTGATCCTGATTCTCATTCTCCTGCTGATTATTGCACCGGTTCTCGTGCGGGTTGCCGAATCCTTTCATCTCGAACCGCTGGCGCGGACAATCGCCTGCATCGGCTACATCTGGATGGCCTTTGTCTTTTTTTTCTTCTTTCTTAGTGTTTCGCTGGAACTCATAAGAGTGCTTCACAAACTGATCGATCCTTCGGCAAGCATAGTCACGCTCAAAACGGTCACTTTCTCGCTGTCGGCATTTTTATCATTTACTCTGGTTGTCTACGGCTATATCGATGCCGGACGAATTCGTGTCAAGCACCTGGAAATCAAAACGCAGCAGGTACTGCCGGAAAACGGCAAACTGCGTATCGTTCAGATATCCGATGTCCACGTGGGCATAATCATCCGGGGAGACAGTCTTACACCGATTCTGGAATCCGTAAAACAGGCCAATCCGGATATCCTGGTTTCCACGGGCGATCTGCTGGACGGTGAACTTGACAACATCATGCAGGATGCCTCCAAATTTGCCGCAATCAAAGCCAGGTACGGCAAGTTCGCGGTGCTGGGCAACCATGAATACTATGCGGGACTCGATCGTTCCCTGGAGTTCACCAAAGCCGCCGGATTCGATTTACTGCGGGATGACGTCCGGCACGCAGCCGGCATAACCATTTTCGGAGAAGATGACATCACGGGCCGCCAATCAGGAAATGCCCCAGAAAAAGAGTCCTTTAAAAATGCCATGTCTGAAAAGCATGATGGGTTTGTCCTGCTGCTGAAGCATCAGCCTCACATTCAACCGGGAGCCAATTTCAATTTACAGCTTTCCGGCCACACACACGGAGGCCAGCTT
>Ga0105104_10002254_pt1 | contig 14196 bp, 10 predicted proteins | sample PPLLaktember2015_3_FD_87034 | JGI IMG/M metagenome (GOLD analysis project Ga0105104, IMG submission 87034) | Freshwater sediment microbial communities from Prairie Pothole Lake near Jamestown, North Dakota, USA - PPLs Lake P7 Core (6) Depth... | ecosystem: Environmental > Aquatic > Freshwater >... | reverse complement strand
CGCCCAGGAGAGTTCGGCGGTCGGACGCGGCGAGGGGTCGCGGGGCGGAGCCGCCGTGCCGGCGAGATTCGCAAACGCCTGGTCCAGGCGGTCGAAGTAGTCGTCGAGAGAGGTCTCGGCCTCCGGGGACCGGGGCGGCGCGCCTTCCAGCATGTGGCGAGGGTCGAGCACGAGGTCGTCGTCCGCCGGCGGCGCGGGCCGCTCGCTTCCGGGGGGCTCGACGCCCGCATTGGGGACGGCGGCCGCCGGCGAAGGTCCGCGGGCCAGGAGTTCCTTGACGCGGGCGATCAGGAGCTGGGGCTCGAAGGGCTTCGCCAGCACGCCGTCGCAGCGAACGCCGCGGGCGCGAGCCTCGTCCACGGGCTCGAACGCGCCCGTCAGGAGCAGGACGGGGATATGCGAGAGGTCCGGCCGGTCCTTGATGAACGACGCCACTTCGTAGCCGTCGCGCCCGGGCATCCCGACGTCGGCCAGGACGATGTCGGGCGGCTCGGCCGCGATCCGGTCGATCGCCTGCTGGCCGTCGCCGACCGCCGTCACGCGGATGTCCTCATCGGCGAAGGTCAGCTCGATGACCCGCTGGATCGTGACGCTGTCGTCTGCGAGCAAGAGTCTGTGCGGCATGGGCCCCCGGACGGAAAAGAACTCATAGTGCCTTATCGGCCGCTGGGGGGGGCGGCTTCAGGTGGCGAGCGGAACGCGCCGCTGGGTCAGGCGGGGCGGGCGCACTCTCGCAGGCGGGGGGGCGAAGGCGCCGGGCGGCAGCCCGCTGCCGCCAGTGTCGAGCGGTGTTGCACTGCCCACCGGCCCTGGCCACTGTCACAGACCGTAACCGCCTACTGCCTACCGCCTACCGCCTACTGCCTACTGCCTACCGCCTACCGCCTACCGCCTACCGCCTACTGTAACTACGCCGTCTCCCGCACGCGCACGTTCTGCTCGATGAAGGTGACGATCTCCCCCATCGGGCTGCCCGGGCGGAAAATCCCGCGGATCCCGATGGCCTGCAGTCTCTGGACGTCCACGTCCGGGATGATCCCGCCCACCACGACGAGCACGTCGTCGAGGCCCTGCTCCCGGACGAGCTCCATCAGCCGCGGGCAGATTTGATTGTGGGCGCCGGACAGGATCGAAAGACCGATGACGTCGGCGTCCTCCTGCACGGCCGCCGCGACCACCTGCTCGGCGGTCTGCCGGAGGCCGGCATAAATCACCTCCATCCCGGCGTCCCGCAGGGCGCGCGCGATCACCTTGGCGCCCCGGTCGTGCCCGTCGAGCCCCGGCTTGGCGATGACAACGCGGATCTTCCTCATAGGCTCCCGCTAGATTGACGGAACTTCCTCGTATTCCCCCCAGACGTCGCGCAGCGCGTCGCACATCTCGCCGACGGTGGCGTAGGCCCGGACGGCCTCCAGCATGGGCACCATGGTGTTCGCGGAGCCGCGCGCCGCTTCCCGCAACCCCTCGAGGGCCCGCTCCACCCGGGCGTGGTCGCGGTCGCGCCTGAGGCGTTCGAGCTTGGCCAGCTGCCGCCCGGCTGCCGCCTCGTCGATGTAGAGGATCGGCACGGGGGCCTCCGCCTCGGCGACGAAGTCGTTCACGCCCACGATCACCTTTTCGTGCCGCTCGACCGCCTGCTGGAATCGGTAGGCGCTCTCGGCAATCTCCTGCTGGGGGTATCCCCGCTCGATGGCCGCGACCATCCCGCCCATGCGGTCGATCGTGTCGAAGATCTCGAAGGCCTCGCGCTCCATGTCGGTCGTCAGCCGCTCGAGGAAGTACGAACCGCCGAGCGGGTCGGCGACGTTCGCCACGCCGCTCTCGTGCGCGATCACCTGCTGCGTCCTCAAGGCAATCGTCACCGCCTCGCTCGTCGGCAGCGCCAGCGCCTCGTCCAGCGAGTTGGTGTGGAGCGACTGGGTGCCGCCGAGGACGGCGGCCAGGGCCTGCAGGGCGGTGCGGACGACGTTGTTGTACGGCTGCTGCGCGGTGAGCGAGACGCCGGCCGTCTGCGAGTGGAACCGGAGCTTCAGCGCGCGCTCGGTCTTCGCGCCGAACCGGTCCTTCATCACGCGCGCCCAGATCCGGCGGGCCGCGCGGTACTTCGCGATCTCCTCGAAGAAGTCGCTGTGCGCGTTGAAGAAGAACGAGATGCGCGGGACGAACTCGTCCACGTCGAGGCCCGCGTCCACGCCGTACTGGACGTACTCGATCCCGTCGCGAAGCGTGAAGGCGAGTTCCTGGACCGCCGTCGCGCCGGCCTCGCGGATGTGATACCCGCTGACCGAGATCGTGTTCCACTTCGGCACCTCGCGGGCGCAGAAGGCGAACACGTCGGTGATGAGCCGCATCGAGGGCCGCGGCGGGTAGATGTACTCCTTCTGGGCGATGAACTCCTTGAGGATGTCGTTCTGGATCGTGCCGGAGATGCGCGTCCAGTCGGCGCCCTGCTGCTCGGCCACCACCAGGTACATCGCGAAGAGCATCGACGCCGGCGAGTTGATCGTCATCGACGTCGTGATATCGCGGAGGGAGATGCCGTCGAAGAGCGTCTCCATGTCCGCCAGCGAGACGATGCTGACGCCGCACTTCCCCACCTCGCCCAGCGACAGCGGGTGGTCCGGGTCCCGACCCATCAGCGTGGGCAGGTCGAAGGCGACGCTGAGGCCGGTGCCGCCGTTCCTCAGCAGTTCCTTGTAGCGGGCGTTGGTCTCCTCGGGCGTGCCGAATCCGGCGAACTGCCGCATCGTCCAGAGCTTGCCGCGGTAGCCCGTCGGATGGATGCCGCGGGTGTAGGGAAACTCGCCCGGCAGGGGAATCTCGCGGTCACGGTCGATGCCCTCGAGGTGCGCCGGCCCGTACACCGGCTCGACCGCTCGCCCCGAGATCGTGGTGAAGTCGCGGGTTCGAGCGCTTGCCGGGGAATCGCTGATGGCAACCCCCTGACTTGGCGGCCCGCTGGCAGCGGCTTCGGATTTCAACTGCATGGCTCCATTATACGGGGTCCGGCCTGGCCGCCGGCTGGGCTGGCTAAAGCCGTACGCGTGCCGCACCGACACAACGGGAGTAGAAGTGCGGAGGCCCCTCCCATGATTGAATCCGCCGTCCGATTGCCAGGCTCCATCGCATCGCGGGCGTCCGCTCCCTTGCTTCGGCAGATCGAAGCGGTCAACCGGGAGCTCTGGATCATCCTGTCGATGTTCGTCATCGCGGCGATCCTGAACTTCGCCGTGACGGGCCAGCGGATGGTGTTGGCGCTCTACACGCTTCCGACGCTCGCCTCCGCCTACTTCTACGGTCGCCGCCATGCCACGCTGACCGCGCTCGCCAGCGCCCTCGTCGTCTCGGTCCTGTTCTACGCCACCCCGGGCCTCTTCACAGCGGGCCCGTTCGGCATGCAAGGCATGCTGTGGCTCGACATCGCCCTGTGGGCCTGCGTGCTGATCGTCACCGGGTACCTGATGGGGACGTTGTACGATCACAAGACGGCGCAGCTCGAGGAACTTCGGCAGACCTACTACGGCGTGCTCGAGGTGCTCCGCTACTTCGTGTCGAACGACAAGTACACGGAGAACCACTCCTACCGCGTGTCGATCTACGCGACCCGGATCGCCTCGTTCATGAAGTTCTCGGCCGAGGCGCTCGAAGACGTGCGCGCCGCGGCGCTGCTCCACGACATCGGCAAGCTGCGGGTGGGCCGCGAACTGCTCTACAAGGCCGCGCGGCTGACCGACGACGAGTACCGGCGGATGCAGGCCCACGTGCCGCTAGGGGTGGAGGTGCTCGAAACCGTCGGGGGATCGCTGCGGCGCGTTCTCCCGATCGTGCTGACCCATCACGAGCGGCACGACGGCGAGGGCTTGAACTCACTGGCTGGCGACGACGTTCCCCCGGCCGCGCGGGTCCTCAAGGTTGCCGACGTGTACGACTCGCTCACCAGCGACCGCCCATACCGCAAGGTGATGCCCTCGTTCGAGGCGAAGGACATCATCGTGAAGGGCAGGGGCACGGAGTTCGACCCGGCGGTGGTGGACGCCTTCCTCGCTGCGTATCGCGCGGAAGCCCTCGAGCTTCCCGCGATGGTCCTCTGACGGGTTCACTCGACAACCAGCTTCAGCATCTCGCCGAGCGCGCGCAGGCGGTACCCGCCCGAGGGCGGGTTGCGGTAGTCCAGAGCTCGCTCCTGCGGCCGGAGGTCCGCGAGGTTCTTCATCGGCTCGAACTGGTGGCCTTCGTGCCACTCGTTGAAGGAGTTCACGTAGGTGAGGAAGAAGCCCTTCCGCGCATTGGTCAGCGAGGGGTCGAGCTGCAACCGCAGGGTCGCCTCGGCGGTCTCGCGAATTCGCCCCGTGCTCGCCCGCGCCGCCCGGATCGGGCCCAGCGAGGAGGACCAGTCGAACAGGTCGTCGTCCGGCAGCCGGCGTGGCGGCCGGTAGCACGAGTCGGGGGGCACTCGGCGCGGCTCGATCCCGTCGAACCCCGGGTTGACGTTGAACGAGAACACGAGGTCGCGCGGCAGGCATTCGGCCGCGGCGCCGGGCCACAGGGCAGGCTCCACGAAGTTGTCGTAGATGGCGATGCCGTCGAAACCCGAAGCCTGCGTCCGGGTGAAGTCCAGCGAGTCGGCGAGGAGCGTGACCCGGTCGAAGTCGCCGCGCAGTTCCTCGTGCACGGTGTCGGTAGCCCGCCGCCACTCGGCGTCCGCGGTGTAATCGGGCACCGGGAACGTCAGACCGTGGCAATCCGTCACCGTGCGGGTGACGATGGTGCGGAACGACTTGAACACGGGACCGCTCCGGCCAGCCGCGTCCTCCAGCAGCAGGAAGCAGTCCCAGTGTCGACGGTCGCCGTACTCGCGCACCAGGTAGAGGATGTCGCGGGCGTAGATCTCGGCGCGGCGGTTGGTGTAGGGCTCCAGGTGGAACGTGACGTGGATGCCGTGGGCCCGCATCACGTCCATGATGGCGGGCACCACGCGGTCCGTGAATTCGTCCCTCCCCCACCAACTGAGGTTGATGGCGCCGACGCCCGCCCCGGCAATCCATTCTGCGTGGCGCTCGAGCACTGCCGTGTCGCGAGAGTCGTAGGGTCCCAGCAGCGGAAAGTACCTGGACGCGATGTCGTAGGGCGGCTGTCGGTCGGCCTCGTTCCAGTGCAGCCACGGGTCGCGCGAGTACCACGGGTAGTACTCGAAGACGAAGTGCCGGCGGAGGTCGCGGAAGCGCTGGCGGAGCACCGCACCCGCGGCCTCCCAGTCGAACGGCGGACGCGCGGGAAGCAGCGGCACGCGGGGCTGGTCGAGTGGGAGGCGCTCGCCGCCACGGAATGCCGCGGCCACCGAGGAGTCGCCGCGCCACTGGCGGGAGGGGTCGGGAAACCCGAGGGCGGCGCCCGACGCGGCGACCGGTTGCCCGCCGGCGGCCGGGACGCCGGGCGAGAGGGCCAGCGCGCCGGGCAACGCGGCCAGCGAGCGCAAGAAGTTACGGCGGGACCACCACATCACGACCTCGGCCCGTCACACCCGGCAGAGCTGTTCGGCTGCGCGGCGCAGCGTGTCCTCGCGCTTGGCGAAGCAGAAGCGCAGCACCGGCGGCGCCTGCGAGGAGTACAAGAACGCCGAGGTCGGGATCGACGCCACGCCGTGCTCCCGCAGCAGTGCGAGCGCGAAATCGTGATCCGGGGCGCTCGTGATCGCCGAATAATCGAGCAGTTGGAAGTACGTGCCCCGGCAGGGGACCGGTTTGAAGCGGGAACCTTCGAGGAGCCGCAGGAACAGGTCCCGCTTGCGCTGGTAGAACGCCGACAGGTCCTCGTAGGATGCTCGTCCACGCACGAACCCGGCGTAGGCCAGCTGCGAAGGTGTGTGCGACGCAAACGTCACGAACTGGTGCACCTTCCTGATTTCGGCCGTCAGGCCCGCCGGCGCGCTGACGTAGCCCACCTTCCAGCCGGTCGTGTGGAAGGTCTTGCCGAACGAGCTGACCACGCAGCTGCGTGCTGCAAGCGCCGGGAGGCGCGACAGCGACTCGTGGCGCCGGCCGTCGAAGATCACATGCTCGTAGACCTCGTCGCTGAGGACGATGATGCCCGTCCCGTCCAGCAGCGCCGCCAGGCGATCGAGGTCGCCGGCGTCGAGCACCATGCCGCTCGGGTTGTGCGGCGAGTTCAGGATCACGAGGCGCGCCCGAGGCGACACCGCTCGCTTCACCTCGTCCCAATCGATGCGGTAGTCGGGATAGCGGAGGGTGACGAACACGGGGATGCCGCCATTGAGGCGAACCACCGGCACGTACGAGTCGTAACACGGCTCGAAGAGGACGACCTCGTCTCCCGGACCCACGAAGGCGGAGATGGCGCAGAACATCGCCTCGGTGGCCCCGGAGGTCACGGTGATCTCGGTGTCGGCGTCGTAGCGGGCGCCGTAGAGCGACAGGATCTTCGCGGCCAGCGCCTCGCGGAGGGCATGCACGCCCTGCATGGGCGCGTACTGGTTGTTGCCGCGTCGCATGTACTCGGCGACCGCCTCGACCAGCGCGGGATCGCAGTCGAAGTCCGGGAAGCCCTGAGCGAGGTTGATCGCGCCGTGCTCGGCCGCCAGCCTCGTCATCACCGAGAAGATCGTGATGCCGACATCGGGCATCTTCGAAGGGACGGCGGGGGCGTGCGTGGTCATGGATGGCTGTATTTTACCCCCCCACGCGGCTGCCTTGCTTCATCGGTCGGAGCAGGGCTTCAGCCCTGCTCTTCAGTGACAGCGACCTCCACCTCCGAATCCTCTGCCGGGTAGTCCAGCGGGTGCCCCACCCGCGGATCGTCGCTGGAGACGCTCGCTGACGTCGATCATCGGACCGCCTCCGTTTTGACGCCCGCGACGAACACGGACCGTGCCGTCCACGCGTTCTGTTCTTGCGGCAGCCATGACGGCAGTGCCTGCCAGCCCATGCCGCCGGGAAGTCCGCGATCGAGGATGGCCACCTGCGCGCCCGCGGCGGATTCCAGGTTCGCGAGACCAAGCCGGAACTCGACGCCACGCGCCGGCGCGGCCACGTACGACGCACGCCACCGCCCGTCCACCACCCGGCCTGGGAAATTCGAGGACCCCGGTGTCACACCGGCTCGCAGGACCAGCGTCACCGTCGCGGTGCGTGAAGCGGGAACCACCGTGACGGTGAACTCGACACGGCCCGACGGAGACCGCTGCAAGCCCGAGATGACTGTTCCGGGAAACTCGTGGGACGCCGGCCGCTCCAGACGAGCCACGTGCGCCCGCCACAGCCGGCCGATCGGGAAGTCTACCGGCGGACGGTCATCGGCCTGACGCCAGGCGCCGGTGCCTGGATGGCCGGGCAGCAGGTCGCGGTTCGGCATCCGCTCGTTCGCGCCGACTTCCCAGTACTCCACCTGCGCGGCGCCCGGCGTCGCCGCCATGTTGATGTAGCGCGCGGCGCGCAACTGTGGCCGCGCCTCGCTGTAGCCCGCCAGGCCCCACGAGCCAACCAACGCCCCGCCCACCAGCAACGCCAGCGCCACGCCGGTCCTGCCCGACGACAAGCGGCGCCGGGCCCCTGCCGGCATCGCGGCGAGCAGCGGCGGCACCAGCGGGACGGCGAAGACGAGCATCAGCGCGGGGTACACGAAGACGGGCATGACGACCGGCAGGCGACCGAACATCGGGCTCGCAAAGAACAGGAGCCGCATCGCGCTTGGCAGCGTCAGCAGCACACCCACCACCAACGCCGCGAGCGAGACGAGCCGCACGGCGCTGCCCGCCCTCGCCGGCACCGCCACCAGGCCGAGCGCCGCGGTTAGTAGCGGCCACGCCACGGCGAAGCCTGCTCCTGGCGCCAACAGCTGCGCCACCGCCGTGAGGGCGACCCATAGGGGGAGAACGACCGCCCACAGACAAACCGGTTCCGCGCAGCCTCGCGCGCCGGCCGGAAGGAGCGCAGCCAGCCGGACGACTACCCACCAGGCCAGCAGCCCACTTCCCAACAGGAGCACCAGGAACAACCCGGGCTTCGCATACCAAGGGTGAAGGAAGCCGGTCGTCGAGCGCAGGACCCACACCGTTCCCGTCATGGCGAGTGCCACGAGGGCGACCCCTGCGACCGCCCAGGCAAACCCAAGCAGCAGCCGCGCCAGCCCGGCGGCGCGATGGCCGCCGGCCAGCATCTTCAGCCAGGCGATCAGGCCAAAAGCCACCGCCAGCCAGGCCACGATCGCCGTCGTCCGGGGGCCGTAGACCACCGCCACGCGCTCGGCCAGATCGAAATAGGTCGCGTGCTCCCCGGGGGCGCGCTGCCGGATGTCCACGCCGTCGAGCGCCCGCACGATGGCCACCAAATTGTCTCCGGTCGTCTGCAGCGTGCGCTGCGACAGGTTGGCCGTCGTATCACGCAGGGTGTGATAGGCCTCGCTGTACCCGACGGGCGCGAAGTTCAGGCCCGGGATGCCCAACCGGCGGATGATCGTAAAGTCGGTGTCGTTCGGGAGGCGTTCGTAGATCTCGGTGGTGATCGAGTTGCCCGCGGGCGACGGGGCGGCGGCGGCCCACGTCTTCACGAGCCAGGCGTTGCCCGGCCCGGTCTGGAAGAGCAGGCTCGGGCCCGTCGTCCCGACGGCCTCGACGTTGATGTAGGCCTGCACCTGCCCCATGGCGGGATCGTGCACGAGCGCCGCGGCCCCCATGAGGCCGAGCTCTTCCGCGTCCGTCACCGCGGCAACCAGCGTCCACCGCGCGCTGCCGCGCTCGGCGAGCACTCTCGCGGCCTCGATCAGGACCGCCACCCCGAGGCCATCGTCAGCCGCGCCGACCGACTCGGGCGGCGAATCGTAGTGCGTGACCAGCGCGACGGCGTCGGGCGACGAACCCCGCCGGACGGCGACGATGTTGAAGACGTGGGTAGTGAGCCCGGCTTCCGGCCGCGAAGCGTCGGCCTCCTGCACGCGAACCTCGAACCCGAGCCGCCGCAATTGGCCAGTCACGTACTCACGGGCGCGGCGATTGGCTTCGCTCCCCGCCGGGCGGCAGCCGATCGTGTCGGCCAGCATGCGAACATGCGCGCGCGCCCGCGCCTCCGAAAACCCGGTCCCGCCGCCGCGGGCGCACGCGACGGTCGCCAGGAGCGCGAGGGTGAACGACACCTGGAGCGGGCGATGGCGGCGTGCGATCCAGATCATCCGCGGTCTCCGGTTGCCGAGCGGGGCCATCTTACGCCTGCATCAGGCGTTCTGCATTCGCGCGTCCGGCATGCATTTTCATTCTGCACCTTGCATTCTGCATTGTGCATTTTGCATTCTGCATTGTGCATTCTGCATTACACTCAACACTCACACCGCCAGGTTCCCTGAGGAGGCATCATGCGTAGGCTCGTGATCCCGCTCGTCGTGCTCGCCGCAGTGCTCGCGGCCTCACCCGCCCGCGCCCAAGGCTTCTTCAGTCCGTTCTACGGTTACACGTACGGCAACGACGCGGGCAACTGTTCGTCGTTCTTCAGCGACTGCGAGGAAAAGAGAAACAGCTACGGCGCGTCCTTCGGCAAGTACGGGGTCATCGGCTTCGAGCAGGACATCAGCTGGACGCCGGAGTTCTTCGGGAAGGGCGTAGATGTCGACGACAACCGGGTCTTCACCGCGATGTCGAGCCTGATGGTCTCCATTCCCATCGGGCCGCTGCGTCCGTACGGGCTCTACGGCCTCGGCCTCATCAAGACGAAGGTCCAGTTCACCGCGGCCGAGATCGCGGATTTCGGCGACACGTCTTTCGGCTACAACTACGGTCTTGGCGTATCGCTCCTCCTGCCGGCCCATCTGGGTATTCGCGCGGACTGGCGGCGCTTCCGCACGTTCGGGGGGCTCGAGATCCTGGGTCTAGAGAGGGAGGAGGCAAAGCTGCAGTTCTCGCGCTTCAGCTTCGGCCTGGTGCTGCACTAACACGCTGTAGGTGGAGGGCGGCCCACTGCCCACCGCCTACTGCCCACTGCCTGCTCTTAACCGCTCCAGGGCCCTGGCCGCGGCGGCCATCCTGACCGGCTCGCCCACGAGCCTCGCGCGCCAAAGCAGGTTGTGCGGGGTGACCGTCGCCCCGACCATCTCCACCACCTCCGTCTCGTAGCCCGCGGCCTCGAGCCGCCACGTGCGTTCGGCGTCCACGATCGCCTGGAGAAAACGGCGGCGGACCGGGGCGTGGCGCGGCACGCCGACGCTCAGCGCCAGCTGCTCGGCGCGCGCGGCGAAGGCGACCGCCTCGCTCGTACAGCACGGCACCAGCAACAGCAGGCGCGCCCCGACGGTCACGCTCGCGTCGATGATGGCGTCGGCCGCCGGCCCGCAGGCGTGCAGGGCCACGACGATGGAGGGCGAGGGGGGCCAGGCTCCGAGGTGTGACACTTCGGCCTGGCGGCACTCGACCGGCACCGCGGAACCCAGCCGACCGCTGGCCCGCTCGCTGGCTTCCACGCGCTGCGCTTCACGCTCGAGCGTCATGACGCGAGCCGCGCGCCCCATCGGCTCGAGCACCAGCTTCGCCGCGAGGAGGCCGACGTAGGACTTCCCCGCCGCTGCGTCCACGAGCACCAGCGGCACCCGGCTTGAAATCCGCCGGACGGCGCGGCCAATCTCGTCGAGCATGGCGGCAACCTCGACCGCCTTTCGCCGGTCCTCCTGCCGCAACCCCGCGCCCTCGGCGTCGATGTAGAGGCGATCGAGCCAGCGTTCCACCTCAGGGACGAGCATGGCGCCATTATCTGCCACACCTGTCGTGCCGCGGCAGCTTTGGTACCCGCACCACCCGGCACCCGCACCACCACCCGGCACTCCTGGCACGGCCACCGTCCGCACCTCCGGGACCCGCACCACCGGCACTCCATGGCATAGCACCTCCGGCACCTCCGGCACCTCCGGCCCCCCGGCCCCTCACCGCCCGTGGCCGCTGCCGCTGTCCTTGACATCCAGCCCCGGGAGGAACAAATTGAAGCCACCGTCCGTCGTCTCCGAGCCCTCAGCCTTGCCACAGGAGGACGACGTGTCTCACGCCCGTTTGCGGATCAATTACCGCGTCTTCACCGTGTTTCTCGTGGTCGGTTTCGTCATGCTGGCATCGGCGGCGGCTGTCGTACTCGGCGGCGGCCAGGCCCGTCTCCGCGCGTCGTTCGGCGACCACCTGGGCAACGTGGCCGACCAGACGGCAGCGAACGTGGACAGCTACGTGTTCCGCCGCGCCATCGAAACCGCGATCCTCGCGGCCGTGCCCGAGGTACGCCGGGGTGCGGCAGCGGCCAGCGCGCCGGCGTCGGGTCCTGCGCTGACGCGGCAGCAGGACGAAGAGTGGCAGCGGACCCGAAAGGTCCCCGCGGCTCTCGCCGGCCTCTTCACCAACGAGGCGTCGCGGTTCCTCTCCGAGGTCACCCGCAACGACCCGACCTACCGGGAGTTGCTGCTCGCCGATCGCCACGGGCGCCTTGTGGCGGCCTCCGCGATGACCAGCGACTACAACCAGGCGGACGAGGAGTGGTTCACCCGCACGGTCCAGGGCGGCGGGTCGGGCCGGATGCAGGTCGGCGGCGTCACCTGGGATGAGAGCGCCGGCACGTGGGCGCTCGAGATCAGTGTGCCCGTCGAGGAAGCGGCGGCCTCGGGCCTCGTCGGCGTGCTGAAGGCCGTGGTGGACGTCCGCGAGATCGTCGCCACCGTCGCGGCGGTGCGGCTGGGGGCCACGGGTGATGCGACGCTGGTGGAGGACGACGGCGCGATGGTGCTGAGCGCCGCGCGGCCGGTCGCCCGCGCACAGTTCTTCGCGGCCGACTTGCTGAGGGAGCGCCTCCAGGCTGCGACCCGCGAACCACAGGGCCCGATCCACTTCGCGGCCAGCACCGCGGACGGAGAGCCGCGCCTCGTGGGAGTGGGGCTCAGTCAGCTGAGGGCCAGCTACCCGCACCTGAAATGGATCGTGGCAGTGTCGCAGGCGGAGTCGGAGCTGTTCGCGCCGGTGCGGTACCAGCTCTGGTCACTGCTGGCGGTGCTGGGCCTGATGGCGATCGCCGTGCTTGGGCTCGCGCTGTGGTTCTCGCTGCGCCTGGCCGCGCCGGGGCCCGTTGAAGACCTCCACCTCGTGGAACACCCGAAGGTGGAGACGATCGACGACGAATCGGTCTAGCGCAGTCCGTCTGCCGGTGTTGGGCGGTGAGCAGCAGGCGGAATCGGCCCTGCGCCTCCGCTGGCGCGCCGCCCCGCTTCCCGCTACCATACCGCCGGCAGTAGCCGGACAGCGGAAGTGGTTGCAATGCGGGTTTCGTCCAACCCGCGCCGCCCTCCGCCCGGTTTGGCTTGCCCTTCTCCCCCGGCATATCAGCATGATCGAAGTCAGGGACGTGCGGTCGCGAGCGGACCTCCGCGCGTTCGTCGCCTTTCCGGAGCGGCTGTACGCAGGTCACCCTCAGTACGTTCCCAAGTTGGTGGGCGACGAACTGAAAACATTGGACCCACGCCGCAATCCCGCCTTCGACTACTGCGACGCGAAGCTGTGGATGGCGTGGCGCGACGGCCAGCCCGTGGGCCGCGTGGCGGGTATCGTCAGCCACCGGGCCAACGAGACCTGGCGGCAGAAGCGCGCCCGCTTTGGGTGGCTGGATCTGGTGGACGACCGCGAAATTGCCGCCGCGCTGCTCGGAACGGTCGAGGGATGGGCTGCGGGACGTGGTCTCGAGGCCGTCCACGGGCCCCTTGGATTTTGCGACCTGGACAGGGAAGGCATGCTCGTCGAGGGGTTCGACGAGCTCGACATGTTGATCACCAACTACAACTTCCCGTACTACCCGGTCCACCTCGAGGGCCTCGGGTACCACCGGGAGGTTGACTGGGTGGAATACCTCGTCTCGGTGCCGTCCGCGATGCCCGCAAACGTCGAGCGGTTGTCGCGTGTCGTACTCGACCGGTCACGGCTGCGCCTGGTGACGACACGCAGGCGGCGCGATCTCATTCCCTGGGTCTCCGGCGTCTTCGGTTTGATCAACGACAGCTACAAGGACCTTTACGCGGTGGTCGCGCTGTCCCCGCGGCAGATCGAGTACTACACCCGGACCTTCTTCGGGTTGCTCGACCACGAACTGGTGAAGATCGTCGTGGATCGCCACGACCGCGTGGCGGCGTTCGGCATCGCGATGCCGTCGCTGTCGCGTGCGCTCCAGCGCTGCCGCGGCCGGCTGTTTCCTCTGGGCTTCGTGTCGGTGCTGCGGGCGCTCCGGCGCAACGATCGGCTGGACCTGCTGCTCACCGGCGTGCGGCCGGACATCCAGAACAAGGGCGTCAACGCCGTGTTGATCAACGAAGTGTGGAAGGTGGCGTCGCGGCGCGGCATCAGGGTAGCCGAAACCGGGCCCGAACTGGAGACGAACGACAAGATCCAGTCCCAGTGGAAGCACTTCGATTCACGGCAGCACCGCCGGCGCCGCTGCTATTTGAAGATGCTGGCTTCGGCCGGCTAGGCCCGTCCCGCTGCTCGGCCACAAGCCCTTCTCCTTTCCCCACTCTCACTTCTCAGTTCTCAATTCCTCGATCGCCCCCCGGACGCGCCGTTCCAGCACGTCGCCGGCCGGTGAGATCGGCAATTCCAGGACGCTCTCCAGCGCGCGCGTGTACCACGCGACCCAGGCGTCGCGCAGGACGCGCTCCCCTGCCTCCGCCGCCGCCTTGTTCGACGCCTCGGCAATGAAGGCCGCCGACTGCCGAGATTCGAGAGCAAGACGGCGCCGTGCCGCCTCGGCAACCAGTTCTGCGACCGCCAGCGCGTCCGTCTCGCTCGCCGAAGCCAACAGCATCGCGGTGGTGGCCACCGAGATGCCCACGTTGGCCATGACGGCGGGGCTGGTCTTGTCCGCGCGGTCGAGGTTCGTGTGGTAATAGCGGTCGGTGAAGTGCGTGGCGAGCGAGGCGGGGATCCCGGCCTGCAGGAAGATGCTGTGGTCGCTCCCCCCTTCGTACGGGCTCGTCTGGACCACCCACCCCGTGTCGCGGGCGCGGCGCAGCGCCGCCGCAAGGAACAGGTCGTTGAGCAGGCTGCCCTTCAAGGCCTCGGCCTTGTAGGTGCTGCCGCTGCCGCCCAGCCACTCGGTGTGGGGGTCCGAAGGCCGGGCCCAGACCGCCGACGGGTCCGGCTCCTTCTCGATGAGGAAGGTCCCGCCGGTCTTGGTGGTGTCCTCG